>Ga0065711_1044435_pt1 | contig 14103 bp, 11 predicted proteins | sample Hoacrofraction12_FD_59098 | JGI IMG/M metagenome (GOLD analysis project Ga0065711, IMG submission 59098) | Hoatzin crop microbial communities from Cojedes, Venezuela - Epithelial fraction 12 v2 (version 2) | ecosystem: Host-associated > Birds > Digestive system > Esophagus > Crop | place...
CCCCCCCCCCCCCCCGGTGTATATTTGTTTCTGCATGTGTGTATGTATGTACATATACATATAGTTGGTGTTGACCTGTTGCCCAGAGAGAGTATTTACATGCAGTAATAGCTTTGCCATTCCCTGGAAGCCTGCTTCCTTTTGACATTCTTTTGACTTCGATTTTAAAGCCTGCAAAACCCCGACCTGGTTTGTTATCTCACTGAGGAGTGATCAGTTTCATCAGAAGTTCAAGACTGTGTCGGGAGGAAGTCTTCATTTCACATCATTGTTTAGGTCTGGCTCCTTCTCTGACCACAGCAGACAATGTTTGAAAGGGCGATAAGATAAGAAGTGGCAGTGATCGCCATGCTGCAGGGTGACTGGAAGGGCATGAAACAGCGGCTGGCCATTGGACTTCAGAGGTCTGGTTCTTAGTTGGAATGGGTGATTGAGACGTTATTCTCCTAGACTTGGCAGTGAATGTGGCATTCATGTCAGTGTGTCCCTCAGGAAAAAATGAGGTGGTTGTAGGAAAACAAACAAGAAAAAAGCAAAGTCTGTAAAACTGAGCAGAGCATAACTCTGTTTTTCAGATACAGCATGGTCACTTGCTGCTTTTAAAGTTCGAATAAATACAAGACACAGTGAAAAGATACAATTTTGTTCAAGGAAGATATAAAAAAATGGAGAAACAAAAAAACCATGGATAGTGGTTAGGACTAAGATGCCGAGAAAGAAAGGTGTGAAGAAGGTTGTGAAACACAGCCCCTTAGCACAATAAAGAAACTCCAGTCAGGGCTGTTATCTCAGTGTATTAAAGTTAATTGCTTGTCTTTTTTTCTTTCTTCATTTGTTTTGTTTGTTTGCTTTTAATTTGTCTGCTTAGGAGGTCTGTTTCCTGTCCAAGCCTAATACTGTCTCTAACAAAAGGAGTCACCTAGAAGTCGATGCAAGATCAAACTGTGTCTGGAAATAGAGAAAACTCTCATTAGACCAAGGAGTTTCTTACTTTTATCTTAATAGGAAGAAAAAAACTCAATATTTAGGAAAATTGCTGTGTTGATCCAACACACAGCTTCTGCTGAAAGGAGCAGCCTGCTGCCGTCGTTCCTGCCATGCCCCTGTTCTCCTGTTGCTTCACTTGTGCTTGTACTCCCCTGCCCGCCTGGTGAGCTGAGTCGGCTCAGAGGGGCTACACAGCTCCCAGGGCTGGCCCAAGTCAGCAGTGACGCCACGAGAAGTGGCAAGCTGGGCACAGGAGAACAGCTAGGACTAGGTGTGGGTCTGCGCGGCTGTCCTGTGAATACTCCCTTCTAGGCTGTGATGCCTGAATGTGAGGTCTTGACTTGTAGCACTGGCTCAAGACAGTTACTAATGCAGCTGCGCTGGGAATGGGATCGGGAAGAGGTTTGGCTGAAAGCATGCCTGGAAACGAGGAGTGGTTGGGAAGATGTGACCAGCCACCTGCCTGTAGGCTCCCAGTATAGGTTCTGGGGTAGTGGGAGACAAAGAAGGCCTGTTTTCTGTTTTTGCTGACAAGTACCGTGAAACAGCTCATGACTCACCTTCTGAACTCTGACTTTTAAAGAGAGCCAAGTCTGTGCTTGTGTATTTTACACTGTTAGCCTGGGAGCAGTGGCCTTTACCAGATCTGTGAATGCGATGGATGGTAGAGGCAGTTATCTTGATAGGCTTCCCGATACAAGTTGTAATCCCCCATGAGTCAGAGCTTGGTGGGACACTCAGGAAAGAGAGGATCACAGGCTGGGAACCACGGGTGAAAATCCAGGAGGAAATAACTTAACCGTGAAGACCTGTTTCCTCTGTTTTGCTTAGTGGTGTGAAAAATCACAGCAGAGTTTATACAGCCAACAGCACTTCGCTGCGCTTACTTCAAAATATGAAAGCGGCTGTACATTGTATTATCCTCAGTGCGCAGCTCTGACATCTTGTTGAACGGCTGGCAGGCCATACTTAATGTCCCAGGGCTGCATTCCCTTTCTGCCATACTGCAGTTGTCCCTCCACATACAAGCAAGCACCCATCATGCTTGGATCGGAATTGCATTTTTGCCATCAGGCTGGGAACTGAAAAGTGAGTGGCACATGCCGCGAGTCCGAGGCCTTGTCAAATTCCTGTGAGGTTAGATTCCCGGCGGATAGCTGGCTTCTCTGCAGCTAGGCACACCCCTGCTTGCTGAGGTCTCGGGCTGATGGTACGTACACCTGGCAGGTCGCCTCATACCGCAGAGTAGTGCAATGGCAAGGCTGTAATTCAGGCTGTTCTCTGGGCAGGGTTGTTCAGCAAAGGTCAAGGGCAGAGCGACTTACTGGATCGTGGTTGGGGGAGGTGGGGGTGCACAGAGGGAGGGTGGATTTTAAGGAGGGGTGTCGTGACACAGTGAATGTCCTTTGTCTGTATGGAAGTGATAGTCAGCCCCTTTAATTAGCTGACTTAGGAAAAATATGCATCTGTGCTTGTTAAACTAAGTTGTATTTGCTGCTGTCTTGGTGACACTGTTAAGGGTGTACAAGCGTTGAATCACAGTAACAGCAAGGTTTTACTTCGGTGAGAAATGGCCTTTGGGAGACTGTCATGTTTCAGACAAGAAAATGTCATATGTGTGGGCGAGATCAGCATAGCTTTTTGGAACTGCGTGATGTTATCTTCATCACTTAAAGATGATCATTATTTAAAAAGAAGTTAACGTTTTATTTGACAAGGAGAGAAATAGACGTGATCCTTGTTACTATAGGTAACACCAGTTGAAAAAAGCAAGTGCTAGAGATGCTTTCTTATGCAAAAGTACTTGCTACTGGGAAGCCTCTCAGCGTCTTAGCGTTTGGTTTCTGCAGCAGCTTTCAGACAAAACCATTCTTCAGGAAAAGTTTAGAGCAGTTGATTTTCCAGAAGGCAGACTGACCAGAGCCTCTTAATTCTGCAAAGAGCCAGTTTTGTGCTTTAGGGATACAGGTAGTCTCAAGTCTTCACAGTCTGCAGAAGATGAAGGAGCTGAGGATTTTATAGGCCAAAGTAAACCAGTAGAGTAGAACTAGATGGAATAATCAGTTGCAGAAGGGATTTCTGGGCCAGACTGAAGTATCTTGCCAGTCTTGCCCTTAAGGGCGGTATTCGTTATGAAACAGTCTGTAAGTCTGTTCTTGATTGCCACAAAGTTTGGAGGGAGGGGGGAAGAGAAAGGTTGCAGGAAATTAGTCATTTTAGTCAAAGAACTAAGAATCTTAGCTGCTCATTTTCTTTAATGCAGAGGACTGTTAAAGTATTGATGTGAACAAAATAGTTTCACTTAGCTCACATTCCTGTACCATTACGGTCACTGTGAACTTTGGCTTTATTGACTTCAGGAAGCACGAGCACAAGCCCTTCGTGCTGTCCAACTGGAAATATCAGTGGCAACGCCAGAATGCAGAAATGTAAAGAAAACTAAAATCAAATGGATCCAGATGTAAAGGAAGAAAGACAGCTGTTCCCAGGTTTCAAGAGTTGTGGGGTTTTTTTGTGTCTCCGTGAGCAACTTACTGAATTAGCCTGTTCCTTACTTAGAAAATACCCTAACAGTTACAAGCCTGTCAAAGATGCTGGGAAGTTTTAGTTAATATCTTTTACAGAACATTTAGTAGTGATTTTTTGCTGATAACTCATAGAAATGTGTATTTTTTCAATTTGCAATTCACCATAGCCTTGCAGAGCTGTTGCGGAGTTCTGTCGTAGTCTGTCGCTTGAAGAGACCTTTTCCTGCTTCATAATGGCAAGGAAAAGAACTGACATTTCACTTGCATGCTGAGCAAAATTACTGTGCATGGGTAGGTGGGTGCAATTTTACACATATTCTTAGTCAAAGTAAAAATTATTTTGATAGTTTAAAAAAACCCAAAACAACTCACCCGAGTTATTATAACTGACAATAAATGCACCCTGACATTCCATATATTTATGCATTTTGGTTTTGCCAGTTTGTGAGTTTTACAGTAAATTTTCAAGTAGCTGCCGCTTGTCTTAAGTTTTTATTGTCGGAATACCTATAAAAACTTTTAAGTTTCTTTTGCTTGTAAGTACTTAGAGGACTATGAAGATGAAAACCAAGACTAAGTGTGTGTCCATATAGGGAAACTTATTCAGATAGTTCCTACAGACCAGGCTGTTCTGCAGCTGGTACTCTGACATTCCTCAAGGTGTGGACACTTGTATTCGCTAGAAGTGCTTAAGCTAAATCAGAAAACAGGGCTGTGCTTAATAAATAGACTCCTTGGGGAGTCATATAGGAAAAGCTATGGCACTTTTAATTCACACAGCCTGTCTTCTTTCAGAGTAGCCTCCTCATATTCTCAATCTTGAAGAAACCAGAAGATAAATAAAAACAATGAGAAAGATTCTTTTGCATTAAAAAAACTGTGGGGTTGGTGGGGTTTTTTTTGTTAGTTTTGTTGTTTGGGGGTTTTTTAACTCATAATTTGAGGGATCTGAGTTATGATTTCTCTGTCTTTAGCTTATTAATGACAACTTTGGTGGAATTCATCTATGTGCATGAGACCTGATGTACCACTGGCTATGTGAGCTTAAATGTTGCGTTACTCGGTTTATACCTTACCAGCACCCACCACATTAGGATGAATTTCACCCACCTTGGTTATTCCCATCTAAATGTGAAATTATGGTTTCTATTTATTCTGCTGCAGATAGGATGTTTCATAATTTTTACATGTCTAATGCATTGGTTGAAGTAATGAAATTCCCTCTTTTGTTTTGAAGTGTAATCAGTGAGATTGCATTTGCATCGCTTGTAACTGAATCACGTAAGTGAAATTACGTTGCCCGCATCTCATTTTGTATCGTAAAATGTTATGTGGCTCAGCTTGTTTCCCTCCTTCCTGGAGCTTTTCATGGTGATATGCTTTCTCTACATTTCAAAGCTACAAAGTATTTGCTTTTTGTGTTTGGCATAGAAATTACTTTCTGCAGTGCATTTCTGCATCTGGCACGTGAACCAAAATGTTGATAGCGCACAACATATGGGTCTGGAAAGCAGCTAGTTTTCAAAGCTTTCAAGGTCTTGTGTTCTGTTGCATATTAAGTGATTACTAAGTACGTTTGTACAATTAGCTACAGCCTCTGAGTCATACGTGATAATACTTTACTACTATTCACATATAGAAGCTGCGTATTGAGGGATTTCAGCTTATTTGGCTTTGGAATTGACTTGCAGATAATATTGAAATCAAAATGATTCTGTTGTCTTCCCTCTTTTCCCCTGCCTTTGTTAGAGGCATAGAAGTGAAAGTAAATGCATTTTAAAATTGATTTTTCTAAAAATATCCCTGAGGTAGATTTCTATCTTGACTATAATTCATTTTTAGATTTATTTGATTTTTGGAGATACATATTTGGAAATAAATGGTTTAACACAGTAAGAATAATTGCAAACTGCAGAAGTCAGTAGCAATTCTGATAAATGTGAATGTCCTAGATACTCCCACTGAGGACGTTTAAGTCATTAATTTTTATGATAGAAGTATAAGCAAAACAAAAATGTTCTTAGATAACCTATGACACTGTGGTTGCCCACAAAACCTCTGCCTATTAACTACGTTATGGATAAAACCTCCTGATCGTATATGCTGCAGTGCTTCTCGTAATACTGTATAAACATGATGTGTGTCAAATAAATGCCACAGACAAGTTATGGTGATGGTGCAACAAAAAAATACTCGGTGCTGGGTTTTATCTGTGAGATTTTTTTTTTATTTTCTGTGGGAAGGCACTGATGCTGCGTTCAGCAGCCTCCAGTATATGAGTGCTCATTGTTTAGGAGAAAGTGTATGAGAACACCAAATAATGAGTGAGATTTGAAAAAAAAAAATAAAGGGGGGAAGAAAGTAAGTCAGGATGAATTGTGCATTGCTAAGGAGCATCTCCAGCTGAAGCTACATTCCTGCAGACATGAGATTTTATTTCTCCCTCCTCTGTAGGTTTATCTACCGAGCTGCTTCTCCCTCAAACTAACGTTTGTATCTTGAAATATTGTGGAATGTATACTATTTGACCTGTGGTTTCCTTGTCATGAGTTGTTTAGTACTGGAGAGAGAGAAAAGAGGGAGAAAGCTGTCTGGTATAATATTTTTAGCTGAGAATGTATTTGGCACAATCTTTTACAAATAAAAGAACCTGCTTTCAGTATCTATGGTACAGCGCACTACAGCCCTCTCCAAGCCCGTCACCGAGGAATTGCAGCATTTTGTTGATTGAATCCAGTTCTGACTGCGGCTAGGTTTCATCGTAGACATGTGTATGTCAGGGAGATGATGCTAGCTGTAATGAAGACAATTGCACTAGAAAGGTAAAGGACAGAAAGATAAAAGCACTAAATTCTCTCCAGTAGAATTTGATGCCCAAAGTAATCTTTTATGTTTCTGAATCTCCAACAAAGTTACTGTGAAGGGTTGAGAGCATATCTAAGAGCAGAACTTGGTTCTGGTATTCCCCCCTCCCCCCACACACCTCAAAGACAATTATACGAAATAAATACATATTTTTCTGTACATCCTGAGACTGATTAAGATTTATCACCAGTCTAAATCTAGAATTCGAGTTGACCTTGAGATGAATGGTGTAAAAATTTGTGGCAATGGAATTACTAGGGGTACAGAAACATTAGGCCAGCTGCGTGACTATATAACATGACGGCTTACATCATTTCAATCAACCATCTTAACGTACTACCAAGCTTTTTGGTAACCTGGTTGCTCAGTAGGAACCTGTATTTTGGTGTTGGTAGAAGCTAGTTAATAATCTCCTCTCTCTATTCCTGTTAAAAACAAGGACTTAGCTTTAGAAGGAGAACTAAATTCTCACGTATATTTTATCATCTTCCCTGCAGAAAGCTTCTTAAACCTTAAGAGGAACTGGAGGCTGAAACCTTTGACAGGGGCTGAAATAATTTTTATACGTGAGACTGAGTGGCAAAAGGCCTTTTAAGATGGCATAGCTATTATTAAGAGTTTTACTGAGTAGGAAAGTAGTGTTAGATGCCTGGATTTCAATGGGAAGCATTTTATTACTAATACCGTGAAAAAGTTTGTTAGAGCTTAGGTGCAGGAGAGAATATACATCCTGACAGACAGATTTTTGTACTGGTTCATATCCACAAATGGATTTGTAGATAACATACAGTGTCTGTCAATTTACTTCCTTAAAATAGTATCTCATGCTGTATGAATACTAGGAAATTTCTTTTTATTTGAGTTATATGTTTCCCTCTGTTTGTTCACCGATCTCCTACTAACATCAGTGACAATTTCATAGACATGTTGATGGCACTCTATGCCCTTAGTAACTTAAAAATGGGAACTGGTGGTGTTTGCGCAACATGAATTGTCCTTCCTTTGAACAGGTTCTTTGGACTCGGTTCCGTCACCCCCATGGAATTCAAATTACAAGGCAAAGCAGCAGAGAGACTCGTGATTAACACTCTGTTTAGGAGAGGGCTAGCACCTTGCTTGCATGGAGATTGAATCGCATCTTGTCCCTGGAGAGGGTGATACCTTCAAGTCAGAAAGCGAAATGGTTGAGAAGGCTGAAGTGCAGAGTTTCTGACTTGCACTGTGTACTTAACTTCTGGATTAAAGAAGAACACTTGAACTTCCTGAGCTGCAAGTCACTGGAATTTCATGTCGTTACTATACTTTAGACCAAACATATATTGGGGAAAAAAAATCGGAACCACCCTCAGGTATTTCTTAGCCAACACTCTAGGCTCCGTCCTGTGGGTGTCTAAACACTCAGTGTTTCTGAAATGTGAAGGTAGATTTTAGATTTCGTAGCAAATTCTGCAAGATAATCACATTTCAAAATTTTGTACACCTTCAAGTCCAGTTGTCCAGTTGCCTTATACAATAAGTTATTGTCTATTTCTAATTTACGATCTCCAAGAAAAAGTATTGAGTTACACTTACGAATTCTGTACATTTTAGGATGCTCCAGATTTCATTCTTAATACAAATGGGAATAAGAAGTGGAGTATATGCTGCAGTGATTTCTCTTACACAATTCTTTTTTTGACAGAACCTTCTGATGCTAACTCCTCTCATTAGTTTTCTACATCTGTCCCTCTGACCAAAATCGTTCTGATTTCTGAGAAAGATGGCATTTTTGATATGTCAAGTTAGAGCGAAACCAATTAAGTTTAATCTATCATGGAGATCTGCTTCTGTTTGGTTTTGGGTGGTTGTTTGGTGTTTTGTTTTTTTTTTTGCATTTCAATTTGAAAAACTGTTTTGATATTGAAGCAAGGTCTACAGCCTTCTCTGTGGTTTCCACCCTAGAAATAAGGCTGGCCCATTTTCTGACTTATGCAGTTGAAATGATAGGAGCAATACCACACATTAATTTAGCCTCACTCTTGCTGAGATATAAAAATGTAAATTTTTCAAATCTCATTGTCCTTAAATTAAAATTGGAAATAATTTCTCTTCTTTTTGAGATTTAGGATGTCAGATTATACTTTGAGTATGTTTAATGAGTCAGTGTTTGCAGAGCTTATAGGAGGGAAATAAAAACCTGCCATCAGTGTAGAGAGCTTATTGACATCCCTTCCTAGTAGGTGCAGTTTTATCAGCAAATAAGTTCTTTTGGGGCGGAGGGAAGGCATAACTTATAGCAGTCCCCCAGCCACAACAACAACAAAAGAACGTGGGAAAAGTGCTTCTTAATGACTTTTAGCTGAAACTGTACCAGCATGAAAACGGCAATTTACTGTTTTATTTAAAGGAGAAACTTCAGTCTGGACCTTAGAGTGATGCTGATACCGGTGTTGATACCTTTTTCAGTTCTGTTTTGCTTCTCTAACCTTTGGAAAGTCACTTATACCCAAATTTTAGAAGGTATTTCATCAAGTAAAAAGAAATTTCATCTGCACAGGGATGATTAATAGGATTTTCAAACGTGCTCAAGCAATTCAGTTTCTGAATTCCCTTTAATAGCAAAGGAGGTTGGGTACTTGAGAAAAAGACCAGCTGACTGTTTGCCTCCGAAGAACATCATAGAAAATCTGGATTTTGCCTCTTTCTGGTTTTATTACTGACCAGAATCTGGGATTAACAGAGTTTGGACTCTTAATTAATCGAGGTTTATATCAGGCTGAGACGATGTATTATTATAAATTCCTTATAAAGGAGGGTTTTCTTAAGTTTGCCCAAATGATGAGAGTGGATAATAGCAGTCTTTTCTGTTTAATCTCATAAATCTCACTGGAAGTAAAACAGCTCCAAAACCTGTAATAAAAAGATCCATCATTTCCCTGCAGCTATAATTGTTGGAAACGTTAGCAGTAAGCTGCCGAGTGGTGCATTGAATCCTCCTGTGGGTTTGTAAATGTAATTTATTTCTTTTTTCCACATTGCACCAAGACACAATTAATGCAGTTTCTGAAATAAATATCAGACCTTCGTTTCACAGTTTCCAGAACTCTCTCTGAGGTTTTGATGGGTGACACATGTACATGGAGGTTTCCAGAAGAAGTGTGGCTTTCTAGCTAATGTAGGGTAGTCTGTTATTAGATACGTGTGCTTGTACAAATCAGATCTACCAGTGAGAGTGTTGAAAGGTATTTGCATCCCTTTCTTTTTAGTCAGGGAAGAGACCAGATGTTTTCTTGGTGTTTGACCATACTGGAAGATGGAGTCAAGTTAACAAAAGCACTAATATGTATGATTTAAACAATTAATGGCTGACAGCAGCCAACTAAAGCAATGCTGTATTTTGACATTCATTGTGTTTATTGAGAGGAAATGAGTATTTGGCTTTCTGTCATTTAGCATGTGTTGTATCACAAAACCAGCTCTGTGTATGTGTACATATATGTTTTTCTGGCTGGAGATGTCTGTATATCTGTATGATGCGCTGAATTTATGCTGTAAGAATTTTCAGACAGTCCACCTTCCACTGGAGGGTACAAGATCAGATAACCTGTCTGTCTCCATCGTCGAAGTTTTTGTAGTTTCCCTTTCAAAATCAGAAAATCGGTTATAAGTACTAAGAAGTTAATCTTTTTACCAAGCCATTTCATAAAATAGTCTCTACAGCTTCAAAAATACCTGTTTGGAATTTGTAAGTTCATGTTACAAAGTGATGGTAATTTCGTGACTGACTAGAGTGAATTTTCAGGACCGCAGATCTTTACACAGGCGTGTCAGCACGGTGGGTCTGGAGGTCCATCTCCTGCTCAAGAGCCAGGAGCGAGAGATGCGTGCCGAGCTTTGGTGTCCCCCTGCACTGGCCCTGGCAGGGCTGCCAGTGAGCTCTCCAAGGCGAGGTGGGGTGGGAAAGGAGCTCTGGAAGGGGAGGCAGCGGTGTCGAGGTAGCCCTGCGAGGTTGCTGGCTTCCAGTCGTTCCCTTGGCTGGTGCGCTGGTTGTTGCCTCTCCTCCCTGACTGATGGCAACATTAGACTGGAGCAGCCATGGCCACCTCTGTGGCGTGCTGTTACTGGGGCTTTTGCCCGGATGGGTTTCCTTCCTGTCCTGCCACCCCGCCAGGGTTTTCCTTCAATGTGTTTGCTACCCTGTTGGCAGAGGAAAGCCGTAGTAACCTGTGGTGTCTGCCTTTACCCATGGGTACTAGGATTTCTTAAATAAGAAAATCAAAATGGTTATTGTCAGCTGGATGTGGTATTCTCCTTCGCCTCCTAACCCTCTTCCAAACATAGAATCGTAGAATGCTTTGGGTTGGAAGGGACCTTTAAAGGCCATCTAGCCCAACCGCCCTGCAGTGAGCAGGGACAACTTCAACCAGATCAGGTTTCTCAGAGCCCCATCCAACCTGGCCTTGAATGTTTCCAGGGATGGGGCATCTCCAACCTCTCTGGGTGACCTGTGCCAGTCAGTGTTTCACCACCCTCACGGTAAAAAATGTCTTCCTTATATCCAGTCTAAATCTGCCCTCCCTTAGTATAAAGCCATTACCCCACGTCCTATTGCAACAGCCCTTTCTGAAAAGATTTTCCCCAGCTTTCTTGTAGGCCCCCATCAGGTACTGGAAAATGCTGTAAGGTCTCCCTGCCTTCTCTTCTCCAGGCTGAACAGCCCCAACTCTCTCAGCCTTTCCTCATAGGAGAGGTGCTCTCCATCCCTCTGATTGTCTTTGTGGCCTCCTCTGGCCCCACTCCAACAGCTCCATGTCATTCTTGTGTTGAGGGCTCCAGAGCTGGACACAGGACTCCAGGTGGACTCTCACCAGAGCAGAGTAGACCTTCTCACCTTCGACCTGCTGGCCACTCTGCTTTTGATGAAGCCCAGGATATGGTTGGCCTTCTGGGCCGTCAGTGCACATTGGTGGCTCATGTACTGATTTTTTTTTTTCTGTTTAATCAATTTCTGTCACTGCGCCCTCATGTAGAGTCTCATTTAAGAGTGTGATCTGCAGCTGTGCTTGGGAAACCAGCATCAACCCTGTGTTCAAGGGCAACCATGGTGAGATGGCTGAAGGAGGTAAAGATGCCAGGGCCTTCTGGACTCGGTGAGCTGAGCCAGTTTTGGGGAGCAAAGCAAACTGGATGGAGCAGCTGGGGAGGCACGGTCATGCCCATTGGAGCTCTGCTGCTCTGAGCATGGGTCGCTGAGCCTGCAGCAATGGAGCGAGAGCGCTGGATAAAATCCCTGGAGACTGGTGAGTCCTTGGGAAAAAACAGGGTCTCAGTCACCATCCCAGCGGTCTTAGAGCATCCCTTAGTTCAATTTGCCTTTTTCTGGATTTTTGTCATCAAGAGCCTTGGTCTCGGCTGTGCACTGTTGGCTCTGGTGTGTGCCCAGCGATGGCCCTGTCACTGGTGTCTTGTCGGGGTGGGCGAGAGGGTGGCCCCGGGCAAAGGCTGTCCCCACGCGCGCCGATGCTGCTAGGGCATGCTGGGGAGCTGAGGTGTTGGGTGGTGAGATGGGTGCTGTTACGGCGATAATTGTAAGAAAGAAGAATGCTTTAGTAGAGGAAAAAAGAAAATGTCTGGATCTTCCAAGATGCTGTACAAATTTGGGGAACTGCATCCAGAGCAGCTGTGGGAGCTGCAGCTGCAGGGCAACGCGAGCACAGGAAGCTTGCTCCCTTGTAGCTTTGGGGGAGGGAAGCAGCTCAAAACGTTTTAAGTTCTCACGAAGAGCAGGGGCACTATGTGCTCCACACTTGATGCTGGAGTTTTGGGGTTTAATCTGATCGTGTATGAAGTCTTTTGTAATGTATCAATGTTCTTATCAGCCTGAGAAACTAAACTAAATGACACTACGTTTTAAGACTTACGTTAATGATTTGAGGTGAAGGTTTTACATTCAGATGTTAAATTTTTGTTTCAAAATGTAGACACATTTACAGTTTGATTTTGAGGTAGTCGTTCTGGTCTGTGGCATTAAAAAATGGTTCTAAAATTATGAAGTGAGCCTAATAGTCCTGAGATGTGTATTTTTTAAGATAAGAACAATTACACATCTTTTATTTTCATTCCATTTCTTGAACATCTGCAGGGCATGCAGGTGTACTTCTTGATATATTTTTCTTCAAATGAGAGACTTCTTGATATATTTTGACAAAAATAATTAAGCCACAAGTCTCACCTGATCACCCAGTTCCAGGACTTGGGACTGGCTCTAAGAGAAATAACAAATATACAATATTTTGTTGTGAGATTTGGTGACAGTAACATACTTCATGTACCGTAGCAAGGAGTTTTCATGAGAATTCCCTTTCTTCTTTCCTCCTGAACTTCCCATGCCAGAGGGAGCATGTGTAGAGTCAGAGGTATGAATTCAAAGAAAGGAAAAGCTGAAGATGTAGAAAATATATTGCTTTTTTTTCCAGTTTAAATAAAATTATCTTTTGTTGCCTTAGCTGAGGAGGGGGAACTAACAGCACTTAGAAATAAGCTTTTTAACATGTTTTTTGCAGAAAGTGTTTGTATTTTAATCCTAAAACAAATATACCAAGCTCTGGCTCTTTGAAAAATTATTTAGTTTACAAATTTTGAAAATAGAAGTAGTAGGAAGAGCGTGAAGATTTTGCAAGTGGAAGCTAAACTGTAAATAAATAAAACTATGACTATTCATAGCAAGTACGAGTAGGTGGTTTTATAAAAGCTAGTAATATAGATACGTTTTTAATATAGAATAGTTACGAGATAGCGTGTCTCCAAATGACTCCCAAAACAGCAGAGTAGGTGCAACAACACACACAGATTTTATGTGGTACGCAGACTTGAAATCTGTGCTTAAATGGGTCTATAATGAATACTAATTTAGATGTCATAAAAAACAAACCCATGAATTCAGTCACAGGTATAGCCCCAAGGAGAAATGATGAGATGAAAAGACAGTGTGTGATGTGATGCAGTCTAGGAAGGACACGGGCCCGTATGTCACGGGGCTATTCATGCATCTGGGGAGCCTGGGAAAGAGTAAAATTGTGTGGTCTTCTGCGCTGGCTGCTGACTTGTTCACCTGTAGAAAAGCCAACAGAACCAGCTTAAAAAGCAGTAGGCTGTGAGCAGTAGTAGTGCTGGTTTGAGCTGTGGGGTTTCAGATCGGGGGAGGGATTTTCAGCATCTGCAGATGTTTTCTCTGACATAGGTGCTGCATTCATCTGAGTGATTTATTCGACCTTAGGAACCCTCAGCAAGTTTGCTGATGACACCAAACTGGGAGGTGTGGTAGATACACCAGATGGCTGTGCTGCCATTCAGTATGACCTGGACAGGCTGGAAATTTGGGCAGAGAGGAACCTGATGAGGTTCAACAAGGGCAAATGCAGGGTCCTGCACCTGGGGAGCAACAACCCCATGCATCAGTACAGGCTTGGGGTGGACCTGCTGAAGAGCAGCTCTGCGGAGAGGGACCTGGGTGTCCTGGTGGACGACAGGTTGACCATGAGCCAGCAGTGTGCCCTGGCTGCCAAGAAGGCCAATGGGATCCTGGGGTGTATTAAGCAGTGTGGCCAGCAGGTCCGAGGGAGGTTCTCCTTCCCCTCTACTCTGCCCTAGTGAGGCCCCATCTGGAGTACTCTGTCCAGTTCTGGGCTCCCCAGTTCAAGAAAGATGAAGAGCTACTGGAGAGAGTCCAGCGGAGGGCTATGAG
>Ga0065711_1009884_pt1 | contig 14102 bp, 10 predicted proteins | sample Hoacrofraction12_FD_59098 | JGI IMG/M metagenome (GOLD analysis project Ga0065711, IMG submission 59098) | Hoatzin crop microbial communities from Cojedes, Venezuela - Epithelial fraction 12 v2 (version 2) | ecosystem: Host-associated > Birds > Digestive system > Esophagus > Crop | place...
TCTGCAGGGTGGGGGTCAGGAGGATGGGGCCAGACTCTGTTCAGTGGTGCCCAGCGACAGGACAAGGGGCAACGGGCACAAACTGAAGCAGAGGAAGCTCCAGCTGAACAGCATCCCAGTGAAACACGTGGGGTCTAATCGAACTTCAGGCGGGATGGAAGTCACTACGGTTCCAGCCGGAAGCATCGGGGCGAGTCAGGTTTGGAGACGCGTGGCCTGGGGAGAACAAACGATGAGGCGGATTTTATAAGAAAGACTTTCCTTCCATCGCAAAGCTTCAAAGGCTTGAAACAACGTCCTTCCAGTAGCAGACAGTACCACGCAGGTATTTAAAAGGAGGAACTGGATTCTGGCCTCCTAACGTCCTCTCCAAGGACCAAGAGCAGTCAGATTAGCCTAAAACAACATGACAGCCGACCTGCCAGGAGCTTGGTATCAGCCACAGGCACTCCCCGGAACAAAGAACCGAGCTGAAAAATATCACCCTATGACTAATGATGAAGGGCAGCCGACTTCTCTGCGTTTCAAGCTCGATGATTCCTAAGAGCACCAAACTTTCGCTGTGTGTCCTTAAGATTACGGATTCATGATGCCCTGCAAGGCATCAAGCACGCTTCTTAGAACCAGGACTTAGGCCATACCGGGAAATAAAAAGTGTATGCGAGAGCAAAATGACAGGCAGGACTTTAAGTGGATCTTGTGTGTTCAGAGATGCTGGGCAGCCAATTCAGTCTTTATTATTTCAGGAGCATTTGCTGAGATGTTCCAGCGTGGTCTCGGTATCACTTCTGCCAAGCAAAGGGCTCTGAAGCTGCAATCCCAGAATAAAAACGCTGGTACTTCTGCTTGCCTTTGTTCTCTCGTCCTTTATTCTCTGATACATTAGCACAATTCACACAGGCAGGAAAAAAGGCAACTTGCTGTGAAGAGAGACAACTACGTCTTATTTAAATACCTGACCTATTTCTGCTTTTCTTTTGCCTAACTTATTCAACAAGAAGTTTGGATTTGCAGAAATAGCTGAAATAACCGTGTTGGATCATGTGAAAAATACTTTTCCTTGTGGCAAAGCCAGCATGAAAAACAGGTGCATAAACAAAAAGATTTTTGCTTACAGAAATTAGAGGTTTGGAGGGGAAATGCGCATTACCAGGCTGACTCCCACTACATCAGCATTTGCATTTTCATTGCAACAAGGTATAATTTTCATTTCAGGGTATTAGGTGACTCCAGAGGACAACACCTATGTAAACACAGCGTGGATGTACACACTGCAACATTTATCGTCAGCTACCCAGCCTGGAAACACAGCACATCCCCACTGCCTGAAATGCAACTTGTTGCTCAGCAGGCAGGGTGAGCTCACGTCAGAAATCACCGTCTGCAGCAACACCCCTGCCCGATTCGACCGGCTTCTCAGCGATCGCCCATCACGCAGCTTTCAGCAAGGCGAGGCCCGGGGAAGGCGCAAGAGGTGATTCAGAGCCAACGGAGAGCAACGCTGGCGAGGGCCGGCTGAGGGCTGAGCGACTGCTGGCGACCTGGCAGCGGGGCAGTCGGTGCCCTCCATCTCCCCAGCGTAAACAGGGGTCTGTGCCCGAGCGGGCTCAGGATGCGAGCTTTTGAGCGCAGACACGTTACTGGGCACAGCGAAATGCTTTTAATTACTGTCTGGCACAGTTTGCATTCTCAGCTGCAAACGAATCGATCCTTCTTCCTACCTTTCCTTGCAGCGGAGGGTACGGTTTTCACTCACACGCTGTCTCTGTGGCTGAGCCGCTTTCCCTCCCACCCCTGACCGGCCGCTTCACGCAGACCGGCACTGACGCCAAGGGCTGTCGGTACCGGCAGTCACGGGCGGCACCACTGCAGCGGCTCCAACAACGTCGCCGTCGCACCGAACAGCTCGGGACCCTCCTGCCTCCGGGCTCAGCCCTCTCCTTCGCCAACACCCCCCGGGCACTGCGCGACACACGGCCGCAGGAAACCGGAGCCAGGGTCTCTTCAGCCTTGTGCTCCTATAGAAACTTCTCCAAATACAGGCAAGTTTGGCAAAATGGAGTTATTCTATGAATAAGACCCGGCATCATCTATCCTTCGGCTTCCAGTCGAACGGGGACACTGATCACTTCACAGGGCTGTGGCAAGGATGAACACCCACAATCCCCGAGCCGTATCAAATGCTGTTTGGAGGTACCAGGCGGTGGTAGGCTTACCATTATCACATCCATCTTATAGTAGGCAGAATCATCAATATTTTATGCTTCTATATTTCAGAGTCTATGCTAGGAGAAATCAGCAGATTTACACATGGCACCGAGAAATTTGCTACATCAACCAAATGCCTGCAGAGCTAAAGCCATTAACAAATCAAATATCTACGGCTCAAGCACTCAGTATTAATTTATTTTGCTGCAGTCATTCCAGCTGAGCAAAATATCTTCCCCCACCCCAGTTTCTAATCAGCTTCCATCCTCCTCTGGGCTTACCAGAGTTAAATCTTTCACATTGCTCTCTGTGATAAATTGAAAAATTGAGCTGCGCATGGGGAAAAATGAGTTGCAAAGCGAATGCTTCCACTAGTAATAGATTAACTCTTTGTTCCAATGCTATCACATCACTTCAAGAGGCTTCCTATATGTTTTCTGAAGAGCCATTGCAGTGACAAGATAAGATGCCACCACTGTTAAACAATCTCTGGCAAAAGCCTCGTTCCTCTAGTCTCGCAGGGTACGCCTGCACATGAGCTAGCTGCAGAGCTCCACGGCAGCGCTACCAAATGGCAAATTAATTCCCCATCTCCAGACATAACTTGCAAGAGGACTATCTTACACTCACCTTCATACTTTCAAATACTTTCCGCTAACATCACAAACAACAAATGTTTTTCCATCTAGCTTGAAAACTGCACCTGAGCACCTTGGATTTTTGCAAGGTAATCTTTGGTTTGTGAGTGACAGAGGCAGCTGATGAGGGGTTCAGTAAATAAGATAAAACCAATCTTTTTGCGAAACCGATCTGTCCGGAGTCCCATGATTCTCCCTTCCTGTCTGCAGTCGGGTGAGCCGGTCTTCTTCCCCTTCGCAGTCCCAGAGCTTCTCTTCTCTGGCTCCACAGATCTATATGCAGAATATACCGATAGGAAAGCAGCTGACAACACCCAGCGCATCTGTTCATAGAGCAGCTAGAAATAAAGAGATGACGGCAGGATGATGCAGCAGTCAGAGCTCTTAAAGCACGAGCGCGAGGTCAGTGGACCACGGAGCTTGGAAATGTGCTGTACACAAAACTAAAAACCCGCCACGCAAAGCCAGAAGATCAAAAGGAGGGAGCGTAGGTGCGACCCCTCGGGAGGAAAGCGCTAATGTTCTCCTGATCTCGCCTGGCTTGGCGCAGATCCTGCTCATCAGGGCGATGAGCTGAGCGACGACGTCCCTGCTACGCCAAGAGCTGGGTATTAAGCAATCTTCCACATTGCTGGGTGAACTTCCATGACTTGTGCAGCGCGAGCGATTAGGTTAGACAATCAGGATGAGTCTGCCTGACCTTGAGAGCAATGAAAGCCCTCCTTAATTCATGCAAGGGGCTAAAATCCTGCCACAGACACGGAGAGCCATCCGGCTTCTTCAGATCACGGAGAACCAGAGGTCACAGCAAACCCACCGCTGCCAGGTCGGGTGCAGCGCCGCATGGCAGCCAGCGCGAGCTACTTAGCGAGGCAGTCTGCAAAAATCCCACCTGAAAATGGCCTGACAGCTTATAAATCTGCTTCTGNGNGGCACTGCCTCGGCAGCCCTGCTCACACGCAGCGAGGTCGAGCTNGTGGCGTGCTATTAACATGCCCTGGTCCCGATGCTGAAAGGAGACAAAGTCTCTTTTCAAACCAGCGTTTCCCAAAGGTCATGCTACTCACTTGACTCTCTCCTGGGTGCATGCATCTTCACGTGGCACTTGTATTCAGGGAAGAGCGAGCTACCTTTAAATTGCTGCACATCATTATCTCTGAATTCCTGCCGCACAGGAGGGAAACAGCTGGAATCACTGGCTCCATGTGTAAACACTTGTGACCAGGAGAAAGCAAGCTGCTGACAGGTAATTAAGCGCTCCTTAGCCAGTGTAAACACTTAGGTCACTAATTGGAGCTGCTTCTTACTCTTCTGCTCTCTCTGTCCCTCCCACAAGGAACTGAGCTGCTGCCAGCAAAAAGTCAGCAGAATTAAAGCTTAATAATCCGCAGCTCTACACTCACAAATAAAACCTTCGCAATGGTCTTCCATAGCCTCCATCATCTCTGAGCTCTCTGAAACTGTGGCCCATGTGCGCTGTTGCAGGATGAGAGGTGAGGTTCAGTCCCTGGGGAAGATGTCATGATACAGGAGCAGGACCAAAGCCTCAGGTCCCCAGAGAGCGTCTGCCTGGGAACGAGCTGGTTCCCGCCGGGCGAGGCTGCCGCCAGCACTCGTCAGCCCGCAAGGCCTGCTACAACTTTCAAAGCTGCATTTTTTTGTGTGTTACTTCAATCAAAACCAAGTCTGATTTTGGCTTTATAAAGGCGGTCACTGCTGCACACACAGGCAAAAGCTCCCAGAGTGCAGAGCCCTGCAAACGCGAGGCAACCCGGCACCCTCGCTTTTTCGCAGGTGCTTCTGCCCACCCCAGGCAGGGGCTACAGCAGCTTGCTGCACAAGCACAATGTCCCGTGACGCCAAATCAGCCCCACTGTAACAAGTGCCTCAGTCGTCTTGGCCAAGGGGACAAGTCACACATCCAAACGCTTACCATTATTCGGATTAAGGGTTTGAAAACAGAGGTGTGAAGTGAGGGGAAGGAAAAGCTCACCCTGCACGCTTTGCTCTGCTCCGTGGGTAACCACGGGCTAATTATCACATCTTCCCCTCACACAGACAAACCGTATAACTGAACCCTACGCACTCTAGATCTGCTCCCGAGATAGCTTCCACTTGAGATAAAGGAGCAAGTGGTAACAGGAGCTGATTAACAGCCTAACATGGAAAGTCAACCGGCGACAGCATGGCCAATGACTTCCAAACCATTCTCCAGAGTACGCTGGAGCCGGAGCCCAGCCGCCCTACGCCAGTCAGACCAGCTGTTAACAGCAGCGTAAGGAAGCACGCTGAAGAGCTGTATTAAATTTCAAAGGCATCCTGGATGAAATTGGGCTGGGCAGCACGAGAGGCAGGGCTGCCGGTCCCTGCTCTGCCAAAACCCCCTTCTGCAGTCTCCTCAGACACAAGCACGCTAGCCGCTTGCCTGCGTGATAAAAGACATGAGACATTCAAAGAAGTGATCAGAGGAAAGAGAAGTTTACTCACTGGCTGCCTTGCACCCTTTCTCCTCCCCAAAGTCGCATTGGGCAGCCAGGCGCACAGCTTCCTCCCAGCCCTCCATGAAAACATTCACCAACAGCAGGCAGAACTAGAAAACACGATTTGTTCAAAGCCACAAACAAACAAAAAAGTCCCCTGTGCATACACCATAAATTTAAAAGAAGCCAGTTGCTTTTCGGAATTGAAAAAATCCTGAAGCAGATAAGATATTACCGTGGAACGGCGCTAACTGCTCCTCTAATTTGCAGCCCGGGACAGGAGCGCGCCCGAAGCTGTCGCACAGTGCTTGGCTTTATACGGACCACAAGTTTCACTTCAGCTCCTGCTGCTGTTCAACAGAATCCCAGAAGTATAGTAAGGATGCAGTTAGTCTGGGCTGGGCTATTAGTCGTTATTTTCACTGCTGAAAGCATCCATGTGCTCTTCCTATTACAGCCAGAACCATCTTCACATGCTCTCTCTTGGTCTGCTGCAAAATCCCCAACCTGCCCTACTGATCCAGCACTCCCAGTTGAGTTTGAGAGGAGAATTGGAGCCTCCCGTCCTGCAGACGTTTACCTGGGGGGAAGCCAGCCAAACTGCAGAGCAGCTCGCGTCCCTCTCCGCCGGCACCCAGCCGCTCGGCGTCCTCTTTCGCAGAGGAAACCGCAGCCCAGCCCCAGCCGCACTATGGACTCGCGCGGCCACCGGCTCTGGAGCCAGCTGGCTCGCACCTTCAAAGCATCACGCTATTTGGGTACGCTTCTTCACAGCGTGAGCACTACAGATGTGTGACATTAACACCTGCCACGGCTGCTGACTCTCCCTCAGTCTGTTTTCAGCTTTCCAGCTTTACTTGACAAGCAGAAGCCACCAGGCAAGTGATGGGCTGCAGTTTGGCAATGAGTAGACTGACAACCTCAAAAGGGATTTTCCAAAAATTCCCCTTTAGCTTCTACATGCAAAGGTCAGAGCAGGAAGAAAAAACCCTACAGAGATCCAGGGCTTGTGATGAATTTGAAAACCTCAACAGCACACTCCTGCTGGTACCTGTCCCTGCCGTGCTGCTCTCTCAGGGCAGGAGAGCCCGAGATGCCTCCCCAGCTTTTTTCATGCATTTTTCATTCACTGGCTACAGGTTATTTTTCCAGCTCTGGAGGATGAGCGGTTCCTGCCGCCCGTCAATACTGTTCAGCTGTCCAGAAGAGCTGTTATCGACGAGACTGAGCCACTTGCCTGCGGCTGAATGTGCACATGGGCCCCCCGCCGCGCGCCCAGCTTCTGCCTGACCCAGAAAGCGAGCGGTGCTCCAGCTAGGTCTGCTCCCAGGGGACCCCAGCTCAGTCTCGCACTGCCTGCTCTTCCGCCGCTGGACCCTGCCAAAGGAGCTCGCAGAATAATTCAGGCCAGAGGGGATCCCTGAAGGTCGCCTGCTCCAGCCCGCATCCCAGGTAGGGCCAACTTGAAACTCAGATCTAATTTTGGGACAGCAAGGAAACCCTGTTATAGCTGACGGCTCGGGGAGGCTGCTCAGGGCCAGCGCTGGCTGAAGGCATCAGCAGAGGACAACTTGTGAAAAACAGTTGTTGCCTACTAGCTGCCACCTCACAGCCTTTCAGGACAAGGAGATGTTGGTCCTAGTGACGAATTTAAGATTTTCCTAGTGGCTTCCAGACACAGGACTGCTTGACATCCCCCGCCTACCAGCTCCACAAACGTTGGAGCCAAGATGGGACAGAAAAGCTTCAGAAGGAATAGCCCTCATCAGCTGGGACGGAGGCAGGCCGCTGCGAAGGGGAGCACCTCCTGCACCCCCAGACCGGCGCCAAAATATAAAGCTGGGAAAATGGAAAGGGCCGATGGCTTTACTGCTGCGCGGAGGCAGCCACCGCGGTGCTCTCCAGAGACAGGGACGTGCCAGAGCTCACCCCTGACGCCCGGAGCAGCTCCTGAGCCAGGACACTCGGGGAGGCCGGGGCAGGGTACGGCCACGGCTCTTGGCCAAGAGGGACACCCAGCTGGTTTCAGACCTGAGGGCAGAGCCTTCAGCTCCAGGAGGACTGGAGGAACTGCCCGCATCTCCTCCCGCTGAAACGCTAGGCTCGGGGCTGATCCGCCAGTGGAGACTCCTTCCTTTATCTCTTCTGCTCATCTGCAGGATCCAAAGGAGATGAAAAAACAAAGAGGATGAGCTGTCTGCTGCCTGGTTGCACAAGGACACAGACAAAAGGGAGCAGAGGGTGCTGGGCTATTTAAAGCTGCCTCCTCCTCAATTCCTAGGGGCGGAATTTTACCTCTGGAGTGTTGATTGCTTTGTAGGAGGGATTTAAAGAGTACTTATCCAAAAATGATCATTAAAACCTAAATTAAACCTATGCCTAGTCAATACTTTCCATTTCAATTGTTCTCAAAATCCAGAATAATGCATCCAATTTGCCACAGAGATTTACTGCCGGTTTTCCACCGGTTTACTAAACCCAAATCAAAATGCTGTTTCTTTTAAACTGCAAGTATGCAGCAAGCTCCTGTGACAATGAGCTTACAGCACGGTTCTTAACTCTGCAGCATCTAAAGTGACTTCAAATTAAAAGAATTCTGAAGTACTGTGATTAGTTTGATTACTAACTGAACAACTTGATTTAGTAAAATCATGGGCAGATCACAAAGTATTAACAAGAACAATTAACAAGCGTTGGCAGTTTTCGAGTTATATTTACAAACTGATCTCAGACTAGAATAAATACAGCTGAAACCCTACCTTCCCTGATTCTTTTAACCTTTCTGGTTTTACTATGGAAAAATGCTTGAAATAAGCAGCCTGTACTCTCAAGGTTAATGCTAATTACCTGGGGCAAAATGCCTCTGGCAAATGAAGAGTCCAGAAAAATCATCTTCCAACAAACTTTGATTTTTTTTTTTTAGGTCAAAGATGGCTTTTAAAAGCCCAAAATAGACTATTCCAGCCCGCCTGCCCTTGTGCCACTAGACAGAAGAAATTAAATTAACACTTGGATGACAAGATTTGAAAACTGGGGGCACAAGCCACAGCAGGGGAAACAGAACACTGGAAATTAAGACGGCTTTAACACAGCACGTGCTGCTTCAGCGCCCGCTCTGGTTAAATTTAATGAGTCATTGGGTTTGGATAATGTGAAGGCGATACAGCGTGTGCCTCCTTATATAATCTTAAGTGCAAACAGATTTCGTGAATAAGCATTTTCAAGCCATAAATGGGCTTCTTGTTAATAAAATGTCAAGTAATAAGTTGCTGTAGCGATGGTGATTGATGGTCAACGCTGCCTCTGGCTACAGAGAGAGAGGGCGCAGCGCTTGCTCTGTGTCAGCTTTTTTCTTAGCACATTTCTATCCACCTGCTTCGCAAGGGAATCCGAGGCAGATATTTTTGCCACGGAATTCCGGGGATGCTTCGAGCTTGGATTTAGGACAGCTTCGCCCAGCCACGGGCGCTCACCACGAACCCCCTCCCGAGATACCCGGAGGGATGCTGCAACCCCCCGCCTCGCCGGCGCTCCCAAGGACGCGTCCCCGCGGCTTCCCAGGCTGCAGCAGAATTTAACCGCTCCACTTCCCTCCTCCCGAATTGCTGGAAAACTCCTCCGTGCTGCCAGGCGCCCAGGGGGCTGCGGGAGGGCTGTCGGCACGCCGGCGGCTCTGCTCTGCGCACGACGCACGGAGGCTGCCGGCTTGCGCTGCCGCGGGGTTCAGCTGCACCCTCTGATCAAAGGTGTGCGCCCGGGGGGCTGGCACGGGGGCAACACCCAGAAGCCAAATTAACCTTCCTCGGGTGGCAAAAGCCCTGGGCAGAGAGCGGCTGCAGGCAGGCGGGCTCACATTCGGCGTTGCCTTCGCGGGCTGCCAGAGCTGTGTAACCCCTGCACCAAGCCACGCTCGCAGCCAAAATCTGTTTTGAAAAGCGATAAAGCGGAGCTGGCGATGTGGCTGAACAGCAGCTTGGTTTAGCTCAAGTAGCTTCTTCATCAAGTGAAAATGAAACCAGACACAAAGCCAGGGCAGGGCCTCTGCAGGGCTCTGGTGCTGCTCAGGTGAATCTGCTGTGACGCCCGCGGAAGGTGAGCGCAGCACCACGCTCACATAACGATGGTTTTTAAAGAAAAAGAGCAAATGCAGTTCTTGGACAGCACGAGAAAGGCGCAGCGGATAGCAAAAAGCCAGGAGCGCTGTGGGATGGTGGGGAGGTGGGCGAGAGTGGACAGGGCGTGGGGAGAGGAGCGATGGGCCACGGGCCAGGCACACCGTGAGGCTACCACCCCCTGTTCTCCACCCCCGCCATTCTGATGAGCGTTGGTCAACCGACGGACGCCAGCATGGAGCAACTTGCCCTCTGCTCACGCTCAGCTCACTCGAAACCACTCACACAGTGCTGGAGAAAAAACAACAGACCATCTTCTCCCTGTCCTCCACAGATGACCCGAAGCTCCACCAGCCTCCTGCTCCCACCCGACGCTCCTGCCTCTCCTGCTGCAGCGACAGCTCTTCTCCATCAGCTCCATTTTCAAAGGCAAACCAGAGGGATTTTTTTTAACGCAGCTTCGCTGGGTTTTGTCCCAGACAGGTCGTGCTCTTCTCTTTCTCGCAGGCCAAGGCTGCCTCCTGACCCCGTCCCACCCGGCACTGCCCAGAGCTTGAGCTCGCACCCAAGCATGGCAGCCAAGGCACCGCCGCCTTTGCGCGCTGGTGGTGTGCCCGGTTTCCTGGCCAGCCCTGACCGAGTGACACACGGCATTTGAGACAGCCCTTACGAAAGCTGCGGATCTGCTAAAGAGCAGATTGACAAGACAAATATTTGAAAATAAGGATATTACGGTTTAAGGAGAAGTGGAGACTCTTTGTACCCGGACGCTGGCAAATTCCCTTTTCAGAGGAGATTTGCTGTTCCCTGGCAGTGAGCACCAGCCAGTTTGTTGTCATCATCGGGGCCAGGGCTCCTCTTTGTGCGCGGCAGCGGCTGGCACAAAACCCTCATTGTTGGTGACCACAGCACTCGTGTAAGTAACACCAGCATCGCTTTGCTCACCCTGCCTAGGCCTTCCTTCCATTTCATCCCCCGCGATACTCCTTCCCGTGAAGACTGCAGATCACCAGACTCGGCAGGGCCAGATTTGGACTCCAGCCCAATTGCAGATGAACAAACCTTTCCTAGACCTCCATCAAGGGTGCTGGACACGTGACGTTTCCAGAAGAAATTCCACTTTTCCGACTGATCTCCTGAAAAACACTTCAGCTTCTGGGTGGCACTGGCCAGCTAGGCAGGCGGCGAGCACAGCCCCGCCTGGCACAACTGGAGGGTTTTTTTGCTGGTTTTAGAGCTCCCTGCCAAGGTCTTTGCAGAGAGCTGGTGGCGGAGCAAGTGGAAGAAGGTGGCTTCTCCTAAGCCCTTTGGAAATGCTTGGTAGCTTCAGAGACTGCAGCAGTTAATTACCGTCCAACGAAGGCAGCAGCTCTTCAGCTGAGAGTGCCGATGGCCAAGGTTATCCCAGCGGATTATCAGGACAAAGAGGAAGGGAGCCACAAACACGACAAATACGCATATTGCTGGAGGCCTGCCAGCCGTGGTCTCCTGGGACCTGGAGGCTCCCCATCGCCCAGCCTCTCCTGCCCCCGGGTCTGCTCCAGAGCCAGGCCACCTCCTGACAACTTCAAAGACCTTTCCTTTGTCACCATCTCAGAACACCAGCAGGCAGATCTCATCTCAACGACCTGAAAAGATCCCTCTGCAGTTTTGCCCCAAGGTTCAGCAGGGAGATTATCACCGCTGCAGGACTGTCTGGCATTCCCTGTCCCCTCTCCATCAGCAGCACAGGTCAGACTGGGATACTGGATGGGTCTGAGACTGGAAGACTGAGAAATGAAACAAGAATGTCTCATTTCAGACATGACCAAGGCTGTTCTTCTGATTTCAAGACTTTGTGTCAATGGCCGTAAAGAAATTGCGCTAGATATTCCATATAACGAGGGAAATGTTTTTGTCTAGTATTTATAGATAACAGTCAACCCAACTCTGAAACTAATCTTCTACAAACTGATAGATTGACCTTATCAAGTGCTAACTGCAGTCTGTTTTTCTGCATTTTAAGTCATTCTTGTAGGTTTCTGAAAACATTTCCAGCATATAATTTTCTACGTTAAACTACGGACAGCAGAAGCGAGTACCACCACTCTAAGGAATGTCTCATTCCTGTGAGTAAATAGTCTGCTCCAGAAATCCTCCCTCTCATCAATACACAGAATTTCCTTGGTCAGATTGTCAGAAGACCTTTTTTGGCATCCTGAAGTTGCAGGAGCATCACGCTATAAAGGCGGATTGCTGGTTTGAGAGATCACAGATCTAAATGACCTGCCACCATTTCTCTTTGAAGAAGATTATCAGGGACTTGCCAAACCACGCATCTTCACAGAATTCTCTCTCTCTAAAGGTACCAGACTGGCTACTGCGTTTAACTTCCTCCAGTTTTGTTAGCAGCATCACTCTGGTTTTATCCTTGTGCATAGCACAATGTTTCAAGGAGATGGGGTGTAAATTCTACTTAACGTCCTTCTGCGATCCTGGAGAACTCTTCAGGATTGCGTCCGGAGAGCCCCAAGAGATTCCCTCTTGTCTTTACAAGCCCCAACTCAAGCAGGTTTAGAGTTTCCAAAGAAATCGGCCTTGGAATGAGTCAGGAACCCTTATGCTGGTTTCTAAAGGCATTATCTGTGCTTCAGCTTTTGAAGGAGCAAACGCTTCAGCAGAGGACATTCACAGAGACCAACTAAGCTGAAGAGCTTTGCTTGAAAGATGGGAAGTGTTTGTTTCCCAGTCCATGACCTCAGTGCCTGCACTCTCTGAATCACCTCCCCGTCCCTCAATTTACCAAATCTGAACACCACCCCGTGCTGCGAGGCACGAGTAGTGCGCTTGAACCCAATGGCTACAGCAAGCAACCCGCACCAAGACACCACAACCTAGGGCAAGGACCTCCAGCAGCCTTCAGCATCTCAGCAAGGGTCTTTTCAACGTGGTCCAGGAGCAGATTTTCCCTGCAGATACCACACGACAGCCAGCTGTGAAATACTTCCAGGGCTCGGGCAGCCACAACTTCTCTGGGGCTGGGGGCCTGCGATGGGGATTCAGCCGCTTTCTCCCGCTGCTGATTTGCGCCTTTGCTGGCTATGGGGCCGCCTCCATTTTTTCTTCTGATTTTTACGTAGAAGAAATCTGATAAAAAAGAAGCCGATAACTCCAAAGAAAAGAATTTAGCTGAAAATTAAAACTGTGAAAGCGCGGTCCTGAAGCAACCCAGGCATCCACGGTTGTAACTCTGGAGGCGAAGGAGTCTGGAGAGGTTTTTCCAACACGCAGCTTCATAGCCAAGCTTACAGCAAACCCTCCTCCAGCCCCAGACGCTCCTCAAGTGGCCCCAACACATACCTACTTTTCGGGGTCGGGATGCTGAAGGAATAGCTCGTAGTGGCAACACCAGAAGTCTAACATCAGAGTATTAACATTTGTTTGAAAAGAGTAGCAGCGGCAGGAACAAAAAGCCCCCAGACCTCACGCCACCCACGGCCAGTTGATTTTTCTCCTTTTCACTCCCAATTTGCAGGGAAGTTTCTGCACTGATTGCGCTGTCAGGCCCCGCTCGCCAAGCTCACGGCTCTACCTGGAAGTCTTGCTATATTTTAGTTTACATTACCACTCAGTCACCCAAGAAATTGGAATTTATGAAGACACTGAAGAAAGCACTTCCTCGACACGCCTTTCCTAATGCTGGGGGATTATAAAGGGGGTCTCTACATGATCCCATCTTTTTGTTTGATGCTGGCAATTAATATTTATCAAATTAACGCAGAGAACCTATACACCATATTACGCTTCAGTTCAAACAACCAGCTCAAATTCCAAGAGCCAAGGTTGTTCTCTCTGTGCTGACCTCCTGGGCTGCAGCTCCCTGCGGGATTACCCTGCGGGTATCAGCGATCGCCCACGTGGGTTTGCATTTCACAAGGGAAGAGGAAAAGAAAACATCAGACCTTGATCCACGCCAGGTGGCAAAGCCAACCCTGCCAAAGCAAACTCCACGGGGGCATCCTGCACGCACCTTTGTCTACACATGGAACACTCTGTTCTTCTCTCCCTCAGAAATTTAAAACCAACAATAGGAAATAAATGTCAGTCTCTGCTTACCTGCCTGACCGATACCAGCTCTGAGCACTGCACTGCCTCAGCTCCTACACGAGGTATTTTGGGGAAGGGGGGAGTGCAAACGGACTTCCTCTGGGAAGTTCAGGATCCTGGTTTGGCCGGCTGACCTTCAGTCTGCATCAACAAATGGACATTGAATCATTTTTACACGTTCATGCAAGATATCGCCAAGCAAACGGCCAAACACCCAAGGTAAAATAATCTACTGTGTGCTCTTGAGATCTACTCTACCTAAGCCAGAGGCCGGGAACTGAACAGATTTTGGCCACAGATCTCTCAAAACCTTCGCTTTGGGGGTTTACTCAAAGGGGTCATTCCGCTCTGCAACACGTCGGGATGACTCCTGGTGTTCTGCACGTACAGGTAAACCTTGAGGGCTCACCCCATGCTGGCCGTGGCCTCGGGAGAGTCACGGGCAGCACCGCTGCAAGGGGTGCTGGCGGGAGGCAGACAAACCCCAGGCCCACGCCGGGAAGGATGCTCCGAAGCAGCTGGAGCACACAGGCACAGCCCTACCAAAATCCTTTTGGGGAAAAAAAAAAAAAAAAAAA
>Ga0065711_1044434_pt1 | contig 14102 bp, 10 predicted proteins | sample Hoacrofraction12_FD_59098 | JGI IMG/M metagenome (GOLD analysis project Ga0065711, IMG submission 59098) | Hoatzin crop microbial communities from Cojedes, Venezuela - Epithelial fraction 12 v2 (version 2) | ecosystem: Host-associated > Birds > Digestive system > Esophagus > Crop | place...
GTTCAGCCTGAAGAAGAGAAGGCTGAGAGGGGACCTTATAAATGCTTACAAATATCTCAAGGGTGGGTGTCAGGAGGATGGGGCCAAACTCTTTTCAGTGGTGCCCAGCGACAGGACAAGGGACAACAGGCACAAACTGAAGCATAGGAAGTTCCACCTGAACATGAGGAAGAACTTCTTCCCTCTGAGGGTGATGGAGCACTGGAACAGGCTGCCCAGGGAGGTTGTGGAGTCTCCTTCTCTGGAGAAATTCAAGACCCGCCTGGACAAGGTCCTGTGCAGCCTACTGTAGATGACCCTGCTTCGGCAGGAGGGTTGGACTAGATGACCCACAGAGGTCCCTTCCAACCCCTACCATTCTGTGATTCTGTGCTCCAACATCTCCATGTCCTTCTTGTGCTGAGGGCTCCAGAGCTGGACTCAGGACTCCAGGTGGGGTCTCACCAGAGCAGAGCAGAGGGTCAGAATCCCCTCCCTCAACCTGCTGGCCATGCTGCTTTTGGTGCAACTCAAGATACAGTTGGCCTTCTGGGCTGTGAGCGCACATTGTTGGCTCGTGTCCAGCTTTTCATCCACCAGTACCCCCAAATCCTTCTTGGCAGGGCTGCTCTGAATCCCTTCATCCGCCAGCCTGCACCAATACCGGGGGTTACCCTGACCCATGTACAGGACCTTGCACCTGGCCTTGTTGAACCTCATGAGGTTCACATGGGCCTACTTCTTGAGCTTGTCAAGGTCCCTCTGGATGGCATCCCATCCCTCCAGGGTACTGGCTGCACCACTCTGGTGTCATCCGCAGTCCTTTTCAGACAGAAATAGTGTCAGTCATCCTGAGATATCCCACACCCTGGCACCGTGCAATGCATGTTGAAAGGGGTGTGAAGCAGCACAACAAATGACCTTGCACGTGTCAGCACTGAATCCCCTCGACCCCTGAGATGTCTTGTGTTTCTCATGAGCCTCACTGTCATCCCTCAGATTTCATTCAAAAGTTAGTTGTGCTCTACCTCGATTTTCATAGTTCCTTTAAAGCTGGACTGCATGTACTCGTTGTAGTCTAACAGCCCTTTAAAAGAAATATGCCTTTGTCGATACCTATACTATAGTATTGTTTCTGTTAACACAATGTTTGGCATAAAATGTTACTGGTTATTATATTCTTAAATCCCAGAGACTGCTGAGAAGTTCTCAATAAATAATAATTTTCATTTATTTTCAACACAGGCATCTGTAAGTAATTGTGTAATATCGCTGAGGGTGAATTATCTGCAGGTCCATGCTCCACTGTAAATAAAGCGCTGTGCGTGCTTTGTGCTGTGTGAGCTGAGGTGGTGCCAAGAACCTGAAATCATCCACTTTACCAAGAGAGAGCGAGAAAAAGAGAGGGTATATGGAGAACATAGCTCAAGCTTTACATTTCGGTCTGATTAGGGGCTCCAGTAGTTGTTTCATTTCCCCATCTGCAACAGGCAGGTAATATTTCCTTTTTCTCACAGTTCTGCTCTGTCGATGGCAGTCGGAGCAGGGGCTGATGGCTGCCCTGTCCATGCAGGCAGCGTGTGCTCTGGGTGCCGGTGTCCCTGGGTAGAGACCCGCTCTGCGCCTGGGCAGCTCTCCGGGCTGCGTGGGTCACCCTGGTTGACAGCAGCCCCCTCAGGTCCCTGATACCATCAGGTGCCTGCGCTGAAGAGCCTTGATCTTTGCGTGGAAGGATATGAGCTGCTGCCATAGGTAAGGCTACAATAGTAAAAAAACTGGCCTGTGGCTTAAAAAAAAAAAAATCTCTTGAATAGAAATGATGGCTCCTGGGTGCTTAAGATCCTCTCTCCCTGAGAAAAAAAATCAAAACCTGCCAAGATCTTAAGTCATCTGGCTCCATATCTATCTGCAAATGACTCAGCGGTCTTCCCTCCCTCCAGCTGCATAAGCAGTGTGTTAAGTGTCCTAAAGCCAGCGATGATATCAGTCCTTGATGAATGAACATCTACTCCTCTGATCGCAGGCGCTCCGAGAGGCCCTCAGGATGTCCCTGCTGCGCTAGGCACGAACCAATGCTAAACACAATTTCCTGCCCCAGTTTGTTTCCCATGCAGATGAACAAGAAGTAAAGTCTGACAGGTTGCTCTGGCAACCTGTTAGTGTTTCTGAAAAGTCAACAGCAAGCAATAGACTTTTTTCCCTGCCTTTTTTGCCAGTGGCTCCTAGTAAAAGGGGCAGGGAAAATGTCAATGCGCTTGCACAGTGAGAACAAGAAGCAACTGAATCACTCAGACCATCAACCTTGCTGAAAATGTCTGTGCTATATTAGATAATGTTGAAAGGGAGTTATGCCGATGTCTCAGATGCTTTGTACATACCAAGTCTGAAACAGTAATATCTAACAGTTGTGATATCTAATTAATATAATCAGTATATGGTTATTTTAAGTAATATTCCGGTATCAGAATCCACTTGCTTCCACTCCCTGAGAGGTCCTGCAGCAAGAGAGCAAGCATTCACCTAATAACTATGCTATAGTCAGGTGGATCCAAGGAAATTCACTTTGGAGTACTTTGGGACCTGGCTGAAGGAGTCTCAGAGCCATTAGTGGTTATAGCTGAGGTTCATGAAGGATGGGTGAGGTCCCAGAGGACTGAAAAAGGGTAAGTATCTTTCAGATGGAAAAGCCTAGGATCAGCTTGCCACTCAAAGATGCTCAACAAACACTCAACGGTACTCAACAAATAATCAGAACTATCTGCAAACCACAGAAAAATAAGAGGATAAAAACCAGCCAAAATGTTTACCAGGAATAAATCGTGTGTAACGAACCCAGTTTCCCTCTTAGACAACGTTACAAGCAAGTGAGCAAGCATTGTAGCACATGACTTCGGCAAGAGAGTCACGAATTACATTTTCATATACAAGCTGGGGGAAAGAGCTCTTAAATGAACTGCGGTAATGAGGTTACAGGTCTCGTCTGAAAACCTACAAAGAATGAACAGTATTCTTTGAGTGTCTGGAAAAAAAAGCACAGAATGGGCTGCTGCGCGCTGCTGTGAACGAGGGCCGCCTGGTATTTTTACTAATGACTCATGTTGTCAGAGTGGGTATGCATAAAACATCAGCCTCGGAAGGTGTGCGGGCACTGAAAGACTGGAGCAGAAATCACATTCATCTAGAACCTGCAAAGTGCTCTCGGATCGGCAGTGGGATTCAAGAGGGACAAGCGCATAAAGCTTGATGCTTTGGCAAACGCGTCAGCCGCGTGAACACGGGGTGAGGAGGGCCCGAGACCGATGGAGTGGATCGCAGCACCAGCCAGCAGCGTCAAATTCTTGCGGGGGCAGGAAGCGATCTTGTGGGGACGTTGAGAGGGGGGGTGCAGGTTGGATGGCACCTGGAGGGGTCCTCCTGCTTTGCCTGGTGCTGGGGACTGCTGTGTCTTGGGCACCACCCTTCAAGGGAGATGCGAACCAGTTAAAGAGAGCTCAGAGGAAAGCAACAAAAATCAGAAGTGCAGAAAATGTGACCTGCCAGAAAGAATGAATAAACTGGTAGCCTGAGCGGAGAAGGCTGGTAAAAGCACCGGACCCAACCATCTCCCCACCAGCCCTGACCGTGGACACCATGTCCGCAACATGTACCTCTGCTGACTCACACAAAGCAAGCATTTTTTTCCCTGACCTACCATATGCTCTGTGTTACAGCACTCTTGCAAAGCTAAGGCTGCCCTGCTTGGTGATGCTTTAGTGGATATGTGATACACACCGCTGCGCCTGCAAAGTCAGTGCTGGATAAAGCTGGTGCGGACAGGAGGCTGAGGAGCAGTTGGTTATCCTGGAACCTGCCAACACACCGACCAGCACTCAATACTGCAGAATCAGCAGAGGGAAGATGCCATCTAATGTGCAAGTAGGGATGAGCCATCCCAGACCTCCAGACCTTTTCCATCCCGCAGGCTGGCATCCAGGATCATCAATGTGCATGGCGGCATTGCCGAGTGCTACCAAGAGTTGCCCGGTACAACGGCAGTGCTGGAAATGGGTGTTTTGTTTTCAGTTTTGTTTAGTAAAATAAGTTCCAGCAAAGTCAATCTCTTGCTGTTCTGCCCACTCTGCCTGGGAAACGGTCCTTAATATTGTGAGGGGAAAAAAAAAATCTTGGCTTAGATTGGTAAAGGCACTGAAGCCAAAATCATGACTTCCTACTTCAGGTGCCTTTCTTTAGTTACCACAAAGCTCGACCTCACCAAAATCAGCCATACCATGCCAGGAGGGTTCCAGGGGTCCCCACAGGAGCAGATGAAAGAGGACTCCAAAATATCTAAGCCTCCATCAGTGCTTGGGCACTCCTGGTCACCTGAGACCCACCAGATGGTGGAAAGCTTTTCTTAACACAGATATCCACAGACAGCCAGTGCCTCTGGACCTGTGGCTGGAGGGTGCAGCTGGTGCTGCTTGCTTTTCTCCTAGAGCCCAGTGCCTCAGGTGCCCTGGATCTCAGGATGACAAATGCTGGAGGTGGCATGGACTTATCCCCAGGAGACTGCGGCGCTGGCCTCAGCCACCTCCCAGCCCCACGAGGTGCCTCCGGCAGTGGGCCTGGGGAGAAGGCAGGTCCCTGCTGCAGGTGGGCTGGGCACCAGGGCACCGAGGGAGCATGAGCAGGAACGTGGTTGTAGGTCAAAAACTTCAAATCAGAGACACCTAGTACCTTCCATGCTCTTCCCGTGGCTCCCCAAACAAATGTAATTAAACAGTGAGAACAGAGTGACTGAACTTCAGCATAAGTAATCTACAAAATTTCATTAATTCTCTTCTCCACTGTAAACTCTGAGACAGAGCCATGATCTTGTCTGTGCTCTGTAGAAGATTGTTTGCGAATGCTAAACAACCATAATTATCTCCAGCACAATACCCAGTCCCAAACGAATCACAGACAGCAAGACTGCTGAGCTTGGCAAGTCTGCAATCGCAAACATGCGTGGGTAGAGGCAGCTGTCTCATGTCTACACTCGCATCCCTCTTCCCCAGTGACATGGGGTGGCTGGACCCATTGTAAACCTTCAGCACTGGACATCCACAGGGCGAGCCCTCTCCTGAGGCACATCAGGTGGAGCTCCTCCGTATGAGCCCCCGCTTTGCCACTTGACCAAAAGGTGAGGTTGGTGTCCAGCTTTGGTGCAGGAGCCCAACTTCAGGTACATAGGATACAGGCAAAAATATTCATACTTCTGACACATTTAATGCACTGACTGGAGCAGGAAAACTATCTGTGACTTGTAACATAACAGTTGCACTATGAAACGTCATAAATTGTACACCCAGATGTCATTATTATTTGCATAATAATTTTATGCAAATATCTGCTTTTCTCAGTACTGATTTTCCTCCCATCCTGTTCTCACTCTTTCCACACAGCCCTCTTATGCTCACTTCTAGGGTTTGACTTTAAATACACGTGATTTCTTTTGTTACTCTCATTGTCGCGCATGGTCCAATTCACTAACCTGTTTGGTATTTTTAAATCCTCTACTCAATATTATGTACCCCAAATAATAGTTTATATGCCTAAGGTAAAATCAAGTTAATGTGACAGCAGAAATCCCTAGTTTATTTTTTAGGAATGGAGCTTTATTTCATATGCTATCAATCATCAAGATTGTCAAGAGACAAAAAGTTATTGCCGGTTTCCTTCTTACTCTGAACTGTTCCTATAGCACCAGTGTGGGGGAAGTATGATGACCAAAAGAGCAGAGAAATTACATTTCTTTCAGAAATTTAGACGCAAGTAGAAGTAGTCAAAAAAAAAAAAGTTGAAAATATGAAGCTAAAAGTTCCATCTCTCTGTTAATCTCCTGTTGAAATCCAGCTCTTCTTCTGACCAGCTCTAGGACAACTCAAAGGACTTGGGCAAACACCAGACCAAAACTATTTCTGACAGCGTTCTGAAAATATTGGCCGCCTTTTGCAGTCAGACATGCAGAGGGGTTTAAATTTAAACATCTGCTGTCAAAACTGGCATCATTTTATTGTAGTTGCAAAAGCCAGCCAACGTCCTTGCCCTGGTGAAGGTGATTACCTCTGTGCAAGCCTCCCCAAGATGTCAAGTCAGTATAAATGAGGTCTCCGAGCGAGCACGGCCATCCCGCGGCCGGTGGCATGCTGGGAAAGAAAGAAGCCCCGGAGCTAAGCAAACCCTCAGGATCTGTTTTAATTCATTATACGTCATTTTTCTATGTTGCCTACCAAGGCTTTTCTACAAAAATGATGTACATGTTTTATTTTCAGTAATCTCTGGTGCCTGGTAGATTTGCTCTTTGAAATAACCGAGTCTGAATATCCATTACTGCAAGGTATTTGAGGGCAGATTTCCAGACAAGATCCTTACACCTTCCCTGTACTGTGCACATGTTCACAAATTGACCTGTACAAATTCCTGCATTTACAATTTTTTTTTCAATGCATAATTATTTTTGCCAAATCAGGAGACTTTCACACAGCAGGAACAAGTAAGGATGCGGTCAATGCCTTCCATCTGTGCTTAAAAGAGAAAGGAAGAAGTGGAAGAGAACAGAGTCTTGAAAATAAGAATGAATCAGCTCCCAGCCCCAGCTGCTTAGTAACTGCCATGAAAACTGTAATGTTAGAAAATTTAACTTTTCCTCCTTTCTACGAGCGATGAGGCGTTTTCTTCTTTGAGAGTCTGCCTGGATGCGACTGCCATTTACCAGCTAGGCATACAGCGAGGTTGGGTGGTTTAGACAAAAGAATCATCTTCATCATCCCTGCCAAAAAACTGCATCACCCACGGAACACCTGATGGGGAATAAGGTAATCTCTGCCACTTCCAAAAAACTCTGAATGTCTTTAAAGAAGGCAGAAGTTATAAACTTGATGCAAAAGCTCCTGAGTGAGGCTCTTTCTGGTGTGCTGTGGTCTCCCGCTCAGGTTTCACGCGTGGTACATCCTTCTGCCTGCTGATGTGCTTGCAGAGAGCTGGCGGTGAAACACAGGGAGTTATTACCGCTCTAGGAGATGCTGGAGACCAAATGCTAGGGCTGGGCTTTTTGTAATAACCCAGTTTGCTCCTCTTGCGATATACGGAAACAGAAATTGCGTCCATCAGGGCTAGAGATGTGGTGAGCAGCTTTGTAAATCCTATCCATATGCAAGTGCCATAGAGCAAAGCCTGCTCCATACAACGGACGTGAGAGGGGATTTCTGGGGTGGGTTTGCACTTGAAGTACTTCTGTGTACGAAGGAGGAGGAGGGTTGTTGGATATTTTCCTTCACTCTGGGCCCTAATTCCAATTTTGGAAGTTTAAATTTAGTATATCTAGCTCAGTCCTGATTTAAGTGCACATGCTTATGCCACCAATATGTTTCTTTAACTGCTTTAAATATTTCTAACTGTTTAGATACCTCCCCCTGTAACTTCCCCCATGGAAGCACAAGTCTCACAAAAATCCTCTATGTTGAAATGACCCACAGACTAGGAAGAGATGAATTGGGATAAGGTAAAAAGTCTCAGGTCCTGCAGTGGGGCACCACCTCTCCATTCAAGTTTTCCCTGAGAGGAAGCGTTAAAAAAAATCACTCCTTTCATCAGAAACACCCTAGACACCATCCACACGAGTGACAGTCCCTGGTAAGACTCACTGGCACCTCTGCGAGCCAATCTCGTGCTATCACAAGGCCAGGTGAGAGCCACTGTTTGCCCTGTTATGGCTGGGACTGCCTGCAAACGCCAGCCCCGCCACGCCGCAGCCCCACCACAGGGCCAGCCGCATGCCCACCTGTGCCACTCGTGCTGCCAGAAAGACGTTCTCATTTCATAGACATCCCACCAAGCCGTTGGGAGGTTTCGGTGTGTGTGTCGGGGAGAAGAGCCAGCGTCGCGCCCACCACCACGATGCAGCTCTCGCGACAACGCCCCTTCACCGAGATGGTCCCAGAGCCCCGCTGCGAGCCAAGCTCCCCAGCACGTAACAAACATCTCATCATGAGGCCAAGCCTACTGGCAGAATACAGATGGGTGGTTATTATATGAAGGATTCAAGGTAATATAACTTAAACCCATTAACAAATTTTTCTATATACTTAATGGTATACTAAGTGTATAACTATACACATAACCCATTAGGAAGGAATTTTTTTTACATTTAGTGGTATACCCCCAGGGACAGAGCAGGGGAATACTCTGTGATTAACCTATGAGCAGATGAAAACTTGGTCTTTAGTGGCAGTTTCGTCAGGGAGAAACAGTAAAGTGAAGTGTGACTCCATGAGACACTGTAATTGGGGGGGAGGGGGGGCTGTTCCCTTCAAAGGAATAGCTGACTGACATTGCAGAATATAAAGCAGGAGGCAGTTCAGCTTGTGGGGTGAACGTTACAAGGTTTCTCAGAACACCCCAATCCTAAAGAGCTCCAGCATTGCTCTGTCACTTTGGAAAAATTCAAATTTTACTCAGGTTGATTCAACCCCACTGGATTTGGTAGCACCCTGCAGTGTTACCAGAGGGAATGCTTTGAAGAGGCAATCCTTCAGCATCAAAACCCATTTAACCTTTTTTCCTCACTTGCACCTCATTTGTAGCCCGTGCTGTCTGCTCAGTCTTGCCTTTGCAATTTTCTGTTGCTCTCTGAATTTGTTTGTTGATAAGATGCCTTCCAACTATGAGGTCCTGTGGATGATCATGGGCTAAGGAGAGAGAGCAAGTGCTTGCTGGTTGTAATGCATTGACCCACCACAACAACACTCCATGGACACCAGAGAAGGTCTGCTGACCATGATGGGCCTTGTGTTGACTTCATTGGGCTTGGATTTGGATCTAAATTCACGCAAATCTGCCATCAAATAAACACCACAAGCCCCATAATTTTGTGTTTAAGTCTCAGATTCTCCAGACTGACCTTTTATTGCATTGTAGAGTTGTTTCTGAAAATCAAGAAAGAAGAAATTAGAGATGTATTTTAGGAATTCAGATTTTATGTGCTATTATTGCCTCACCCTTGTAAGAGTATGAATTTTCAAAATATTTTCTCAAAAAAAAAATACTCCTGCCAATTTCAGTGAAGAAACTGGAAGCTCTGTCATAAAATTCAGCTGAAAGCAGTTCTGTGGAAAAACACAGAGGAAAAAACACCAAAAAAAGATCGGTGTGATCAGATGAGTGTCGATGTGGTTGGAGACTGGGAAATCAATCACTGCTCTTGGCTGTCTCCACACATTTCTTCTTGTGCCCAGCTGCCCAAAGCTATTTCTCAAAATTCCCGTCTGAAGTCTCTGCAACCACTACACCGTCCTTCGCGTAACAACCATTGCTCTCTTCTTTCAAGAGAATTCTGAATATTTGCTTTCTCTAAGAAGTGAATGCAATGTAGATATTATACTGAAAGTATGAAAAAGCACATTCTGCCCAAGAAATACTTTCCAAGCACTTCAGACCATCAGCTCTTCAGATGTTTGGACTGAGGCAGCTGCATGGCTCTGAAGAGCGCTGTGCATCGTCTTTATCCCAGGACACAAATCTCACCACTCCTCGGGAAATCTCACAGGGAAGGAGCCATCTTCAGAAATCTTGACTCGGTATTTAATTTTTGTCTGAGCTACTTCTTGGGAATTAAACACAATCCATAAAAAGAAAATAATAAGCATCTGGGCAAATGCATCAGGGCAGAGGTGTCCTGCAGCAGTGGGGTAACATCAAAAGAGCCGATACCTAGCCCTCTTATCGCCACCAGTATATTTAGCTTGAAAATGCTACCAGTGGACAAATGGTATTAAAATGAAAAGAAGCAAGAGCTGGACACCACAGTGTTATTTCTTATTTGGAATTTCTATGAGGCAGCGTGTTAAGGCACCTCTGCTCTGCACCTCTTGCCTCACCACTGCAAAGGCACAAGCCAAACCTGACAGATCCACTCATAAATTTCAGGTAAGATTTTTATGTATACATATTATGTATAATAATAATGGTGAATATTCTAATACCACATCATATATATAATACATATGTATTACATGCATATGTTATTGTTATGTATATTATAATGCACAAATATAAAACATAGTAATATAAATCTAGATTGATTGTTTGTTCAGTTGTTCAGTCTGGAGAAGAGGAGGCTGAGGGGGGACCTTATTGCTCTCTACAGCTACCTGAAAGGAGGTTGTAGCAAGAAGGGTGTTGGTCTCTTCTCCCAAGTAACTAGCGATAGGATGAGAGAAGACAACCTCAGGTTGCGCCAGGGGAGGTTTAGATTGGATATTAGGAAAAATTTCTTTACTGAAAGAGTTGTGAAGTATTGCACAGGCTGCCCAGGGAAGTGGTGGAGTCACCATCCCTGGAGGTATTTAGAAGAGGCGTAGATGCGGAGTTTAGGGACATGGCTTAGTGGTGGAATTGACAGTGTTAGGTTAATGGTTGGACTCAATGATCTTAAAGGTCTTCTCCAACCTAAATGATTCTATGATTCTGTGATTCTATTACACTACATATATATTATATAAACATTTCAGTTACACGTATTAACATAAAATATATAGTATATATTACGTGCTATGACGTATCTGTATATAGTATATATCACATGTACCTATTATTTTACAAGTGTATTACATTATTTACATATACAACATATAAATGTATCTATTATTATATTCTTTATATAATTACAATATGTAAATTTATGTGTATTTGTTACATATGATTGTATACATTTTACGTTACTGATCAATGTACTTATGTACTGTATAAATGTATGCAGGGAGGCACACGCCAGCTCCCTGACGCCATTCCCCAGGGCCTCGATGGCTCCCGCACCGCCGGGTTGGTGGCAGCAGCTCTGATCCTGCACGAATGACCCCTGCTCTCCCGGCCAGCCCGAGCCCCTGCCCACTGGCCATCGGCCGCCGGGGGCTGGGCTCCCAACGCTGTGGGTTTATCGTCCCGCCAGCGGCTGTGGGGGAAAGCAAGCCAACACCGTGAGGCCAGAACCAGAGCATCCTCGGCCCCGAGGCACGGGCACCAAGGGGAACGGGATAAAACACTGTCAGACAGAGCCAGAGAAACTAAAGTCAAATAAAAGCAGCTTTTCATGCACACCCCAGCAGGGAAGGAAGCTGGGAACCCCCAGCGCGGACCTTGCTGTCTGCTCTGTGATTCCTGCCACCGGCAGGAAAACAGTCAGATCAAAGAGCTGCCTGCGTCCGTCGGCAATTTCTCCATCTATCTAGTAAAAAAAAGTCTTTCAAGGTATGGCTTCTCTTAAATTAACAAGCTCAGGGAAGAGTGCGTAACCTCCTCACCTGACACAGCTGCAGAGGTTTTCTAAATATACAAACAAATGCAATCTTAATTATCCTGATTACTTAGCATAAGTTTGTTAGTTATTTATTTCCTTTGTTCCACTCTGATTGGAATCCTAATTAAATTTAATTCTTGAATAACCTCCTCCTATTGTTTCCTCAGGCCTTTGAGCTTGATGCTGCTCTCAGGATTACGGACCTTGTGGCACGGTACCCTCTGGATTGGCCATGTGTTAGCTGTGGCACAGCAGCTGCGAGCCCCAACAACTTTACTCCGTGGCAAATATCAGGTGATCGACCTCTCAGTGGAAGGGAAGCAACCTATCTGGAGCTACCCTGTATTTCCCATCGGGTAAGAGAAATGTATTTGGGCAATTACTGTTACACAGGTGAACCAAAGTAGCTTGTTAGTCCCCAGCAGCGTGTTGATGTCCTTGGTTAGACTGGTGTGAACCAGGACCAGTTCCCTTGAGCACCACAGGCAAAATCTGCTTGCCAGGGGCATAGTCTCGTCTGAAGCGAAGCACCTGTGTCTCGCTGCCTTGAAGAGTATTGTAATTGCCTTGGGCTGAAGCATGCAGCCATGGCTTGCTGTTGCCGTGGTGTGAACCGGGAGGGTCTCTGGCACTGCCCTTTCCGTTCCCAGGGAGCAGACGCAAGAGGAGGGATGTACGCTATCTGTGCGAGGGGTCCCTTTCCTCGACCACTGCGATCAAGAAGGAGAAAGCAATAATGCAGGAGTGGAATTCAGCAGATGAATTAGCTGCTGTGGTCATTGTAAATTCTCATTTTTCTGATTACAGTAGGACTAAATAAATGATTTCTAAATACATCTTCTCTCTTCCTTGTGCTACCCCCTGAGGCCATACTGTCCATGCTCTCCCAGCCTCCTTGATGCTTTTTGCTTCTGGCACGTTGATGTGAACAGCTGCACTGCAATTAAATACCCAGACTCCTGCATTTGGGATTAGATCCAAACACTACTCTACCTAAATTAATTCCTGCTTAAGCCTTGCTACATGGCTCAGTGTTTTGGCCTGCACTCTGCTATTTCAGTTGTTGCATTCCATAAAGAAGTATCACGCTGGAGGGCAATTTGCTAAAATACCTGCAACTATAGACCTGCACAAACCCCGAAGAAATTCTAAGATCAGAACATAACATGGGATATTTGACATAGAAAACCTCCCCAAGTCAAATTTTCATCCAATGGCCAAGGCTGAAATTCTCTTCCAGTCAGAGAAATAAGTCATAGTTCCCACCTTGCAATGGGTCTCTTCATGGGGAAGATTTCTGTAGGTGCTCTCCCCTGAGCCAGCACTGGGCTGTCTACTGGAAGACCATCAGATCTGGATGAAGACCCTGACAGTTCCATGAGAGTGCAGGAGTGATGCACTGGTTCGTTGAGATACCTAGAAGAGCTGTGTTAACCAGCATCACCTCCTCTAACAAGGAGCTATTAAAATCAGATTGGCTGATTGCAAGGCTGATACGCCTTTGGGGAGAGAGAAGGTCAGGTAAAAGGCCTAGGCTTCAGCTACTGGTCCGACACGATGGGACAGCTGCTTTAAGACAGCCTGGGCTGGGACCGCAGTTTCAACAGAAGGCTTGACATTGTAAAGTGCCCTTGAATAAACTCTGGATATTTCCTTCTACCAATGCAACAGGTACGCTGAACTAGTGAAATACTGCTTTGAGGATGGAGGGCTTCAGAGAACACTTGAATTGTCTGTCAGTGGGCCTGTCATTGCTGTTGACTTGTGGTGATGGGAAAGCAGACTATATCTATATTTCTGTCCATTACGCGATGGCCTTTTGAACCAGTATCAGGAGACTATGATAAATAGGCATTGCCTTCCTTGACTGCATGGTAGACTGAAGATGTTTTTATCTGAATACATATAAAATCCTTCTATTGTGGAATCTGTAAAGCAGCCTGGGCTGCCTTGCAGTCTAATGTGACATGTGACAAATTAAACTCATTGCTCAGGGCTCAAGAACTCGGAATAGATGATCGTATCCTTCTGAGACCCATTTCTTACAGCTGGAAGTGATTGAGGGGTGTTTACTTATTCCAGACATTCTGATCGTGGTATGAACGGGTAAGGGCAGAGAAAAGTCTAATGATTTGCATAGAACTGATAAAATGCACATGTTCTTTTTGCGTGTTTAATTGACAGCACAGCACACACTGGTACAGCCTGGCCAGCTCGTGTGTGCTCGCTTGCCTGGAAGCCCTGCAGCTTGTCCAACAGGTCTGGTTTGATTCCTACAGACACTGACTGCAGAGAGGTCACCTCTGGGCTAGAAAATCAAGTTTCTGTGGGTGAATTCCACCCACAACCAGCTCACAGTGGGGCCAGCTCACAGGAATATGGCGTACAGTTTGGGGCAAGATCTACCCTTAACTGGCAAATTGTTTAGGTGAAGATAGGATTGTCTTCCCTGCGGTGCTCAGCAGTCTCTGAAGATCCAATGTGTTGTGCAGAGACACAAAAGTACTGTGAGCTTACCACGAGCAGAAGACAGCAAAAAAAAGTCATTTAGATTGAAAACTGCAGAAGGGAAGTACCAGGTAGTGAAATTTTTTCTTCCCTGTATTGTGGGTGTATCTCCCTTGCAGCTCCCAGGCCATACCCGTGGTAGTAGGAGAGCTCTTCTTGACTCCTATTTTACATTCTAATTTTTTTATACTGTTTCATGCTTTGATAATTTTTTTCCTCAAATGACAATGTTGGGTTTTCTTGTGACAGATTTACACTTTTTTTTTTTTTTTTTGAGAAATTATTTCCAGTCACTTGAGTG
>Ga0065711_1011086_pt1 | contig 14101 bp, 6 predicted proteins | sample Hoacrofraction12_FD_59098 | JGI IMG/M metagenome (GOLD analysis project Ga0065711, IMG submission 59098) | Hoatzin crop microbial communities from Cojedes, Venezuela - Epithelial fraction 12 v2 (version 2) | ecosystem: Host-associated > Birds > Digestive system > Esophagus > Crop | place...
CCTTTCCTGTCCTCCAGGACCTCTCAAAGATGATGGAGAGTGGCTCAGCAATGACATCCGCCAGCTCCCTCAGCACTCGTGGGTGCATTCCATCGGGGCCCATGGATCTGTGGACGTCCAGATTGCTTAAGCAATCCCTCACACAGTCCTCCTCGACCAAGGGAAAGTCATCCTCTCTGTAGGCTTCTTCTCTTACCTCCAAGGCCTGGGATTCCTGAGGGCCTGCCTTGGCACTCAAGACTGAATCAAAGAAGGCATTCAGTAACTCTGCCTTCTCTGCATCCTCCGTCACCAGGACACCCGCCTCATTCAGCAGCAGTCCCACATTGTCCCTAGCCTTCCTTTTACTGCTGATGTAGTTGAAGAAGCCCTTCTTGTTGTTTTTGACATCTCTTGCCAGCTTCAATTCCAGGTGGGCTTTGGCCTTCCTCGTCGCATTCCTGAACGCTTTGACCACATTCATGTACTCTTCCCAAGTGGCCTGCCCCTCTTTCCACATGCCATGGACCTTTCTCTTCTGCCTGAGCTCCGCTAGAAGCTCCTTGTTCAACCATGCAGGTCTCCTGCCTCCTTTGCTCGATTTCTTTCTCAGGTGGATGCACCGCTCCTGAGCGTGGAGGAAGTGACGTTTAAACAGCGACCAGCACTCTTGGACCCCCCTGCCTTCGAGAGCCCTGGCCCACGGGATTCCTCGAAGTAGCTCCTTGAAAAGGCCAAAGTTAGCCCTCCTGAGGTCCAAGGTTTTGATCCTGCTTATCAAAATCACATTCCCTGGCCCTGTATTCAAACGAGCTGTTGCTATTTCCCATCCACATGTAATTTCCTTTCGTTCTCCTGCCTGTTACATGGTCTTTTAGGGGTAGATGGAGCACCCACACTTAAGCCCCATTTAATATTCTATCATATCTTCCCTCAGGAAATTTTACTCCTTTCTTTCTTAGTAGATGCTCATCTTTTCCTCAGAAACTCCCCTGAAGATGGCCGAATGCATCAGCATGTACGGTAGTTTGTACATTTTTTTTCTTCTTTCTTGTGAAAAGTCCCCAACAGGGATGTCAGAAGATTACAAGCAATACATCAAGTTTTAAGAAAGCAACTGCTGCTTGAAAACACCAGAAAAATTTAACCACAAGGTTTAAAAAGTTCAGAGACATGTTCTCCCAGTTGTACATCCTTTCAGCCATCTAATCTGAACCTTAATAAAAGACAATGAAAAGAATGGTGTTGTAGAAAGTAGTCGTGCCTGGGCCTTTAGAGTGAAGGCATAGGCAAGAGTGACTCAAGTATAAGTACGTTGTACTAGATTCTTCCCATCAGAACACCTTTAATGCAGACATGCAAAGTAAACACACTGCCACTGGATTGCCATTAGCATGGACAGCTATGGAACCACTAAAACCATTACAAATAGGACACAAGAGCATCGTAATTTATAAGAAGCCTGGTTACACCCCTGAATCTCATACATGACTTAAATTTCTGCAATGATATGACAACAGCAGTTTGTAACTGGAATAAAGATTCAAAGATTGTCTCCAGGCTGAAGTTGTACTGTTGCAATTATGCTAGTGTCAGGGAAACAGCACAGAATCCCACTGAAAAGTGATGCTGTACATCACCATACCTTATTCCGGAATTAAAGGAGAAGAATAACAGTAGCATCATAAAACAATATACTCATATAAAATTGCATCTGCATAGCAGGATATACCAGTGTGACTATTTTGGTTAAATGTCATTCCCTTCGCTGAAATAGTTCCATTGGTATGATCATCTAAGTACAGATCAGACTTTGAATGGTAACTACTACAAAACAGTCCCATGAGAGAGAAACGATTATATTTGGTTCTGTGGAAATAGACTGCCTTTCAGAATAATACTTAAATATCATCGAGTATATTGTCATTTGTTTTATGTAAACAAAATCTTAATAAAAAGTGTAAAAGTTTAAATGACTAACACAGTGACTCATTTTCAGTATGACTTAACATTTCTCACATTCAACACTAACAGCGATTATATATGCATACATACAAATTACTCAAAGAGGATCTTTAAGAAAAAGGACATTATAGTTTGTATGTACATCAACCGATCTGGAACAGCAGCGTGGGTGTAATATTGACAAAGCTAATGATGCAAATAACACGTACTATGAAGGTATGAAACTGTGAAAAATTATCAGCTGTTAATTCTTTTCTACTTGTTGTCAGTTCCTGCAAAGGACTAGAAACTAACAATTCTTTGAAGCCTTTTACCCACCTCCATATGATATTTTATTTGGCTCAAAGGAGTGCTTCCACACCTCATAGCACAAAGCCAGAACTGCCTTTTATCCCCAAATTTCAAAATTACATTTAAAAAAAAAGACTACAGGAAGAATGTAATAGAGACACTAGAAAAGGCTTGGGTAAAGGCAGTCTGCCCTCCACCAGGTAACACAAGAGAGTGAGAATTGGCAGACCTCAGCCCCAAAGGTGATGTGGGTCTTGAGACAAAAAGAAGATTCCCCCCAGAAGACAAAATCAGGGAGAAACCAGATAGCAGGGAACATTTCCAAAGACAGTGGCCAACTGTGAGCGACAGCTGCAGAGCGATTCTGGACTCCCAAGCCAGATTCCTGGCTAGAAGAAAAAAGGAAAATACTGAAAGCTACTTACATTATATTGATGATTAGCCACCGGTTTATAGTTTGTGGTTACGGCTTTGTCCAGCTGCTGTGACAGCCTTACAGGTTTAGAAGATTCTTCTATCTGTAATCTGCAAAAGAAAAGAAGTAGCGAATTAATAAAAAGTTCAGGGAAGCACACACTCAAAATGAATTCGAAAAACCTGCAAGTATCAAAGGTCAGCTGCAAATAAATCATAAGGCAAAACAGATGCAATCTTCTGAATCAAGTTTTTCCTCCTCTATTTTTGCTTGAGGACACTGTGGATTATTACAATACTATATGCTACAGAAGATACTGAAATACTAAAACCCAAGCAACTGTGAACGGAAGATACTAAAATCCATGTCTGAACACAAATTTTATTCCAAAAGCCTGACACTTAGGTGGAAAAAGAGCCCATGATCTTAAAAACAGATAAAACCCAACCCAAATGAACCCAGAATCTCCCAGCTTACTCGGCTGAAGGCTGAAAAAGCTTTCAATCCACCTCTGCTGTATCCCAGGGCAATTGAAGATTGGGATCCATGACCTTCTCTTAGATATTTTAATATAAAAATATAAATTTCTGTGACATTGCTTTTGGCATTACAGCAGAGTAACAGAGCACAAATAACTGTTTTACGAACACTTTTAAAAACATGAAGACAGAGAAATTCACCCGAGTTCAAATCAATGTACAATCAAGTCTTAACCATAGAGTTAACGAAAGGTGACCTTCAGTCCTCTTCAGAAAAGACTCTGAGAAGGTCAGAGGTTGATCACATTTTGTCAAGCTCATCCATAGGTAATTTAAAACTTATATATGATGGTGTAGAAGGAGTGCTCTGTTTACTTCAGGTTTAGCACTCAAGAATTACTGCTTGAAACGACGATGCACAAAACCAAGCTTTAGAAAGGTGCAGGACAACGTCCTTTCAGAAAAAAAAAAGCTTAATGGGACATACAATTAATACTGAGATAAAACTAAGTTATCATCAGTGACGTTATTGTGTTTCCAAAGGTGTATCTTACAGGCAGAAGAGTCAATTTTCACTAAACACAATATAAGACTTACAGCCCAATAAAGGTACAGTGATGTTTGCATCTTTCAGAAGAAAAATGAGTATTATGACCTTAATGCAAATAATAACTACATGTTTCCTAATGTAAAACATAAAAGCGATAAAACGGACATTACTTTAAAAAAGACTGTAAGGGTTTGAGATCACTGATTTCTTTTCATAAAAATACAATGTACATCCAAAAAGGTAAATTTAAATTCAGGATGCTTCTGATTTAACACCTGAACAACCTAAATAAACTACACCTGAGGTAAGCATTAAATTAAGAAATAAATTCTGTAGTTGTAGCAACTGGAAATAAAGCGAGTCATCCTTCACAGCTAGTATTGCTGGACAGTAACTGTCAGAAGTTTTGTCTCATCTATAGATACAAACTTGCTTCCTCTTGAATCTTTGTAGACTTGTCATTCGTTCTACAGTTATAACTAACCTCACGCAACCATTGCTTTGTATTCTACATTTCTAAATCAGGAGGAGGTACAGTAATGCCGCCTTCTGTCCAATGTACAACGTTTTTTCTTAGCTTGAAGGAAAATCAATCAGAAGGTAAGCGAGCAGTGAACATTTTTTACTCCTGTTCTGGCAAATAAAGGTAGAAGTTTTTATCACAAGAGTTTATCTTTTTGCCTTCAATTTAACGAAATGATTTTAAAGACTTTATTGATCTGGTTACCACAGCTCTTCTAAACTCAAGTTTCACAGAGAGGCACAGGCTAAAGCTAAATCATTATCTTTTCTCCAAATCTTTTTCTCCATTTCTTCATTGCTTGATTTTTTCTTTTTGGTCTCAGTGACTTTTTTTTATTTTAAAAATAAAAGCCTGGTTATATAGTTTGGCTTTTTTTTTTTTTTTTAATCTTTTCTTGCAGTTCTTTTCCATTTTTCCTATTGTTTTAACCTGGGGAGTTTTCCAGTCCTCCCTCTCCCCCACTATAGCTATTTTTCACCTCACTTCTCTCCTCTCACACTTTTCCTTTCCACAAAGGATGCAGAGATACATTTCCTGCTCTAAACCTGTTTACTGATATTGCCCCTGTTCCCGAGACAGGGCCTCCTGGAGATGAACTGGGTATTCTTGTCTCTCCTTTCTCCTTCAGGCCACTGCACCACCCTCTTCTGCACATGGACCAGATTTAGATATTTGTTTTGTGATGTTGTTCCAGAGTCCTTCTCATTACAGCTGCAGCACAGGTAAACGACAAACAAAGTTCATAACAATATTGAGATACATCAGGTGGTCTCCAGTTCTTGGGGAGTGCCAGGTTTAGAACGGTGGCATTTCTCCATGGTTAAATCCTCTTTGCACCAGGCTTTATATTCATTACTCTTAACAATGTAAATTTACAACCGCCTCCATTTCATCAGCAAAACAAGCAAAGAACATTAGCCCTTCAGTGATGAAATGCCAAAACACTGAAACCTCAGACTGTCCTCAGAAGGAAAAGCTTTAGAATGGTGATGTTAACCCTCCTCCAGCTTCTTAGTAAATTAGATATGTAAGCATGTAAACAACTGTAGCTCTTTATCCTAGTGTCTGTCATGAACTTTGGACATCACTCAGTGTTGAAGATCTCTTCCTGTTCCACCATTTTAAAATTAAAATACAGGAAATTTTATCATCCATTTCAGTGCAGCTTCCATAAATTAATCCTTCTTTGCATAAAAGAACACCAGTACTTTATTCTTAACACTTTTCACTTGCCATGCAGGATATCCCTTTCAGTTTCTTTCAACCTGCTAATTTCTAATCCAGTAGAAACCCAAATGTGTAGGAGAGCTAATGGACTTCTCAGAGGCCTCCAAAGGTTGATGGCAGTGAAGTTTTGTTTAACACGTGAAGTTCCCCAGCACACAAAAGAAAAACTTCGTACCTGCTTAGGAAATGGGATGGAAGCCTACCAAGTGAAAACGGAAAATATAAGTTGGTTTGTGTAATGATGGAAGATTTCACAAATATCTACATGTACCAACTAACAAATATATCAGCTACACATGTACGCGTCTCTGAAGGAAATTTCAGAGAGATCCGTGTTGTACTTCAAGGTTTCTTGCCAAAAGTTTCCAAATTACAACCCACGGATCTCACATGGTCTTTAGAAAACTGGCTAACAGTACAGTGCGAACTGTTTTTCCCATTCCTAGTTGATAAACTGCTGTAGTGAGAACTAAAAATATATTACATCCCTGGTATTACTTTTTAATGCAAGCAATTACATCAGTTGCCACATGCCAATATGGAAATCTAAATGGGAAGCACAGTGACTCAGAAGGCAAACCTTTTTATTAATATGCATTTATTCCACACATGCATCTTGCTCTTCTCCCTAATGGCTGCCCTTGTCATATCTTTTTCTGCAGCTTTCAAGATCTCTTGGAGCATGAGAGCCTCATGTTACCTTCCTTCCGCCGGGGTTCCATGCAGAATATGGTCACACAATCCTATGTGGAACAACAGCTGCTGCACATCTGGAGTTAGTCTCCCCAAAATGCACAAATACAGGTAAAGGGCATGACAAATGTGGTACATACCCCAAATTAGCAAGTGGTTCATGTGTGGATGAAGCACTGAAATTTGCTTAGTGCATTACAAAGGGTAAAGACAAATAGCCTGTAATCATTTTGTCCAGATGATTTGTTGGTACAGACACTATTTGCAGGGAAAATATAGTGTGTGTGGGTTTATTCTTTTTCAAAACCATGGTATAATTCTCTCATATTCAGAAAGCATTATGTCTGGGTAAATATAACTGACTTTTTAAATTTGTATAGCTGTTGTTTGAAAAAAGTTGATGAACTATATATTTATATATTCTAGTAATTACATACTCAAAAATTCATAACAAAACTATGAATTTGGCATTACATTAGCCTTTTAGACCAATGTTTTAACATGTTACAGATACAATGACTTTCAAATGCCCATTTCTTCAACAGAATTTTAAAAGCAGTATTAAACCAAAATATTATGAAGCATTTTATACAGTGTTTTCTCAGAGTGCATCTGCTGAATCTTAATTGAAACTGTTGGTAGGAATACAAAAAAAAAATCAATAGATATTCTGAGTCACTGATGACACTGATTTACAGGAGCAGTGGCTTTTCACCTATTACTCTTCATTATGATGCAGGAGTGTGACAGTTAAAAGCCTTAGTTATGGCTCAGAACTACACACAACTCTCCAAGGAGTTAAATTTTCCACTTGACTCTTGCTGAAATAGCCAGCACCATAATTCATGCTAATATCTGGCCTAAAAAATAAAAAGAGAATGCAGATTTTTATTCACCAGATCTGTCAATAAATTAGTGACAGAACAGCCACCAGCCCGCACACTGTGGTTTTCTCTTCCACCCCCAAGATCAAATACAGCTCTTCTGCCTTGAAATACCAGCATGGCGTTGAATTCACCATGGTCATTTCCCAGCAGAATACATTTTATATTGCAACTCTGATTTGCCCTTGTGCCTACAGTTGAGTAAGGTGAAAAAACACTCGCACAGGCTGGAAACAATTCCATAGGACTTCTCAACATGCAGCAGGCTCATAACGGGAGACAGATGAAGGCAATATGTACATTCCTAGGAGGAGATGCTCATTGGCTTGTAAACATATGTATCTTCCAGCAATAAAAAAATCAACCAAAGACCTTTAGAATAGATGATTTCCTGTGATTAATCTTCTGCCACAAAACAAATGTTTCAAAGATTAGAAGCAGGTATTAACTAGAAATGCTGCTGGGGCTGGAATTCTTGGCATTTCTAAAGAAATTATTCACCAGACGGGACTGAAAAGTTTCAATACCTTTTTGTGCTTGGTTATATTTACACAGGGCACTAGTAAATACTATTTACTTAGGGCACCAGTCCCCTGAAGGGGGAAGGAGATATAACCCGGCTTACTAGAGATGAGCCCAGGCGTGGCATGCCAGGGTCGGGGCTGAGATCGACAGCCCAGCTCAAGTGCATCTACACCAATGCATGCAGCATGGGCAACAAACAGGAGGAGCTGGAAGCCATTGTGCAGCAGGACAGCTATGACTTGGTCACCATCACAGAAATGTGGTGGGATGACTCTCACGACTGGAGTGCTGCGATGAATGGCTACAAGCTCTTCAGAAGGGACAGGTGAGGAAAGAGAGGCGGTGGGGTGGCTCTGTAACGTTAGGGACTGCTTCGATTGCATAGAGCTCAAGAATAGTGATGACAAGGTCGAATGCTTATGGGTAAAGATGAGAGGGAAAGCCAACAAGGCAGGCATCCTGCTGAGGGTCTGTTATAGAGAGCCATCCCACTGCCCAAAGCTTTGGAGGGGAAGAAACACAAACTCTCCAGTTCTGTACAGTTTTGCTGCTTTTTTTTTTTTGACTCCTTGCAGAAGTTCCCAGCTCAGTACCAGGGGACTGAAAGCCGAGGACTAACGCTCTCTTAGTTCCTTACTCAGTAATTCTCTACTTGAACCATAGACAGGCAGCTGCATTACATAAGGTTTCACAATACCTGATACGGGCAACAAAGTTTTTTCTTTGCTTCCCTATTTTGCTAAGTGTCCCAAATAGGATAGAGGTAGGTACATTCTGCAAACTCTCATCAAAAACCAGCTAGTTAAATAAACGTAACAATATAGCTTTACACCTACTTCTCTTGTATTCATTTGGACTACTGCACTTTGCTGAGGTTCAAGCAGTATCTTTTCTGACTTCTCTTCCAAGCAAGAATATTAGGAATATAAGAAGTGAGCAGATGATGGGCAAGAGATGAAAACTCCTACGAGATGCTGAAACTTAAAGTTTTTGTAATTCAGGGAGAACCAAGGGAACTCAGCACCCTGTAGGGCACATCCTAATAGAACAACCCCATGGCAGTACCCACCACAAACACCACAGGAAATGACCGGAATTATTTCATCGGTAAAAATACACATTATCTAATAATAATGACGATGACCTGCTGCTACACAAAACAATCTGTCATACATTCTGAAAGGTGAGAACTAGCAGTATGCAAATTCAGCAAGTTGTGTTTCGTTGTAAGAAGAAAAGTGCTACTGTCCCACATTAAATGGAGGCGGATGACTGCAGCCTGTTGCATGGATGAATCTACTATTCTCCTTCAGACGCTGAGATACTCCAGCACAAACACCCAGTCAAAGCAAAGTGAGTCCGTCCCCGTTTATAAAAAACAGACAGGCAGACAGAGAAGAGGATAAGCTGAATGGAAATGTCATTAAGAAGTGCATTTGTCAGCATTAAATAATGAAATGTTCAAAATTATTAATACAGAATATGATTTATAACTAATTTTAAGTCCTGAAATCCTGGCATTTCAATAAAAGTGCTGTAATTATTTTACGTTCAGGAAGCCTATTAAGTTTTTCTGAAGTTGACATCTTCAACTATATATGTTGAAGGCTGAGGAATGAATCATATGAATGTAAGATAATTCCATGTCTAATATTGAGACAGGCACCACAGTCATAACTGAAGACTCCAATTCTACATGTATTTCTCCAGTACAGAACACTAGTTGATATGAATGACAATTTAACAACAAGTAACAATTTCTTAGGCATTTTGTTTTCTCATTTGATAAAATGGAAATAATTGATTAAAGCAGCTAAGCCCTCATTTTTCCTCTCCTAGTTTAGTATTGCAAATGATCAAAAAGGTTGTGAAGATAAAGAATGTAAACATAAAGTAAGACAGACTTTACCATTCTAGGAGTGATACAAGTGAATAATTTTCCCTATTATTTGATGCCCAATTTCAAACATTTTAAGTGATGCCCTAATGCAATTAGCATGAAGAAAATAATGAGATCTGCCTGACATCATGGATATTTTTAATTAAACTCACGCGTCTAATGGATACTTCCTCTAGAAGTGCCCTGATGTTGATGAAGTCAGGCTCTGGTGGTGCCTGATCCATACTGGGGACATCGTGGAAATGTGTTATCTGAGGCTAAGCTTAAAAAGGAATCCTAACTCAGAGGCATCTTCTATGCAATGTGACTGTTACAGGAGTTTTTAAGTAGGCCGTCCGTCAATGTGGCTGACAAAGTTTGTTTCTTGTCTTTGCCTCCGGTAGGCTTGTCTCTCCAGGTTTGTGTCTCTGTATGTTTTGTTGCTTCCTGCCTTTACTCAATGCCACTTTTTGCACCAAAGAGGGTCTTCGTCCAGATACCCTTAAGGGCGCAGATGCCCATTCACCCTTGTGAAACGAGGCAGCCTCTACACCCACCTTGCCCTTCCAGGAGGACTTGGGTCAACCCAGCATCGCCCTCTTGCCAGGTGGGAAGGCTCTTCCACTGCTGCCATGCTGTGGGTTGATGGAAAGGCCTTGCACAGTCAATCACAGAATCACGTAGGTTGGAAAAGACCCTTAAGGTCATCGAATCCAACCATAAACCTAGCACTGCCAAGTCCACCACTAAACCATGTCCCTAAGCACCACGTCTACAGGTCTTTTAAATATCTACAGGGATGGTGACTCAACCACTTCCCTGGGCAGCCTGTTCCAATGGTTGACAACCCTTTCAGTGAAGAAATATTCCCTAATATCCAATCTAAACCTCCCCTGGCGCAGCTTGAGGCCATTTCCTCTCATCCTACCACTTCTTGCAAAGAAATTAACATTTCTTTATTACAATTCATGTATGCCTGAAGAGCAGAGAAGTTTGCAGCTCTGCAGTTGATGCAGATGTCAGGATTTTGCAGTCCTTTCCATCCTACAGTAATCATATTCAATCAACTAGTGCCCAGAAGGGAAACAACCCCTCCATTATTGGTTCCTACCACACTTTCAACATTTTCTTATTAGTACACACCCCACAAACGTCTCTGTTTTGCCCAGTTTTCGGCCCAACACAAATCCCAACACAAGCGAGAAGATCAAGAACAAACAAAAGCAGAGCTAGAGGGGACAGTCTTCTCCGAGGACTAAGCCAGGGTGCAAGTGCATCCATGCATGCTCCGTTACATGCTATGTCTTCACATGGGGTGCCCCATCTTAGTTTCTAAGTGGTCAACACTGCAGGACACAGTACAATTTTATATCAGGGTGCTTATAATTGTGCCTTATTCCAGTGACAGAAAGGTCTAAAACTATGTGAAGTAAAATCTGGATGTCCTTTTGTGTTGGCTGATGCACGTGGCTACCTTGAGCCCAGGCATGAGACAAGGCATAAGACTGGCAGAGTGACAAGGTATGCCAAGCAGAAGAGATTAGGCAGCATGCCAGAAGAAATGGGAACGCAGGTGAAATTTCGGAGACAGCTCTGAGGAGCACGCAGACATACGTGACACACATTGGTGCCACGTGGAACAAGAGAGGGAGGTGACACAGAGGCTGGCAGAGAAGCAAGACACAATGAGAACGGCGGGATAGGAAGAGGAGTCTGGTGGACATACTCCAGAAAAACAGCAAGGAAGAGGAAAAAGTAGGCTGAAAAGTCTTAGTTTTCCTCTGGGTTTGTTCAGCTAAGACATGCATGCGAAGATCTACAGACCTCTACCTCTGAGCTAATCGTTCGATACCATCTATACAGCAGTCTGCACAACACACGCAGTGTGTGTGTCTTAAATATCGGTAGGAATGAATAACCAGCGAAAGCCGTTCCTTGCTTCGAGGGAAACACTGGGAATCTCACAAGCCCATCACTAATACTACAGAAGGCAAAGACTGGAGATGTAGGAAAAGTGACTCATTAGCAATCTAAGCAGGACAGAAGAAGCCCAGCTCTAATTTTAACATGAAGATGACCCTACTGAATTAAAGCCAGATGTATTCCTTTCAAAAGCATCACACACAATTTCAACTATGCATGCACACGTATTTTAGTTGTTCCTGTCAAAAAAGATCCTTTAGGAAACAACTCTACAATATCACTTCTTCCTCTTTTATGCTACTAGATGGTTTAGACAGTAAGTTGGCAAAGAAAATAAAGATTGCGTGGGTTTAGGGAGGGGGTCAAACTTCTTGAAAATGTACAAGTGACCTTAAATACACACAAAAACATTATAAGAAGTGTATTGCTTATTTTTAAGGCAAAAGTGCAAGGAATAGTTTTATCTGCCCTGTTGCTGGCTCAAGACTTTTTTTTTGCTTTGCAGTCAGATGTTTGGAAATCTCTCACCTCTTACTAAAAGGGGAATTTATTCTAAATTGTCAGCAAACCAAACCAACCAAGCAAGCGAGAAATAAAGTATTTGAAACACTGTTGACAAAATGCAGACTGCTAAGAATGACAGTGTGGGTAAAAGGGTTAAACCCTGCACATGCCGAGCACTTTGAGTTTTGATCTAGGTGACAAATGATGCCTGTGCCCCTGAGATTTTTGAACAGGAATCTGGGATAAGACATGTCTGAAGTCAAGCTCTGTTCCCAGCTCTGCACTCTGTTATGCCATGTACACCTTTCCGAAAATTTTGCAGTTTGGAGTCCTATTCTTACCCAAACTTTGGGGACCATCAGGTTCCATATTTTAGGTCCATCCTGACTATCCTGGGTTGCCCACTCTACCACTAATATGAATAAACAACGTGTTCAGAAGTGTGTGCACCTGTACTCGGGAACTTGCAGCTATAAATTGTTTCCTGTTTAAGGAAAACTTCATCTTGAATATTTTCTTTGATATCATAAACCAATTAGAGCAAATATTATACTCAGATGCCTGAGGAGATAAGAGGGAAGAAAAGATCTGACATCCTAATGTAAAAACCAAGACAAAACAGATCTTTAAAAACGAAGTTACATTCAGTTATTTATATATTATAAAGACAGAAATGACCTCTATAATCATGAAATGATAATCTAAATTTTTATCCTGTGTACTGCTGACTGAAGAGTACCCAGTAATATCTCAGGCTCATAATTTCAATTTCACTATGTTACATCATTTATAGAAAAACAACCTGTCATGATTCAAAAAAAACAAAAAAATATGAAGAATCATCATATATCTATGCCTTTTTATCATGTTTGTAAAAATGAAGTCTCCTTTCCCACTTCCGTTTTCAAAGATGTAGTTTTCTTTCTTGCTCCCATTTTCCTCAGTCCCCAAATTGCTCCATAACAAATGGATTTCTTTTTTAGACACTATTTCAATTCACATTTCAGAAGAGGAATTTTAAATTCTCAACTATTAATTATTTCTAAAAGTAAAATAAATAGATTTGTCTCAAACTCACATAATCTTCATTTTCCTGCCAAAACTAATTTGCAGTACTTGTTTCTGCTTTAAAACCAATGGTATAAATAATGGGGACTTCTAAGTCCAGGCGACACAAACCAAACACTTCTTGTCAGTGCCTGCAGATCCAGAAATGGTGTAACATTTTGTGAATGGGAACAAGAAAGGAGAATTTTAGGAAGTAATCTCCTAGAGAGAAAAGCCACACCTTTACCATACCCTGAAAGGCCTAGGTCTTGAACTATTGGTAAAAAGGTGGATGATTTACAAGCTCACTCAACACACTATGCAATTCTTTTGATGAAACTACTCACGTAGCTAAATAGAAGCTGGAATGAAAGCAGAAGCTTGCTGGCTACAAGCCCTCAAATGAAAAAAAGATCCCTACAGCACCTCAGCTAACTCTCCTCAGTCTAAACCTCTCCTCCTCCCGCAAAATGTCTTTAGGGAGTTACAGCTGCCAGCATTCTGCCTCCAACTACACACTCCCATCTCTAAAACTCCACTTCCCAGATACCTCCCCACTCCCCCGACAGCTCTGCAAACAGCCACGGCATCTGGCTCCATTGGGGATCTTCCAGTTAAAATTTACTGTAAACAATTTAACAGTTTGTGGCAATCTGGGAAACATTTGGATTGCTTCCCCAAAAAACCTAGCTGGCTCAAATTCTTGAGGTTTTTCTCTGCCTCTTCCCTCGTTAGCCCGCAGACCTAAAACACCAGATAGCGGAATGCCTCTTTGAGGACATCCACCTCCCTTCTGTTAAAATAAACTTGGAAACAACTAGCGAGGGACTGCTGCAAAGGGCACTGAAATGAAACTGCTGGGAGAAGGGACTGCGCATGCCCATCTCTTAATGTGTCGATGACTATATACCGCCGTTGGTAGCTTAAAAGGTAATCTTGCACAGTTCAGCTACTGATAAACAGCTTAAACATATGACTGCAATAAACTGATGAATTAGTTCACGCTGAACTGCTGGATTGACCTATCCAACACTCCTTCCTGAAAGCAAAGAGAACCAAATTATTGTTAACTGAACTCTGAACACATTGTTAATCCAAACAAAATCAGCATTAAGTTAAAGAAAAGCTGTGTAGGCTCAGCAACCCTAGGAACCCTACGCTATAAACAACAGAACAAACACAGGAGGGAAATGAAATCTGTATTTCTCCTTAGTCTA
>Ga0065711_1044431_pt1 | contig 14101 bp, 11 predicted proteins | sample Hoacrofraction12_FD_59098 | JGI IMG/M metagenome (GOLD analysis project Ga0065711, IMG submission 59098) | Hoatzin crop microbial communities from Cojedes, Venezuela - Epithelial fraction 12 v2 (version 2) | ecosystem: Host-associated > Birds > Digestive system > Esophagus > Crop | place...
GGCAGGGGGGTTGGACTAGATGACCCACAGAGGTCCCTTCCAACCCCGAACATTCTGTGATTCTGTGATCAGCTGCAGTGGTGAGACATTAGCTAACTGTGGGTTGTTTTGTTGCTCAGCCTCTTTCATATCCCTGCCTAAACTGCAGTAAAAACATTCCCCCCAAACTGAAGCCAGACGGGGCAACACAATTATGATAAGAGTAGCAAAATATAATAATTTGCATACCCGTGACTGACACAGAGGATCATTAATTAGGCATTCTGAGTGTAAGTATATATGTATAAATTAGCATCTATTCATCATTTAAACTGCAATAGTTTTTTTTTTTATATCTGAATATTAACTATGTAGGAAAATTACTAAGTTTTCTATGAAAGGGCATCCAACAAGAAATTTTATCAGCAAAAATAAAATGAGAATTACAAAAATAATCCAAATACTACGCAAACAGTGAAGAATCTGACTGCAGTAGCGCCTATCACCGCTCTGCTCCACCTCACTTGTTGCAAGCTCTCTGCCACCTCTCTCACCACCGATGCACACACATCCCCAGCAATTCCTGACAGTAGGAGCATTTCAGAAGTAGTATCTTTGACTGAATTTAAAAAGCAATGTAAAAAACTTCAGGGTTTCACACATCTGCTATCCAAGCAATGCCTACTCCTCATTAATATTAAAGACGACACAGACTGAGTGCAGAACTTTTAACTACACCTCTACCTAGCAGAGCTCTGGAAGACACACACCTTGCACAAATTCTTACTGGGGAATATAGTTAGGAGTTCTAAGTTTTTAAAAAAGCTGGATGTAACCTCCTTGTCAGGAAGTACAAAACACTTCAAAGGCCGTACTTTTACAAACGAACGAAATCTGGTGATTTTGGAAGTGTGAGATGACAACTTGGAAAATTACCAAAGCTCACAGCTCTTGAGTAGAAGTAAACAAGATGGGAATGCTGGAAAAATTATAGGCAAGACAGGAACTAATGAAGATATAATTGCCAATAACAATATTAGCAAAGTTTGCTTGGAGCTACAAAATGCAGAAAGGGTAGATAAAAGAAGATAAAAAGGGGGTCCTCAGGTGGCGTAAGTGGAAGCAGCTGCTTTGCTATGCTGATTTACCCTTTCCAAGCATCTGGCCTGTACTTTTAAGAACACTCATGCCTACAGTCAACCAGTGAAATGGAGAACCAACAGAGACAGCAGCCTCCAAATGGCAGATATTTATCTAGTAGCGAACGGAGATGAACTTCATAACATGGAAGTTCTTACCTGGCTACCTATATGTGACAGAGCTAGTAAGACAAAGAAAATGAAAATCACAGTAGCTAAAGAACAAAGTGTAAAAATTCTGGTTTCTTATATTATTTTTCCCCTTAAGAAGTAGGGAATCCTGACTGCTCCCCGTCCATTACAGTGGTGGCTTTTAGGGGTAATGGTTTGGCAGCTGCTGTCCCAGTATCTTCTGCATTGGTAGAAATGGAAAGTCCATAACCACAGTATGCAATTCAGTTCTGTGTGACTGATAGCCAAGTTATTTCAGTTGGACAATAAAATCAAGTAGCTAGCAAAGAAAGAAAGAGAGAAAAAAAAATTAGGGAAAATCTCATTTAAAAAAAAAAGGTGCAGGTTCCGTTGTGATTCAAGTTTCCTGAATTCAGCTAAATTTAGATTCAGTGGTAGCAAGCACAAAGTATGCACTCTCACAAGCCCTCACTCCTCCCAGTCTTTGGCTTCATCGATACGCAAGCCCACTGACCTTGCCTAGCATTTCTGCCTTACCCTATTGTTAGAATATCAGCTCATCCGTATCTTTAAAATATCCATATATAGAACCCATTAAAAGACTGAAAACTCACTGAAACATGTACACACATGCATCCAAAAGAAGCAGAACTGGTACCAGGGTGTTTAGTGATTTAGGCTTTTCCTCTTCGAAAAAAAAACACAAAACCAAAAAACAAACAGGAAGGAAGAAAACTCTGGCTTAATTTTCTGCCTGTCTGCAAATGTAAATCTGTCTCTCATGCATCATCTCTGCATTTTGGGGTGGTTTTTAGCTCTCAGACTCCAGACCTGATCTAGAGAGTTGTAGAGCGCTGACAGCTCCCACTAAACACACGCACGAACGACTTCAGCTTTGTCAGAACTAAGCAGGGGGCGGGTACAACTTTCTCAAGGTCCTTCACAACAAACAGAAAGAACTTGCGATTTTCTGCATGCCAGCTTTTGAGCTCATGCCTGCTCAGCATGATCCCTAGAATTACAGTGCTCATGAGGGCAGGGAGAAGACAGGCCATAGCTCTTGTCTTGGGGTCAAGCAAGGCTGCACTGAACAGTATGTGGATAAAGCTAAAAGATAACAATAAGCAGACAAGCATAGGTCACTTCTCCAGATTTCAAGGCAAGAATTATAACCACCACAGCTAAGAAGATCCATTTAAATTGAGGTAGAGACCTTGGTGACAAGAACACCCATCCACCAATCCAGACTAATGCCTGTCATGTAACAAGCCATAGGAACCACACAAACAAAACAGAAAATTCAGATAGTACCTAAATGAAAACTGATGAGGTAAATACGCATAACTGGGTACAGGTGGTCTTTTCAAACACCATAATTAAACACGAACAGGACAGGGAAGGGTAGTCTACAGGATCCAGTGCTCAAAGCAGCCTCAGAGAAGTGCAAGATTCCCATTTCAACAGTTAATGAAAGAGCAAAGACAAGTCCGGGTCACGGCCTTGCAGATTTTATCACAAGGACCTGTTCTTCTCTGCCTAAGAAGCTGCTAATGATCTGGTTGAATGGGCGTGAATCCCTGAAGGAAGGATCCTTCAAAGATAGAGCAAAAATCTTTGATTGAGGCTTTGATGTAAATAAAGTGCCTTCAGATAGTCTGTGACAAATTCGGCTCTCAAAGCTGAAGATAATTCAAGCATTCATCCCAAACTCTTGTAACATCCACTGGCTGTAGAAAGGGACCGATTTCTTGAAAAAGACTGGTCTGGCAAGAGGATGAGGGATAAAAGGAAAAAAAGCTCTATCGTTTACGTGGAAGAAAAAGGCCACCTTTGGTGTGCTAGGCCACAGCTTTTCCGGGAGGACAACTGGACCACCTTGTGCTCCATGCTGCTACAGCAGTGAGCCTGGGACAGGTGTTCCTCTGGGATGAAGCGGCAGTCTGGGGAGCCTGGGACAGGCGCTCCTCTGGGACAAAGCAGCAGTCCGGGTGGCACACCACAGCCCAGGCCTTGCTCGCCCCTGGCGCCTGGGGTGCACTGCGGGAAGGGTCCACAGCAGAAAGCCTGCAGTGCACGGACTCTGCTGGAGGACATCATCCTGAGAAAGAAACCAGACTGAAACAAAATAAAAGGGAACCAGCTACAAGGGCCAAGTAGCAGCAGAGGTGGAGAAGGATACTCAAAGTCTGAAAAAAACCAACCCCAAACCCAGCTGGCTTGCTGGCTCTTGCCAGCGGGTACCCTTCCGTGAGCCTCACCAATCTGAATTCACCAGAATTCTGCTCTAGCTAGAGCAACATTAGTTATACAACTTGATCTTAATTGAAATATTTGGTGCCTGCTGATATGTTCAAACAAATTCACCAGATCTTGATTATGCGCTGGCAATTAAAGCCATTAAGTCAGTAGACAGACAGCAGGTTATTTCATTGCTATTTGACAAAGCCAGCCGTCGTTCTTTCTCCCTGTCTATGTGACAGCACTGTAATTAGCAGTAATCAAATACTATTTGTGCTAGGTGTTGTGAGTTTGCTTCCTTAGCTAGCAAGATACCTCTGCCAATTGCAGAACACAGAAATCTACTTCTGGTCAGACGATACACAAGATACAAGGAGGAGAAGAAAACAATCAAACATGAGAAACGAAGGATGATTGCTCATTTCAGGCTGAAGGAGTTTGTTCTTGAAAGCAAGATTCAAAATTAAGAACATTTTTTATTTCTGTGAGTTGTATATTAAAAAAATTAAGCTAAATTACAAAAGCCTTATCAAGTAATACTGTGAAATACAATAATAATTACAATTATATTTAGCATTTATGTATTCCCTGCTTGAGAAATGCATGCAGCTTCCATTAGCATTAATGGGTGTTACACTCATGCATCAAGCAGAGACTAGAGCCTAATAGTGCATTACATCTTCAGAGTGCTGTACAAACATTAACTAATTAATCCTCATAACCACCCTGCATGGTAGATAAGTGATACATGAAATGTATATCTCAGCAAGCCCAAGACAGCACCACTGCACGCCCTTCCACACGGACTAGAAATTCATCACATATATACTGCTACCGAATTCAGAAGCATTTTACAAGAGCAAAAGGGGGACCCATAGTGAGCCAAGCTCACCGAAGCCAGCAAGAGAAGAATGAAATTACACCCCTCTCTCTCTTCACTCCTGCCTGGCTCCGGTGGGCTGCTTGCACCTTGACGAGCAGGAAGTATTAATGCCCACTGCTTCCCCTCTGGATTTCTACTGAGGGGGAGAGTGCTCTTGAATCCTGGGAAGGAGAAAGGAAAAGATCCATGGGAGCCTCATCACTGCATACTTCTCCTCCGTCAGTACCACCCCCTCTGATATCTTGTTTTTCCCCCCTTTCTGCTACTGTTCTTCCTGGCAGGCTTTTCTGCCTTCCAAACCTTTCTGACAAAGTCCGTATATCAAAGTTGCAACAAGACCACAGGAGGAGGAACTCGGCCCACGATTTGGGTATTCCAGTTCTAGCACCTGAATGATTTATCTTTAAATAGTAATCTAGCAATGAACATGTTTCATCTTTCTCTGATGTAAAGATACTGCATTCTGAACATCCGTTTTGCAACAGGCCATAGGCAGGAACTTTGATGGTATAACTTTATAAGCAGCCAACTATTTTAATACTGTGCAGAGAGGTCCTGGGACATACATGCTCAGCGAGCATTTTAGGAAGATAACAAGACAACACAGTAGTACATCAAGAGAGAGAGGGGGTGCTCTTGGAGAAGAAAAGGGGGGGAAAGAGAAGAAATACTAAATCAGAAGTGAAAAAGGAAGAGCAGACCAGGTACTTTATTAAAACATCACACTGCACCATTTCCATCACAACTCTGCTTTCCAAAGCTCACTCAGCCCATTATATGCCACAGTGAAATGGCAAGGTAGCAAGCGCTCTGGCAAACAAAGACATTAAAGGTGTTTAAGTTTCCCCCCAAAGCCTGGGAAGCTCAGTGTCAGAGTCAAGGCCACAGCTGAAATCCGTGGGTCTCTGACAAGCTGGTCTTCTCCATGGAGGGAGGCCAAGCTCAGCCTTTCCCTCTTGCACACGCAGTCCTGATCTCACCAGCAGCCTCAGGCACTTTTCCATGCTTGCTACTTGCCTGCGAAGTGATGTGTGCCACTTACAAGCCCCAAAGCAGATGGGTGCGCAGGGAGAAGCACGAGCGTGAACAAAACCGCACATTCAGGAGAGAAGGATGCTTTTAAGAGTGTGCTTTACTACCTTCTGGTGTCATATCAAACACAAGAACAGCCGGTATGAAATGAGAGAAACTTTCTTTGAAGAATGCTTAAGAGTTTTGCTCAGAAGTAGCCCACGCAACATAAATTATACTTCATATGCCAAACCTTCAGCTAAAGGTGGTGTTCAGAACCGGTGCATGCAGAGTTCAGGGCCTGGATGGCAACGGGAGCTATACATGGCTCAGCTAGTATTTTTGGTCTTTAAAGATAGAAACACATTTCAAACATTCTGTTTTCATTTGCCACAGACTGCCTAGAAAGTTTACAAACACAGATCCTAAATACATATGTACTCACTCAGATCAATCCACAACATCAATGAAGTTTCAACAAGGCTACGTATACATATTCTTAGAAGATGAACTTTCACGTGCCCTGGAGTTTGCTGGTCAATATTTCAACAAAACGTACCACGGTGTAGAGAGGAAACAGTAGTGACAACTGTGAAGCTTCTGATGCTTGGGAAGGAAAGAAGATCTGAATTTTGGCTAGAACAACTAAAAATTGAAACAAACTTTCTGGGGAGTGCTCTCCTGTTTGTAAAAATTGGGTTAAGACTTTCAAAATTGGGTGTTTGCACCTAGAGGCAACCAGATCCAGTGGGGGTTACAGTTCCCCTTTTCTTTATTTAATGTGATTCAAAAAGTCCACAGTGGTAGCAAACGCAGCCTTTGCCCCGGATGGGTGCCCCTGCACTGACCATTTCGGTATCGAGTGATAGAGCAGTGCCTCTCCTAACATAAGGCAAGCACATGTCGGCAGAAGGGAACAATAATTTTTTTTCTGCATTAGAACCGAGAACTTGTGTATTATTTTTATCTGCTTTTCTTTCAAGGAAGAAAAGGTTTTCCCAAAACCCTGTCCTGGTGAGAAATCAATCCATAAGTATGAGGAACACAAGGCAGCCTCCTAACTGTGGAAGCTACTTGTACGCTGAAAAGCCTGCTGTGAGCTCTGCCCTTACAGGTCTCACAGCTTCTGGGGCAAGTGGGACCCACCTTCCCTTCCCTGAGCAAATGGAAGCCCTGAAATGGACCCTGCACACAACACTCACAACACAAAGTTCAGGCTGCCCCATCTTCCTAAAATGAAGAGAACTAAAGGAAATTTCTTTCATGCCTTTCCTAATCCTGTCGCTTGATATGGAGAGAGAGAAAGAGAGAGAGAGAGAGAGAACAGCACAAAGAAATGAGATTGTGAGAAACTGGTCTCATTTCAACAGAGCCCTCCCTCTCCGCTAGTAAATATTCAGCAAATGTTGTGACCATTTAATTTCCATCCTCTCTCTCCCCCTCAGTCAATGACTATATAATTTCCAAAGATGTTGAGGAAATATTCCCCGACCAGCTGAAATTTAGAGTAGACAAATGCAAGGTAATGCACATAAAAAGCAGCAGTTTCCTCATTCACGCTGATGGATGTTATCTTAACTCCAACTGCTCTGGAAAATTCTTCAGCATCGCTGTAGGCAGTTGAGTGAAAACACCTGCTCTGTATAGAAGGACAAAGAAGTGCCAAAGAAACAAGACAACAGGGTGGGACAATATGTTAATACAGGGAAAGAAAAAAAAAAGTAAAGCCATATGTAAAGCCTTCATGCACACTCAAGCTCAAGTACTTGCTACCTCATTTCAAAAAGCATACAGGAGAACAAAACTTCTTACAGCCATGGAGAAATTCCCACCTGAGGAAGGATTTAAAAGATTGTAACTACTAAGTTTAGAGAGAACTCAGGTCAGGACTGACATGATAAAAAGTACATCAAATAATAAATGCATGCTTTAAGGAAGGTCCTAGAAATGCGTCTATCTCTTTTTTCTTATTTTTTGTCTTAAACAGCAGAAAATGAGGACCCAGTTATTTAATGGAAAATGTATTTTAAAATAATGCTCAATGCCTTGTTGAGACAAAGATCTCAAAGATTTCAAAAAATAACATGTGCTCGTACATGAAGAGATTTGTGGTTTTGCTACGCATTTGCAGTATGAGTCTGTGTGCAGGGCCGGTGCCTCTGTGCAGCGCGGTGGCAGGGCAGGGGGACGGGTCTCTGCCCTGAGCCACTGTACGGTGCAGGCTTGCCTGGATCACCGCGGCAAGTCCCATGCCATGGTCCTGGCTGCTGCTGGGGTGACTGGAAAACCCCCCGTCCAGCACTAAGGACAACCCCCTCCTTCGGTATGCCGCACAGCTACTGTTTGGGATGAGTCTGAAACATCCACGCCTCCAGGTTCACAAGCAACGTGTCAGACTCCCCACTCAAAGCTGAGACTGAGCTGCATCAGATATGACTCTGGCTTGATTTTCAAACAGGCCTAATTCTGCTCTCACTTTGACTTTTTTGCTAATGCAAATGAATTAACTCCAGCTATATGCTAATGCAGCTAAGAATACAATTCAGAAATTACAGAAGGCTATTTTGGGGATTTTCTTTTATTTCATGAAAGACCCTTAACTCTCCCAGTCTTTCAAAGTAAGCCAAAGCATTCAGATGTTGCTGGTACAAACTGCATCACGCAAGACACAGAAATAAAGAGTAAAACAAGTGCCATAATTTAACATTCAGGCGAGGCGGCTCAGCGCTGCAAAGCCCCTACGTATTGTTGCAAAGGAACAAAAGTTTAGAATTGACTCCTCTTTCCAGAGAAGTAAACGAACCCCCCGCTGGCTTGTTGTTTTGTTTTTTTAAATTACAGTCTCATGGTTTGTGCAATTACGACGAGAATGTATAAATGGAGCTGCTTGGCCTAAGGAATTTCTCATAACACAAAGCAATCCAAAACACTATGATACTTGCTTGTTTGTTTGCTTTTAATGTTACTGATCGCTTCCCACCACAAATCTTTTCTATCCGTTACCTAATTACTCACTGCCATAGTTTACCAGTTCCCCTCTGCCTGACTTCAGCCCTTTCGGGCCCAAGCTGATGACAGTAACGCCAGAGGGTCTCACCCTGCAAAGCCAGAATCCGGGGCTCACAGCGACCATTCTGCAGCAGCCAGGGCTGCTACGGTCAAGCCGAGCACATGGCAGGCCGGCCCTCCTAGCTGGCGCTCTGCAGTCAACCAACACCCTCCCTTCATTTCATACAGGATCCCAGAAAGATGGCACTCAAAATGCAAACCTCTGGAAAGAAGCCAACTTATTCTCCCTGTGGGCAGAAAGGCAACTAGCCCTGTGAAAAGGATAACAGGATCAGGCTTTCAGTGCCCGAGCATGTACAGTGAAGGGAAACTCATCTCGCGCCTCTGTGTGACATTTCCCTCGCCGTGAGCACCCAAGCTGCCCACAGCGCAGCCCTCCCCACGCACGCTGAGGGCGTTTCCGAAGGACGCAGGAGCAACGTTAGAGCTATAGTCCAGAGAGAAGTCTGAACGGGTTTGTGCGGCTTCTCTGAGGAGGAGGAGGGGTGATGCTGCACACATCCCAAATTGTCTTTGAAACCCAAGAAGCTTCTGTTACTCTGGGCACAGGTGGTGGCATGAAGCAGAAGCTCCACTCCGCTACCTAGACAATATTCTGCCCTGTGTGACTGCGGTCACCGTATTTTTTCTCCCCTTTGTGCTGAGAGTGGGAGCAGACCACAATGCTCATTGTTCTCAGGGATCTGCACGCCGGAAAATCATGTGCGCCCTTCTGCTTCCCTCCCTCCCTCCCTCCCACCGTCTCTCTCTCTCACTTGCATGTGCGCACAGAGAGCAGTCACCCTCTCCTCCTTCACACAGAGAGCAGCCACCCTCTCCTCCTTCACACAGAGGGAGCAGCCACCCTCTCCTCCTTCACAGAGGGAGCAGCCACCCTCTCCTCCCGTACGTGCACCCCGGGCGGCTGCGGCAGGCTGCGGGAGCACATCTGCACTGCCAGCCACACCTGCTCACTGCGCTAGACTCCAGCGTGACTCACAGCAAAGAAAGTTGCAGTTCAAGGGGTGGGAGGTGAAGAGATGTGTGAAAGATATCTGGCAAAGTAATGGGATTAACAGGAGCAATGCTGTGTAAATCATAATATCGCAGGCGTCTTTTTGCTACTCGCACCAGCTAAAAGCAATAAACCCAAGCATAAACAAGATACCTCCCCCAGCACAAGTTACATTAAGACAGGAGCTGACTGATGCTGGGGCTGCGTCGGCAATTGCATTACTTTAATGCAGAGTTGCAAAATTTTACTCATCCACTCAAGGCAAGTCGTATTTTGATGGACAAGTGAAATAAATAGATTTTTCATTGCAAGTGTCCTACTAAAAGGCTGACAAATAAATCTTCCCGCAGTGGTATTACCTTCCGTAGCAGTTTTGGTGCTTTGAACGCCAGGAATACTTAATGGGTATTTAAATGCATTTGTTCATATTCATACGGAATTGCCTTTTTGCATAACAATGAAAGTCCAAGTTTTTGTCTAAGCCATACTGGTGTAAATCCCAACTAAAACCTACTGATGTTTCCTATTTAGGAAAAGAAGCTTATTCCAAGGACATGTAATGGGATAGAAACAGTCGGTCCACTAACATTTCTTGGTACGCCCTGATTTTATCTGCTCTTCTGCTGGAAATAAAACAAAAAAGAAAAAGGGAACCACTACCAAAGACAAACAAGAAGCTGTGCTCTTACTTCTTTACTTTCTAGGTGCTTTTGGAATTCATGGGGATCACTGTACAACACTCTTCAACAAGAACTTTAAAAGGTGGGCTCACGATCTACATAAAAGGATTTGTCATTTCCAGAAAAATCTGTCCTAATGATGGAACTTCTTTTCTCGTCATGCTGTAGAACAAAAATATTTCTGAAAGGTTCCTCAGCTTTCTGTGCCTTCCTGTTTACAGACAGATAAAACTCTTTCAGAGCTGAAGCACAGTAAATTACTGCTTCAGAGACCCATGACTTTCCTCTGCCCCCAGTTACGCACATTAACATCAACTGTAACTCAGCTGTACTCAAATTCCAAAGGCCTATATGCTTTTAGAATCTGAAATGCAGTTTTTCACTTAAAAAAGCAAGTCTATTTGTTCAGTTTAGGAATTTCTACACTCCTGTCATCCGAGTACCTATCCTGCTGCCTAAACAGAATTAGACGAAATGAAAGTCTGCCTCAGTAGTTAACCACCATCAAAAGATTATTTTATCCAGCTTCTTCAGAGAACAAAGAATGCAAAAAGGATTTAAGCACAAAACAAGTGTAGACTCTCCATCGCTAGTGGCACAGAAAAGAGACTGCAGACAGCGAAGCTGCTACCGCTAAATGCCGCATGTAAGAGATTCCCTACAACGAGATCTGCACACTCAGGCACAAGTATCTGCCAGCAGAGCTAGCACAGGCACCGGCCAAAGGCTATTTTAAAATTGCAGCTTACGGAGCGTTTCCTCAAACCAAGCTTGCAAACCCCGGCACAGGACTTCCTGGCTGGCGGGACTATGAGCATGCTCCGGCTTTCTGCCCGTTCAACAGCATCGCCCGGAGTGACACCGCAGCCCGAAGCAGCGGGCACATGGCCCTCTTCCCCCCGAGGCTGCCGTTCCAGCTGGCCTTGACCCTGCCGGTGTCCCCACCGGGTGCCCTGCTGCTGCCTCCCATTTCCATGCCACCCGGCAAAGACGGCCCCGGCCACCGCGAAGCCCTCTGCACCCCGGCTGTGTCTGCAGCCAGTGTGCTTGGCCAGCCGGCGTGGCCAGATTTAACCTACTTTCACTGCCTCCTCGGAAAAAGGAGCAAAAATAAGACAGGATTGTGCTGCCTCCATTTTGAGAGCATCGTGTCAGACACTGAACTTCAGAAAAACTCCCCCGGGACTGTTCAGATGAGGAAGAAAATGCTGTTTCCAGTGAACTGCCTTAACTCGATTGATTATCCCACTTTAGTGCCAATACAGATGCATTTTAGCCCCTCTCACACAATACTACAGGCCAAGTAAATGTTACAGACTAACACACTGTTGCCAGTATGGCTTTACTACGCCGGCCCTGAATGAGCCTGACATAAAAGGAGCTCTATTTTGTTACTAGACCCAAGCCGAAAGCTATCTGTAGGCACATAAACTGTCTTTAATGTCACCATTTATTGCTCATTTACATGTATCACACAAACATCCAGCCTCTTACGTGGGTGCTGAGATACAAATTTCAATGCTTAACTGCAGGCGTGTTAAAAGCATGTTAAAAATGTCCTCCTCATTCCTCTGCTGTCTTCTCTTCATTTAAAAGAAGGTGGCGATTGCAAGGATTCAAAGACATGCCAATAGACCACGTTAATTTGAGTTACATCCCAAAACATTCCACGCAAAACTCTGCATCGCTTTAATTTCCTACAGTTTTAACTGTAACTACTTTGGACAAAGTCAGCCAATACCTTCTCTACCTTTATTAAACTGTTTTTTCTTGGAAGACCCTTGGCTTATATGATGGATCCAGCCACCTGTCAGCAGACAACTGATCAGCAGTCACAAACCCAAACTGAACGGGAGTTACTTCTGGCAAGGAAAACTCAAGTAAAAGACAAATGTAAAAATGCTTTCAAGGCCACCGAGGCTCTTGGTGAAGCGGGCACACTGCAGGCACGCCTCAGCAGCAGCCAGCCCAGCGAAGGCCGGCGCGCAACCCAAGACGCCGGAGGAAGAGGAGGCAGGGGGCAGGAGGAGGCAGGCCATGCTGGAGATGCTGCTAGAGGGGGCTGCAGACCAGGCGGCCCCACAGCCAAGCGTCTGCAAGGCTGTGGGAGGGCTGTCCCTGGGCCCGCCAGGATTGCTTCCACTAATGACGAGGCTCCGGGACTGTTCTCTGGCCAGTACTAGCTGCCTGCCCTGGCAGAGGAAGCAGCTCGCTGAGCAGATAAGTGTCTAATGAGCTGCATCCCCGTCTCTCTTCCCTCGCCCTCCTGCACATGGGGTAATGCTGGCCGCGCTGCTCCCTTTCGGGGCAGTGTTCACACATCCACACCACTGTAAGAAATGAAAACCCTGTGCGTTTATAAAGGTGCTCCCTGCACTAGTTTGCTCTGTCCCTCTGATCTCTGTTCTCATGAAGATCACAGCTGCAATATAAAATATATGATTTTTAACTGTTCAGCAGGATTATTCTGCCAGGGCTGGCAGCAAATAAATTAAAGGAGAGGTTGAAAGAACGAAGAAAGGCCTTCTCTTCCTCAGAGCCCTGCAGCTGAAGCAAAGGACGAAAACCTGCTGAAGGCTCCCTTCTTCCTCCTTTCTCCCAGCATCTACCATCCTTTCTCTACAATTCACAAGACGTGACATTCACGTTCTGGTAACAAAGGTCACATCCATGTCTTCATAGCAAGCGCCGGCCCAGGAACTGATACAGACTTAAGTGACATGCACCCACAACAGCCTTTTGAGCAATGAGCCTGTTTGTCATGAAAAAACTCAGCCAGTGAAGGAGCCAGCGCTCCAGAATCTCTGCTCATGTAGTCGTGCTGCTGCTGCTGCAAACTCTAAAGCCAAGGCCATGGAAGGATTACAAACATGCAGTCCCACCCCAACGAAGTTAAACTGGAATTGGCACCAATGCAGTAAGGTAGTACTAGGGCCTCTGAACCCTAGTAAAGTGTAGTAATGCAAAATACTGAAAGGACTCTGGAAAAGTTACTTGCAAATCCTGTAAGGCTGATACAATTTCCATCAGGTGTCAGGAACTGTCCTGCAGGACTCAATGGCCACATCAAGTCATTGACACTGGGCAAAAACTGAGATGTTGCACTGGCTAACGTCACCCAAAGTAGCTGTAATTTTTATTACGTTCAGGAAACCATAGAAAAACTGTAGGCTTCTGCAAAACTGCTCATCACTGAAGAATATTCTTCATCTCCGTTTTATATTGACTGATAATACATGTATGCTTGCACGTGTGAAATGTTGGAGGATTTCACAGAATGTTGTTCAATAAAAGGCTCAACTTTCTGCAGAAAACAGAATTTACTCATTGAAATGTTTCTGAAGTGGAAAACTTCATTGCCGATAGAAAATTTTCTAAGATGACTGGTCTGTCTCTCTTGAGCATAAACACCCATACGTCGCACCCCAACACATGAGACCTGTTTCTCAGGTGAGGGTTACTCGGCCACTGTATGCGTGCTCTCTGCTTCCTTTCCCCACGCCAGCAGTACTGTTCATGTAGCTGCGCAACGGACTGCACCCCAGAGCTCCCCAGTTCAGCCGTGTGCTCCTCCAAAACAGGTCAGTTTTCAGCTAAGCCGCTCCTCAGCCAGCTCTTGTGAACTCCGCTGCCGGCACAGGAGAAGCAGGGGAACACGGAGAGAAGGGCGAGAGACATGTAGAGCTGTCTGTCCCGCTTCATCAAAGCCTCATGCCGGACAGAAGGGACTGGAATAACCTTGGCCTTAGGGTACTCTTTGCCCCAGTACTTGAAGTCTTATACACAACTAATTTCCACCATCAGCTTTATTTAGAAACCACACTGCTCCCTGCTGAAAGAGGAACCTCATCACTGAGTTGTGTTCTGTGGTATTATTTAAAGACAAAATGTACAAACCGGCAGCTCAGCTGTATGTCAAATGACAAAACTGGGTTCCTGAAATCTTTTTTTTTTTTTTTTTTTTTTAAAAAATAGG
>Ga0065711_1044436_pt1 | contig 14101 bp, 22 predicted proteins | sample Hoacrofraction12_FD_59098 | JGI IMG/M metagenome (GOLD analysis project Ga0065711, IMG submission 59098) | Hoatzin crop microbial communities from Cojedes, Venezuela - Epithelial fraction 12 v2 (version 2) | ecosystem: Host-associated > Birds > Digestive system > Esophagus > Crop | place...
TGTAGGGATGCACTGGGGGGATATGGGGGTGCACTGAGGCCCGGGGCTGCCTGGGGGGTTTGGGGGTGCGCTGGGGTTTAGGGATACACGGGTGGGTGGCTATACAGGGAGATACAGGGCTATGCTGGGGGATGGGTGTGCAGCGGGGTGGGGGTGCAGTGGGGGCTATGGGGGTCCCCTGCCGTGGAGGAGTGCGGAGCGGGGTATGGGGACTCCCCCAAGTCTGGGGCCGTGGTTATGCTGGGGCTGCCTGTGCAGCTGTCGGGGTGTTCGGGGCTGATGGCACCCCCCAGCTGCAAGGGTGGGGGGGACCCTCGTGTGCCACTGCCCTGCCTGTCCCTGGCCTCTGGCACCCGTCTCCCATGGGCAGCGGTGGGTTTGGGGGAGCAGGCAGCCCCCCACCCTGGCTGCCGCCGTGCCGGGTGCTCAGTGCCCCGGCAGTGCCACGCTGTCCCACAGCCCAGCTGGCTCCCGGTGCACGCCAAACCCCCTTCCAGGGCCACGAGGTTCCTTGTGCCATTTTGGGGCCAGAAAGGGGCGTTTTGGACAAAGGAGGGCGCAGAGGCGGTGGGTGGTGCAGCAGTTCCTTCCCGGCCGGTACAAAGGCAAAACAAACCGAAAGTGTGTCTGTGTCCGTGTCCACATCCGTGTCCGTATCCGTGCCCGTGTCCGTGCCCATGCCCATGCCCGAGCTCCTCCCAGCACCGTGCAGGCAGCCGGTGTGGCAGCAGGCGATGCCCTGGGGACGGCCACTGAGCCCCCTCCCGCGCCGTGTCCCCATGGGCACCCCAGCCCCATGCCTGTCTCGACCCCAGCTTGGCCCAGCCCAGGGGTCCCCCTGGCCCCCCTTTTCCGCTGGTGTCAGGGTGATGGCTTTCCAGCTGGAAGAGTGGTGGCAGTGGCAGCGTGTCCTGAGGTGCCACCTCCCGCCTTTGTTCTGTGCCCCAGTGTCCCCGCAGCGGCTCGGACCTGGCCCTGGTCCCCCGGGATGTCCCATCCCAGCCAGACGGGTCGTTTCTTGGCGTTGGCATCGCCCCACCGACCCCACATAAACTGGGGTGCGGCAGGGTCCCTGGGGTGAGGGGGGATGCTTGCTGGGAGAGCCCAGCTCCCAGGACAGGATCCAACCGGGGAAAGGATGTATGGAGGGGCCAAGTGGGGGGTGTCACTTGTCACCGTCCCCCCCAGGTACCCTGGAGCCTGCCATACCACGAGACTGAAGCAAGCGAGCATGCGAGGGTGGCGGGTGGGCAGGCGGGAGGAGAGAAACATCCTATTCACCAGGAGAAAGCGCCGGGCACCCCAACGGCAGGGCCGGGGTTCCGGGGGGGACACGCAGCACAGGGGGGGCAGCTTGGTGACCTGCTCTGGGGGTGCAAGGGGGACCATCCAGCCTCTGCCACCACCCATGGGTGCCAAAAATAAGCATCCTCCTCTCGCCCATCCCTGGGAGCATCCTTTGGTCCCCAGGAGCATCCTTGGCAGGGGGACCGTGTGCCCGCTTGGCACCGGAGTGGGGAGCAGGGTGCAGCCAGGGGAGGGTTACGCTGCCGTCGCCTTCCCACTTTGGGTTTCCATGACGTCCGTTTGTCTGTCCAGAAGGGACTGGCAAGACACCAGGAGGAGGACGGGTGATGGCGGCGGTATGGGGGGAATTTACAGGGTACCCAGGGAGGCTCCGGCGAGGGGCGACGCCATCCCCCATCACCCCCCAAAGCCCGTTGTCCCTCTGGGGCATCGATGTGGGGGGTGTCCGGAGTCAGCTTAATCGAAGGTGTCTTTTGCATCCTCCCAGCAGACGGAAAGAAATGGGGTGGGCGCTGTTGGCCGGGGCGGCAGTGGAGTGGGCGTGGGAGCAGGGCGGCCGGATTGGGCGCTACTCGATCACCATGCAGCACGGGAGGTGCTGGGAGAAGTACTTGAAGAGCTCCGGGGTGGCCCCGGGGCAGTTGGTGAGCTCCAGCTCCTCCAGCTCCTGCAGCTGCACCAGCCCTGACAGCCCCGTGGTGGTCAGCAAGGGGCAGCCTGCAAGGAGACAGGGTGCACTGTCACCCCAAAACACCATCACCCCGAAACCCAGCACCCAAACAACCAGCACTCCAAAACACCCAAACCCTAAAACACCCGCATCCCAAAAACCAACACCCCAAACCACCAGCATCCCCAAAAAAAAGCACCCCAAAAATCAGCACCCAAAGAAACCCCAGCACGCCAAGAGCCAAGCCACGGACCCATCCCCGGGAGCAGCGCCGGGTGCGGGTGCCTGGGCGGCTCAGGAGGATGCAGGAGCCGCGCCATGCTGGGGAGGGGGGATGCTGGATGTCCCCGGGGCTGTCCCCCAGGCTGTCCCTGTCCCCATCCCAGGGGAGTGGGGCGGGGCTCACCGGCCAGTGAGAGGAGGCGCAGGCTGCCCATGCTCAGGAGATGCTTCAGGCCAAAATCCTGCACCTGGAAAAGAAATTGGAGTGGGAGCAGGAGGAGGACAAGGAGGGGCTCCACGGGGGGTGGCTGCTGCGGTACCGGGGACTCAGCATTGCTGGGGCGGGGTGCCTGGGCAGGGTGCTGGGAGCTGGGTGCAGGGGCTGGGTGCAGGGGCAGGGTACTGGACGGGGAGCAGTGGCAGGGTGCGGGGACAGGCTGCCTGGACATGGTGCAGGATTCTGGGGCAGGGTGCTGGGTGCAGGGGCAGGATGCTGGGGTCTGGTGCTAGGGCGAAGTCCTGCTGAGCTCACAGGAGCACCCCATCCCTTCCATGCTTCCCAGCACCAAGTCGCAGGGGCTCTGGCTGGCCCAGGATGCCCACGCTGAGCTCATGGCCTGTCCCCAGGGAGGTGCCAGCCACTCTGCGCTCCCCGCCGTGCCAGCCGGAGTGGGCATAGCTCTGTTCCCCTACCTACCTGGCAGCACCAGCGCAGGTATAGGCTCCGCAGGGACGACATGGTGGACAGGTAGCTGAGGCCGGTGTCAGTGATCCGCACGCACCTGCCGGGGACATGGGGTGTCAGGGACGGCCGGGAGCGGGGCCCCCACGCTGCACCCACCACCCCCAGCATGGCTCTTCATGGCTTGGCATGGCTCAACATGATGAGGCACAGCTTGACATGGCTCAACATGGCATGGCATGTCTTGACATGGCATGGCATGGCATGGCTCATCATGGCATGGCATGCCTTGGCACAGCTCGGAATGGCTCAGCATGGCTTGTCATGGTGCAGCATGGCTCAGCATGGCTCGGCACAGCCCTGTACCTGTCGAGCACCAGCTCCTCCAGCTTGTGCAGGTCGCAGGCAATGTACTCCAGGGCCATGTCGGTGATGCGAGGGCACCAGGAGAGGTCGAGGCTGCGCAGCTTCCGCAGGTTCTCAGCCACCAGCTCCACGCCATCATCTGTCACCTTGGAGCAGCCCGAGAGGCTGAGGACACTCAGGTTGGGCAGGCTGTGGACCATGTTGACCACGCCGTGGTTGGTGATCTCCCAGCAGGAGTTGAGGCGGAGGGTGTGGGTGGTGTAGCCTTGCTTGGCGGTGAAGTAGGCAAGCGCCGTGTCCGTCACGTGGTAGGCTTGCAGGTTGAGCTCAGTGAGGTTGGGCAGGAGCTGTGAGATGGCGGCGATGGCATCGTCGGCCACGTTGATGCAGTCGCTGACGCTCAGTGCCGTGATGCGGGCGTTGAGGCTGGACCACAGCCCGGCCTCCGTGAAGTCATTGCAACCCGACAGCTCCAGCCGCACCACCCCCTGCATCTGCTCCAGCATCACCTGCCAAGGGGCAGGGGGTCAGGGCATGGTGGGCCCTGCTGCTCACTCAGTGCAGCCCAGCACCCTCACCCCAGCTCCCTCTGAGCTGTTGGTGGGGGCAGGATTACCGCCCACTCCTAGCCTGGACACTGCTTGGGTAGGATGTGGCCATGGCTGGCCACTGGTGCTATGTTTGGCCGTGGTGCAGGACAGGGGACCTCAGTGGGGACCTTGCCGAGCCCAATGCAGGACCACGAGTTGCCAAATTTCCATCTTAGGCACTGGCGAGCAGCCACCCAAGCGGGGTTGTCCCCATCCCCTGAGTCCTGCTCACCTCCCACTGGCACATCCACCACCCAGGAGCATGGCCACCTCAAATGGCTTTGCCTTCCCAGCAAGGATGGGTGAGGACAGCATCCACAGGTGGCGTCTGCAGGCAACAGTGATGAACCCCCGCTCCCAACAGCATCCTCATCCCCCACCCAGGAAGGCAGGGCAGGCTTCAGCCCTTCCCGCTGCCCAGACCACAGGCAGGGGCTCCCGATGCTACCTGCACCCATGGGATGGACATGCTGCCTGCCAACTCCTTGCTTGTGGCTGGTGAAAGCTCTGCCATTCGTGTGTCCCTAGGGCCATCAGGAAAACCCATCATTGCCACATCTCAGCCACCCTGGCCACCTTGCCGGGGTCACCTACCTCCAACCCTGCGTCCGTGATGGTCGACCTCTTAAGGCTCATGGACTTGACCCCCTTCTTGGAGAGGGGGTAGTTGTCAATGAACTCACAAATGTCCAGGTCAGAGACGCCCACGAGGCAGAAGCCATCGAAGCCACGGACGGCGAAGCCCTGCAGGCTGATGAACTCCTTCTCGCCACCAGGCAGGATGTTGTAGAGCTCTTTGGTGTGCAGGACGGGCGTCAAGCCCACCCAGAACTTGGGCTGATAGAGCACCCGCCGCCACGCCTTGCACACCTGCGCCAGCACGCACTTCTCGCATGCCGAAAAGTACCAGAACAAGCGGTTGAGGATCTTCTCGTCCACTGCCAGCTGCCTTTCCAAGGGCGAGCCAGGCAGCCGCTCCGGTGAGGGCTGCTCCGAGGCTTCGCTCGTGTTCAGTCCCACCAAGGAAGCACTGGGAGGGGAGGAGACGCTGGCCAGAGCGGCCAAGGAGAGCGGGGAGGCCAGGCTGGGGATGGGCAGGTCGCTGCGGTGGGCTAAGGCCGGACTGAGGATGGCAGGCACAGAGGAAGGCTGGCACAGGCGGTTCTTCACAGCGGGGGTGCCTTTGGTGATGCTGGCGGAGCCGAGGCCGTTGGGTTGCGTGGGGATCTTCACCAGTCCATTGCGGGGCAAACATGGGGGCTTGGTGTCACCATTTCTTGGGTTCGACATCTTCCACAGGTCTCTCTGCAATGTACAGATGCGGCTGAGGGGCTGCCAGCCTGCACCAGGACCCCCAGCAGGGAGAGTGGGCAGGGAGGGCAGACAGGGCTGGGCAAGTCGTGGCACCAGTGGGGAGGGAGACCTTAGGGCTCCCTGTGCTGGGAGCAGGGTGGCATGGGGAACCAGGTGGTGCAGAGCTGCTGGGGACAGCCATAGAGGGGACATGCCTAGGGCACAGAGCAGGGTCCTCCAAGGGGCTGTGTGGCGCTGGTGTCCCTTGTGATAGGGGACAGACAGGAATTTGTCTCTGGACATTCACATCCCTCTCTGAGCCCGGATCCAGCCACCAAATGGGAGCAGGAGCAGGAGCAGGAGCAGGATCAGCCTGGTATGGGTTGGAAGGGACCTTTAAAAGTCATCTAGTGCAACCCCCCTGCAGCGAGCAGGGCCATCTTCAACCAGATCAGGTTGCTCAGAGCCCCGTCCAACCTGGCCTTGAATGTTTCCAGGGAGGGGGGATCAACCACCTCTCCGGGCAACCTGTGCCAGTGTTTTACTGCCCTTATCATAAAAAAAGTCTTCCTTATATCCAGTCTAAATCTACCCTCTTTTAGTTTAAAACCATTTCCCCCTTGTCCTGTCACCACATGGCCTGCTAAAAAGCCTGTCCCCATCTTTCTTGTAGGCCCCCTTGAAGTACTGAAAGGCCGCAGTAATGTCTCGCCAGAGTCTTCTCCAGGCTGAACAACCCCAACTCTCTCAGCCTTTCCTCATAGCAGAGGTGTTCCAGCCCTCAGGTCATTTTTGTGGAAGAGAGAGGGGACAGCGGTGGCAGAGCAGAGCTGCTCGCACTCTCTCTGCCAGTCAGGCGCTCAGCGGTGAGCCTGTGCCGGCCAAGAGCCTCACCGAGCCTTACCGAGCCTCGTGGTAGCCGGGCGGCACCCCAGCAAACCAAGCCAATAAATATTTCAGCAGCAGCAAGGCCAGCTTCCCAATGGCCCCGCCGCACCCTGCCATCCATTATTCAACACATTTCCCTCTATAAATACCGAGGTGAATAATTGATGGGAGCTTGCCCCCCCGCTCCTGCCCCAGCCGATGCCTGGCATGGGGCCCTGCCGGTGCGCTGCTTGTCCTGCCTGCACCCTGTTTGCCGGGGCTGTGCCAAACCCTGATGGGTCTGCGGCTGGAAGGTGCTGGGCTTCTGGCAGTCCCCAGGGACAAGGCAAGGAACTGCTGGAGCCCGGGGATGTGGCTTCCAGACCAGGGACCAGGGGTCAGAGATACAGTCCTCAAGCCCCGAGGGATAGCCAGCATGTCCGTCAGGCAGCGGCTGATGGGACCTGAGGACGTTTTCCATCGCCAGCTCCCCTTGGACCCAAGATAAAAGTGAGGGAATTATTTTAGCCGCTTGATTTGGGATGGAGACTGCCAGACCCTGATGGAGGGGAACAGACGGAGGAGCATCCTGGCCGGTGATGCTCACATCCGAGGTCCGTGGGCTCTGAGGATTCTCCTTGCAGCCCGAGGCGGATGGCTGCCAAGTGGGGTGCAGCCTAGATTCCCCGCTGCCCCCAGCTCATCACTTTCACCCTTGCAGCATCCCTGACCTCATCCAGCCCTCCTGGAGCAGCTGAGGAAGGGAGCAGCCACCGAAAAGGTGCTGTGGAAGTGCCCAAGAACGCAGGCAGCTGCCAGCAGCACAGCCAGCCTGCAGGACGAGGCTCGTGGGATCTGGGATCTGCCAAGGTCTCTCCCACAGTGTGAGCAGCAGTGGCACAGAGGTGCCTGCAGACAGCCCGGCCCGGTGGCAGCGGTACTGTGAGAGCCTGGCCTCCGGGGATGAGTCCGGCCCTGTGCAGACAGTCTGGCGCCGCTCCCCACTCAAATGCAGCTCACGCTGCCTGACAGAAGAGCTGGGCCTCTGATGCTTGGACATGTGTTAAATTTGCTTGAAAGCAGGAGAAGCAGAGGGGAAAGAAGGAAGAAACTTAAAACCAGTGGCTCAGCACTTGGCAGCAATTAGGGAAGCAAACAGAACATGCACCAGGGTGTCCAACACAGCCATACAGCACGAATCCAAACAGATAATTACATGGCAGCATGGAAAGGCTGTTGGTCCGGCATGGAGCCCACAGCCAGAGTCGTTCAGCACGTTGGCTGTCCCCAGGGAGCGGGCAGGTGTTGGCAGAGGGGCAGCCCGGGGCCTCAGGAGCCCAAGGGGACAGTCAAGGAAGGAGACAGATGCTGACAAGTTGCTGGGCTGAAATGCAGCCAGCCGGAGGTGTTGGCAATGATTACAACCAGCTCAGGCCTCGGCTGGTCCCTGAGGTCAGGTTTGGGGGGGCTTAGTGGATTCAGCAGCTTTCCCAGTCCTGCCTTGGAAATCTGAGCTGGGTACCCCCTGCCCCGGGCACTGAGGCTGGCTGGCTGGCTGACAGAAAGCCCAAACCATGAATGAGCTGGGAAGTCACTTCAAATAGAAAGACAGCCAGAGAGTCAGGCCTTCTGGGCACAGGCAGGCTCCAGGCAGCGGCAACAGGAGCCTGGGCAGGCAGGCTGGCTGTACATGGCTGCATCTTTCCAGGAAAATGGGCAGGCAAGACTTTGGAGGTTCCTACCACTGCAGAAGGAGCAGGACTGTGCCTCCGGGAGGGGTGGAGCCCAGCCTGGAGAAGGTAGGCTGGGGGCATAGACTGTGGAGTTGAGCTGATCTGATAACCACTCTCTTCTCTGTCTCTGGCACTATGGGGCAGCACTGGGATCTGCCCTCTGCTGCTGCAGGAAAGCCCCTGCCTGCAGCCAAGCAGACCGCCCTAGGCCACTGCACCCCAGGGCTGAGGCCACACCACTCCAGTGTGCAAAGTGCAGTTACCACAGCACTTGTAGATCAGAACTGCTGTGAGCTGGGATGCCCAGTGCCCTGCCCTTCCCCAGACCCTCCCTCCAACTGAGACAGCAGTGGGACAGGGCGATACAAAGCCATCTGCCTTGGAGGTGCCAGTACAGAGCCTCTGTGATGTTCCAGCAGCTCCATGAGCACCTCCATATGCTTTTTTGTCACTCCAAAGCAGCAGGAAGGCAGAGATCTGGCCTTTCCTCCTCTCCCTGTTATCTCGCTTTTTGCAGATTGTGTGACCGGGCCAACCACAAGGCCACCAGAGGGGAGTTCAGTCCTTACTCTGGGATCCCACAGGAAGGGCCCAGCATCGCAACCCCCTGTAGCAACCCCCCGTAGCAACCCCCCTCTGCTCTCGCAGGCCACAGCTCACAGGGGAAGCGTCTGCCAGCAGCGGAGTGCCAGCTCCCAATCCACGGTGGGAGGAAACCTGACAAAAGCAAAGGGCAAAGTCTTTTAGTCTCCCAAATTCACTCCAGGGTGCACATTTCACAGGAAACGTCATTGTCAGAGAAGTCACTCCATTCATGAGGGTTTTGTCATCCACAATGAGCTATGATGCAGTGACGGGGGGCGGATTTGACGCAGGAAGAGAGAAGAAAGAAGGGGGTCTAAGTGCCTGTCACTACAAACATTACACCGATGATGAAGATGCTGAAAAGAATAGGACAAAAACTGCCAGGAAAACCAAGCCATTGGAGAGTGTACCATCTCCATGTGTTAGTGAAGAGGGATAAGGGCCCCAGGAGATGGGCAGGGTGATCAGCCACCCTGTTAATGCTGCTCTGGTGAGGGTGCTCACTGGGAGACCCCAGGCTGTGGCAGATGAGACTGCCATCCCGCTGCGGCTGGGCTCAAGGGTGAGTACTGGACCAGCCAGGCTTGGAGGCTACTGAGGACTCTGTGTCAGCCGGGCTCGGAGGCCGGTGAGACCCTGGACTGGCCAGCGGTGGGAGCCACTGGCGCCCCAGCACTGCTCGCCGAGCAGGCCCCCTCAGCACCACGGACAGCGGCCCCGTTCAGCACCGCGGACAGCGGCCCCGCTCAGCACCGCGGACAGCGGCCCGGCCTCCTCGGGACTGTGTCACCTTACAAGGACACCCCACAAACGCGCTCCTGTGGGACCCCCCTGCCCCAGCGACCCCTGCGAGGATCTGCTGTTGCCCTGCCAGGTCCCTGCAGGGATTCACTATTGCCCTGCCAGGTCCCTGTGAGATCCTCCTGTGGCACCACCAGGTCTCTACATGTTCCCCTCCTGGCCCGCCAGCCTGCTGTGAAGCCCTGTTATTGCCCTGCCAGAATACAAGGCTGCTGTAAAATTATTTCTGTAGAGCCACTGCTTCAGTGACAGAGCTGCTCGGCAGCAAGCAGCCATCACTCATGGCTTCCTACACACACACACACGCATATATAGATGCACACCCAGACACACACGGACACACACACAGACACATACACAGCCACCCCGTCAGAGACCTAGGAGGTGGTGGATGCACCTTAGACGAGCCTTGGCCTTCAGCTGCACATATACATGCACCCATACACACACAAACAGAGATAAGCGCATGCACGCATGCACATACACAGAGGGTTGCATCAGCTGAATTCATTAGCCCATCTATTTTTACTAATGCAGCAAATCAAGTTGCTCTACAGGCGGAGAAAACACACCCGAGACATAGTGCTGTGCCAGAGCACATAGCCAAAGCTTTTGTCCAGCACTCCTGAGGGTAATGGCTCCCCAGGTCTCCTTCACCTCTATGCAACTTCCCCAACCAGCAGCAATGCCAAGCAGGCTCTTGCTTTGGGGTGCCTGAACCTGCCAAGTTAGTCACAAAGACATCCCACCATACAAATTTCCTTCCCTGGCAGTGCCTGGTGGTGTGCGAGCTGCCTCCTGCTCTGATCCCATCAGGTCTGATGACTGCCCATGCCATGAGCAGTCAGAGGGGTACACAACTACTGGCCTCTGAGGCTGGGTCCCCTCGGAGGGCTTGGGTCACCCTGGCAATGCAGAGGAGCTGCTGAAGTCCCTGAAGGAGCCTCTGGCTCCCCCAGGGATGAAGGGGCAATGAGTGTGTTTGGGTAGAAGCTGCCTGTACACGTGCATGAATGTGTGTGTGCACATTGATCAGTGCTCCTGGGCTCGGCACTCACACAAGTCAGCTGGGAGAGAGGCTCAGAGCACAGATTCAAACTCAGTGCTACGTACTCACTTGCTGCACAAGCCAGGAGTTCATGGTGGGGAAAGGCCTCATCACTCCACATGGCCCTAGAGACCTGCCGTTTGTGTGATAGGAGCCAGGAAACTCCTTCCTGAGATTAACCTGAGAGCTCCCTGGGAGACCGGAGGGCTGAGAGCAGCTCTCCTGCTCCCTTGTTGGCTCCCAACGACATCAAAGACCTCGTTCCACCTTGTAGCGGACAAAAAGGCTCAGGACAGGCTGGGAAAACAACTGGTTTGAATCACATTCCTGTCAACTGCAGCTCTCAGTGCTGGGCTGGCTGGTGAATCTATTGCTGGGTCTCAGGCAGCTCATGGCTGGGCAGCGGAGCCATCGAAATAGGGCCCCCCCCAGCACTGCTCTCCCCCAGGTCTCACAGCCTTTCCAAACAGCAAGAGCTGGGACTGGGCTCTGCAGGGCCATCCCCATGCCCAGGGAGCCAGGGAAATGCTGGCTGAAGAGCCAAGGCCAAGCTCTGCTCAGGTCCCCCCCACTTTCTGCTTAGCTGAGAGAACAGTTCATGTCCAGAGGCACCGGGTGACCCCAGCCTTCAGCACGGGGTAGTTGTAGGGAGGAGACACAGCTCCAGCCCCCCAGGCCTGGTCAGGCAAAACTTCCTCGCAGCAGGCAGTGGGGTCCTCTCTGGCTGCCGCAAGCCCTACTCACAGCAGTGCTTATCTTCTCTGCTAAGACCCAGATCTCCCAAAGACATCACCCACTGATATCCCTCCCTATCCCAGGCAGCCCCATGTCCCCTTGGAGGGGACCCTCAACCCAAGAGGAGCATGGCATGCTCAGAGCAGGGCAGAGCTAGACCACAATGTGCTGCCCTGGGCCCACCTCCACCAGCCTCCTCTGGAGGTGCCGGCTCTCATCACCATGGGACAATACTCATGCTTCAGCCAAGCTTTGCTCTTCTACCCACCAACTGAAGTAAGGGGAAGAGGGAACAGCTCCTCTTGTGTTGGCTCCTGCCCAGACTGACCTCCACTTGCTGCAAGCCCAGCCAGAGCCCAGCCAACATCACACAGCACATTACACCCCTGCTCTTTGCCCCTCTTGGGCCCAGGAAGGGCTGAACAAAAATGCAAGATCCCACAAAAAGAGAGGAGTCAGGAAACCGTGGCCCACAGCTGCCTCTGAGCCCCCTGTCCCCGGGAAGCTGATATGCTCCTCGGGTACTGCTGAGTCTTGAGTCTCTGCTTCAAACCCTTCATCTCTCCAGACATGGAAACAGCCACGCAAGCAGCAATCCCCCTTTGCCCCCAGGCTCAGGGTCCGGTTGGGAGCCAAGGTCGGGACAAGGCAGATGAACGCCTGCCCAGCACAGGAGCCATCGATGCCAGTCGTGTGGGACACCAGGACAGGAAGACGGCGTTCAGCCACAGGACTCCTCGCTGCAGGGAACTGTGGGTGCTAAATGCCGACACAGTCCCCATAAAGCCATTAGATCCATCCTGGAAGCAAAGACACTGGCCTCATCCTGCTCCAGGGCAAACCTCTGGCTGCCTGCTTCCCCCTGTCAGGAGCTGGGTACAGATCACACCTCCGGCAGGGAGAAACCCCAGAGAAAAGGCTTCTGCCTACCTGTGACCTCCCCAAACACTGTCCCCGTCAGCCCCTGTCCCTTTCTGCACACTGCCAGCCCTGGAGCGCCCAGCGAATGTGGCCAGTCCCTGTAGCACGTGGGCAGAGGGTTGGCGGGGGTGGGATGCTGCCGAAGGAGCCCTTCTCGCCCGCGCGCTTGTCCCACTCCCTCCCACACCATCAGCACCCACTCGCTGCCTGAATCTCCTTTCCTCTCTTTGGGCACTGCTCCATGCACGCAGGCACTGGTGGGGCACAATAGGCCATGGCTTTGAAATGGGGAAACTCAGGCACCGGCAGGGTGGCACAGCTTTGCCACAGAGCCGCCAGAGCCTGAGCCAGGCACAGCTTAAATCTGCACAGCATGAAGGCAGGATCCAGCCCTCAAACACAAAGTGCTCCGACTCCGGCCTCTCTTCTCCTGCTGGAGCATGACCGCTTCCCCATGGGATGGTCAGAACGGAGATGGCCCTGCCAGAGGGGACCTTTTTCCCGCTCCTGCCTTCCCACATGTGCCGGCCCAGCCTGAGCGAGGGTCACTCCACCCCTGGGAGCAGGGTCTGGGGGAGCAGGAGGTTCCCAGTGCCAGGAATGCCCATCTCGCAGCTCCCCACCGCTGTGGAGCCGCTGACACGGGGAGAAGAGCAGGCCCGGCGGATGGCAAAAGGATCGATGTGGGGGAAGCCAGCTCGGGGAAAAATAGATATCTAGCTCATTAAAAATGGATGCTCGAGCGAGTCCTCCCCACTCCAAAGCCACCTCCCTCCCTCTTCCTGGTAGCCAGAGTGAAATCAGCACCCAGCTTTCAGAGGAGGGGAGATGCCAGCACAGCACGGAGCTTGCTCTGCGCCCGCTGTTCCCAAACTGCTGCATGCCAAGCCCCCATGGGTGCTGCAGAGGGGGCCTGAGACCCCCTGTACCTGGAGCAGAGGGTGGTCTTGGAGCAGGATGTCCGGCAGGAGCATCCCTGCTGCAGGGGCTGCCATGCTCTGGCCTTCTCTGCGAGGGCACTGCCAAGTCCCACCAGCACCGGCGCCCAGAGCCACCTCGGCCGGGTGCCTCATGGCACCCCCAGACTCCTACCTGGGCGAGGTCGTTGGGGTCTGTGTCTGACTCCTGCCACAACCCTGTGCCTCAGTTTCCCCCATCATCCAGCCCAACCAGCCCCAGGTCCCCCATGGGGCTCAGCCTGCCTACCCGGCCCCCAGCCCCAGCCAGCCTCTCACACAGACCCCTCCACCTGTCTGCACCCCTTCCCCTGCCAAAACAACCTGCTTCTGGCCCCTTGCCCCAATCCTGAGCTGCTGGGGGGTCCCTGGCCCCACGATGGGCTCTGCAGGACCCCGCTGCAGCGCTCAGCCCCCTCGGCCCCAGCCCAGCCAGTGCCTTCCCCTTCCTCCATCCCCTGCGCTCTGGGATGAGGGGGTGGGTGCCCCTGTCCTGCCCCCCAGCTTGTGTCATCCTGCGTCCGAGAAAAGCCTCACTGAGGTGTTGGGGTGTTAGGGTGTCAGGGTTTTGGGGTGCAGACCTGGAGGTGCCAACACTCCCATGATGCCACCAAGGAGGACAGGGGGCAGTTTGGGGACTGGCAGTAGAAAGGGGGGGAGGGCAAAAAACAACACTACACCCTGATGACCCTGTCCCCACGGCGATGTCCCCCTAAACCCCCATCCCAAAGCATCCCCGCATCCCCCGCTGCCCAGCCTACCCCCCCCCTCCACCGCCGTTACCCACACGGTGATGCCTGTCCATGCTGGGAGCTGGGGGGGACACGTTAACCCCCCCCAGCATCCCCCCGGTCCAGAAATCGGGGACGGGGCAGCATCACTGGGAGGGGGAGGAGGTTCGCACCGACCACCATCCTCGGCTGAGCTACCGGGGGCCCCGGGGCCGGGCCGGCTCCGCCGCCGTTATATAACGCGGCTCCATGATGCGGGATGCGGTGGGGGGGTGCTTGCGGTGCCGGTAAAACCGGCACCGGCTTTGTGTTGTAAAGGATTTTCCCGAGCGGTTCTTACCTCCAGCACCGTCTCCCGAAGATCATGCCATGCCTTGTGCCCGTCCTCTCTCGGTTACAGGGAAAAAGCCAAACCACCGGGAAGAAAAACGAGGAAAGAAGAAAAACAAACCCAAAAACAACAACCCCAAAAAAATCCCCGCTGGAAAAGGGGCCGGATCCCGCCCGGCCCCCGCCCCAACCCCGCGAAACAACAGGAAAAATAAGCGGGGAGTGGGGTGTGTGGGGGGGAAGGGGCCGGATCCGGATCCGGG
>Ga0065711_1013652_pt1 | contig 14100 bp, 9 predicted proteins | sample Hoacrofraction12_FD_59098 | JGI IMG/M metagenome (GOLD analysis project Ga0065711, IMG submission 59098) | Hoatzin crop microbial communities from Cojedes, Venezuela - Epithelial fraction 12 v2 (version 2) | ecosystem: Host-associated > Birds > Digestive system > Esophagus > Crop | place...
TAAAGCTTTTTGTATTTCTGATAATATTAGTGTGTGTGTCTGGAAATTAACATATAAATATAGCAAAGTATGCAGTATTATGATTTTTCCATTTAGTTGCGTAAAGTGATTACCTAGGCTACCTCCGCTTGAACTACTACCATTTTCTCAGGCTCTCTGAGAAGACATGAGTACTTTAGTAAAGAGAGATTTATTCTTAAGAAACAGAGAATATATTCTGTAAAATATAAAATGGCACATACCTTTGAACTGCTTTTGCCTTCAAGATAACTTTTCTTAAAAAATAAACTGGGGCTGCTTCAGCTTTCTTTTCTAGCAGCATGTGTGTTATTTGAGGATTTTATTATTTTGAGTTTTATAAATACAGTAGTGAATTAGTATTACCACAGAAGCTAGAGAGTGAAAAAGAAGGGTGGGCAGAAAGCAAGAGGATAAAACTGAGAATATGCCCAAGTTTGTAGAAGCAGCTCGTCTTTTAAGATAACTTACCTTCCTGTTTACTTCTATCCGATACCATATTCATAATATCTTTTATCTATATATAAAAAAATTCATAATGGTCAACATTGTCAACAACTCAAAAATAAAGAAAACTGTAGTACTGCTGAACTGAACTCACTCCGACATTAGGAAGTAGTCTGTATTATGTTAATGCATTGTTGCTGGGAATAGCAGTGCTGGCCGTTCCATAGGGTGGTTGGTGGTGAAGAACCAGCTTTTTATTTTTCCATGCGAGCAAAGTATTTGGAGATGAAAGTGAAAGATATTAAAATATGAGTATTTTTGGTACAATTTTGTACAGACGGGACTGTAATAGGTGACATGGGTATACTACATATACTGAAATATTTGAAGCGCTAATTAATTTTTGCTTCAGTTTTCCAACTGCCAGCTGTAATTACGGATCTTGTTTAACAGATGCTAACACAGGGAATAACTTCACTCCTGGAGTAATCCCACGGAGACACGGAAGTAAAGTATAAGGCTCGGGTCCTTAGGCATTGGTTAGGTACAGTTCTAGGAATTTGCTGGATGCTTCTATTAATGACTTTTTGGTACCTAGTTTATAAACCATTTGCGTTTTGAATATGTTTTGTTATAAGTAAGCTAGGCAATTCACTAATTTTCTTTATCAAGATTAATGGAAGACTTTAGATTTGAATTTATCACTGTTTGCATTACCTAAAATTGCATAATTTTTTTGAGAAGGGGATGAATCTGAAATCTTTCCTAGCTCCACAGAGCTCTCATTAAATTTGAGAGATGTGTCTGAAATGGTTTATGAAACAGTTTCAATTATATTATTTTCCAATGGGATGTTATGTACATGAAATTGTTTTAATAACAGTAATAATGTCTCCCAAATTCCTCAAATCTACTTTCTGATTTTTTTTAAAGCATCTGTTTAAAAGAAGTTCTATACAAGCAGGGGTTCAATTTCCAGAATGAACTGAAATAACTTAAGGGTTCTTTCATCATCTTCCTTCTGTGAAAATGATACAAACCCATTAAAAAAGATAATCTGTTTTAGTCTATCTTTATTTATTGTAAAAATATAAAATCAAATACATATATAGGATAAAGTGTTTTTCCCTTAAATTAATATTTAAATATACGTACCATTTATAATTCTATTTTTATGTAATGGAAAAATTGCATTTCTCTTTAATGAGAAATCCTCTATTTTTCAGTCCAGTGTGGAAACTTAATGTTGAACTTTCAGGTCAAATGAACTGTTTTTGTAATTGTAAAATTAAATATTATTAATATCCTGAATGACTTCTTCAGTCTCATAGGACTTTTCTACAAGGATGTAGTAGGAATGGATCCAAAAATGTTCTTTATAATAGTGGTGGAAATTACTTTAAATTCTTTGTCGTGCAACAGGAAATCGCACTTTGTGGCTGTTGAGCAATTCTGTAAGATTTCGTAAGAGAGGTATGATATTTTTTTTTAGTTTCAGAAATTCTAGGACAGGGTAATGTTTTCCCCCCTGTAAGGACATAAAATACGTACAGGACAAAACAATAAAGGCAGGAAGGAATGAACTACACAGTAGAACAATTTTTCCTCAATGGAAACTAAGCTGCTTACCTTGGGGTTTTTTGTTGTTGGGTTTTTTTATTGTTATTATTTTCTTTCTTTTTTGTTCCGAAGTGATTTTAAAAGTTAATGAGAAAATAGAAAGCACATTTTTAAGCAACTTCTGAATGCTTCAGAATACATGAAACAGCCTGACTCTGTGCTTCCTTTTGAAATTTAAACTTAGACAAAAATATTTTTGCATTTATTCAGATGCTTTTTTTCCTCCTTGATTTGGAAGCACTGTAATTGAGTAGTGACTTGTTTTGATACAAGAACTAATAGAAGTGTAATTATAAAAGGGTGAGTAGAGAGGACAAAAGATTGTATTGTTTCAGATTTTCTAAAATACTGAATCATTGTTTTCTTTACGTTTGTGCTATCCTCATGTCAACACAATAAACGAGGATATGATTAATGCAGTACTTAGAAAGTTAAGGTGAAGTTTCAGGCTGGATTCAAATGCAATAGAAGGTGTAACAGGAAACTTCATATTGCTTCATGTTAATGTCCAGGGCTAGATGAGAACTACTGGAAGGAGAAGAGAGTGTGAACTCATTTGCTGTCTGGGTTTACGTGAACTTGCCTAAAATGGCATCTAGGGGGAAGGAATGAATGCTGTACACATTGCTAAGGGCTTACACATTAAAAAAAAACCTCAAACCCAAAACCCAAAAACTTTATTAATCTCATGAGTTAGATCAACATAGCAAAAATGTACTAAGTACTATACAGAGACACTACCAAAGTTGGCTTTCTGCTGGGAAATAGTTGAATATGTGTTTATTTCTATTTACAGGAATAATTTGATTCTTGCAAGGTACCATCCATGAATCAGCAAAATCAAGCAAGATCATGAATTAGCAAAATCTAGAGTATATAGTTTGGTTAAACTTAGCTATATAAAGCAAGCAGCATGCTATATGTTTATTAAATCTGTAAAACATAGGATGAGTGCTCAATAATTTTGCTGTCTTAATTGGTAGGTGTGTGGTGCTTTTTATTTTTAAAGTACCATGGAAGAAACAACATACTATTTTTTAGCAGTTAGTAGGAATTAATTTAAAAAAAAAATAGGCTTCTTGCTTTGTCAAACAATGCAATTTATTTGCTTTATTTTTTGATGCATTTTTCAAGGGTTTATCCTGTGCAAATTCAGAGATGGAGCCTGGAACTGTGGTGGCTAATTATTCACACAGTTTTGTGGACGACAGAAAAGAAAACCTTAATTTTCAATCTTTCGTCCCTTACACGTCTTACTATTGCATGTTCTTATTTTGATACTTAGTTATTAGAGCCATACAAATACATGAGAGGTCTCCATCTCGACATGAATGTACTGTGCTTTATACAGTCATGTTTGTTTTCTTGATGTGAGTGGAAGGTGGCAGCAGTTTAATCAAGTCAGTGTTTTGACCTTTCACTTATTCCTCGAAAAGAGGTACTGTTCTCATCCCTGTGTGATGCGTGAAGGTGGTTAATGCAATACCTGCACTGCGTGTGCTGTACCGACGTCTGCAAGCTTGCTGGAGTGATTTTTTTGTCAGGCTTGTCATTAATTTAACAGAATAAAGCAGGAGTGATAGCTATATGTACACAGCATGCATGCGAGGTAAGTATACCTTAAACATTTAAGTCTAATGACAAATGAGACATTACTTAATAAAGCATATATGTGTGTGTAAATATATATACACACATATGTATGTACAAACGTGCCAATTGCTAGGGTAAAAAGCTGTTAATAATCAGACTACAATTCTGTTTTCCATTACAATTAATGCCTAAGGAACCAAGCTAAGTTGAAGATTTTTGCTTAGCGATGGGCAGCATAGATGCCTTTTTTAATGCCAAAGCACAGATTTTTAGCTACATAGCCTTCCAGCAGAGGAACAGTATTTCCCTGTCGCTTAATATTTCAGTGCTGGGCATACCAGGGTGTGGCTGGTTGGTTGTTGGGGTGGTAGAAACAAGTGTAAAACTGTCTAGGAAACAGGTCTTCTGGGACACAGGGTAAAAATCATCCTTTGCATGAAAGGAGAAGATGTGAGACCTGTTCTGTGTCTCCCTCCTGGGCTGCCCCGTGCCCTGGCTGTGCGGGCTGCCTTGGTGTGTGTGACCTTAAAACTGCAGGTGAGAGAGAGGATGGTTTTGATGAATAGGCAAGAAATCAGGGCAGGAGAAATTCCAAGGTGTTTGCCTTGCTGGGAGGTGGACTTTGCTTTTAATGATGGCAATGAGACAACAAAAGAGGCATTCATTTTCTCTGTAGTCGGAGTAGTACCAGGAAGGTGTTCATGTTTTGTGTGAAACATCAGGAACAGAATACATGTATTGGGTTTAAGGATGTCACTAATATCTCTGCTGTAGCGAAAGATAGTTGTTAAAAAACTGCATGTTGTGGATAAAATTAGTTTTAAATTGATTTGTTTTCAAATTGGTTTAGCCATTCAGATACAATTTTGTGTAAGACATTGAGAGGTTTCTAGACAACTCTTTCCTGAATATCACTACGGAGCTTTTTGGCATTACACCCAAATTAACAGCATGCTGCGTCATTAAAAAATGAAAGAGCTGCAATTTTTTCTTGGCATAGATTTCTGCAAAAAGATAAAAGACTCCCTATGTTGATTACAAATATTGTAAAATGCTTATTTTGCTCTGTAAACTTGGGGTATTTCATGCTAGGATATATTATATGTGGCCTCTTAAAACCTTTTCCATTTTTCTGCCTGTATCTTGTTTGACCAGGGTTTCAGTTCCCATGTGCAAGAGAGATTTTTGAAGGACAAAACCAATGTGCCCTGCAGAGAAAGTAAAGGCAATGAAGGCAGCTGTAGGCGGGATCCACATTAGTTAGGAATCATGGACTGAATTAGCGTCTACTATTTGACTGATGGAAAGTTGCACAGTTTCCCAGTGCCTCCATTTCTTCACATTTAAAACAGGAATAAAATTCACCTGGCATGCATACAAATAATGCAGTTCTTTATTTCTGCATTGAAATACTAGAATTTCTTTGCTGTTATATATTTGTTCATTATTAGATACAATTTTCTCCAGTTCTAATGCTTGTACAGAGAAATCCCCAAGCCTCGTACATTGTAGATGGTCCCAGCTTTTGAAAGTATCAACTGAAGAACCACATGCAGCTTCCCAGTGAGGTCTGTGCACCCCAAATCTTTTCCTGCATAACCCCATATGAGCACAAAACCTTCCCAACCAGAAAGTGCAGTCTTCAGATTTTATGAATAGTAAAAAAGGATGACAGCTGGCTAAAATCTTCTCAGAATTGTTGATAAAATTGCCTTTTGCTGTCCCTGTCATAGAGTCAAGGATGGGCTACTTCTGCATTGGGCAGGAGAGGAGCTGGCATCAGACTTGTTCTGTGGGACAGTTCAGGGACTCATTTCTCAAGTACTAGACTTTAGCTACTCACATGATTGCAGGTCGCATCCTAACCCCTAGAGCTGGCTGAAAGCCAAGAATTTCATTTCATAAAATAGTTTTGTGACATTTAATTTTGCTTTGGCATTTCATTTCAACAGAAGCATGGGTTTTTGTTCTCTTTGGTGTAGCACATGGATAAATGGAGTGGCACATAGGAGAACCCATCCTGGAATAGCTAGTGGACTGGAATCCCAAATGCCTCTTGCTGTACTTGAACAGAACAGGGATGAGAATCTGAATCTCCAGCTTTGTTTTCTACTCTGAAAATGAAGAAGTTCTGCTTTATAAAATATGTTCTTATGAAGGCTCATATTTTTACTTGTTTAGCTAAATTTTTTGCTGGTTCATTGTTGTAGCATTCAGTGGATAGCTTTTATGCCGTAGCTCTATACATGATTACTGTCCATATGTTTGTCATGTTGAATAACACACAATGCATGAGTTGGATCAATTGTTCCTCTACTACTGAAAGTAGTAAATTGTGGATTCGAAATTTCTAGTCCTTCAGAAATGTATGGACCTGGATAAGAAGAAATGAAACATCCTCAGTTAAACTTTGAATTCTTAGAAGACTTTGTAGAGGGACTTTTAAATACCTCATAATGAGTAAATTCAATTTCATTTTTCTTCTTGTTCCCCTTTAGGGTCCATCTTATCCTGTGAAAAAGACCATGTGTTCTCAAAGATTTCGTAACCTTTTCCTTTTTGTAAGTTGCATAATTTGAATAAGAGGACTCCTCTGTACTGGGAAAGATTTGTGGTATGAAGACTATTTTCTTTACTGAAAAGCACTTTTATTTTTTTCTATTCATAGTGTCAACAGAAAGAAAGTCCTTGCCATCTCTGTCTCTCTAGATATCTAAATTTATCTTTGGGCTGTTATCTTGATCGCTCTGGAAAATATTCAGACTAACTTACTAGCCAGTTACTCTTTAGTTTGTTTTTGTAGTTTTAAGTTCATTGGTCTGAATTTTCTGGGGGAAATGTTTTCAGTGAATAAGCTGTTCTGAGTATACTTGTTACCATCTCTTTTAGTATCCTCTGATCAACTCTTTGGCTCATACTGCTTCTAGGTTATACATAATCTTCATGAACTGCAGAAGCAGCTCATATGAATGCATGTGAAACAGACTTGCAGAAAAATTCATCTCTATTTATTGTTCATTGGGTCTTGCAGCATGTGAACCAGTTTCATTTCAGATGAAGCTAATGTGGAAGATGCTCTCCAGCTGGGCATTCAAACTGCAGAAGCAAACTAGAGTTGAAATGTTCATAGTGTGGACATCAGGTTCTCAGTACCAAGATGTAGGCAGAATCACCTGTAGCCTGGCAGTTAGGTCATTTTCTTGAAAACAGGCTTGTGTGTATTGACACTTTCATGCATAGAAAAGAGATGGCTCAATCTTCATAATGTCTGAGGAACTGGTCTAAAAATAATATTTCTGTACTTAAAACAAGAAAGAACTAAGTTAGAGGAACTAGCCAACAGCATTGCCTTTCCTCTTCCATGGATGACATGACTTCTAAAGAAAAAAGGTAAGTTGGATGGAAACATTGCTGAAATCTAGCCTCAAGAGAGGTCTTTCTCTACAGGCATCATCTCATTGATAAAGGTGTCTTTGTACAGTTTTTAATAAAACAGATGAGAAGTGGGATTAATCCTGTCCTTAGTATTCCCAGTGCTTAACTTGAGACAATGGTCTGATAAGCATGCCAAAAACTTTTGTATCTTCTTCTTCCTTCCCTCCCTCCCTCTCGACCAGTCTTTACTTCAGTTGACAGCAGAGCTGAAGAATAAAAAGGAGAAGGAGGAGGAGTCCTCCTCCTTTTCCCTGGGCTGGTACAATGTCTTCCATCCCTGGACTTGGAAGTGTTTGAGCTAGTGGCTACCATTTACTGTACAATGGCCTCCCAGCTCCAGCTTGCTTGGCTTCCCATGAGTCCAAGTGACGGGCATGAGTTAGCCCAGTCTGCAGTGCCATGAGGAGACCTGAGATTTCAGCATGTTTGTGCTGGGTGGCTCCTACACATTGAGTAGGAGGCAAGTTAAGGGTCAAACTCCAGGTTTAGAAATGCATAGTCTTAGGCTGGACATAGCCTTGGTCTCTGTAGAGTATAAAGGCTCCAGACTAATGGTAAAATAGGAGCAGCCCATTATTACTGGGCAGTGGGATGAGATCTGCAGACATGGCAGTTTTCTACACTTCAGAAGAATGGGTTGGATTTAGCATGGTTAGGGAACAGTTGTGTTAGGCTTTGAATTTGCTGTGGTAAGCCGCATGTTCCCCTGCCAGATTCTATCATGTAGCCTGTTAAAAAGTTGCTAAATGTCCTTTTGTTCTGCTCCACGGTTCAAACGAAGACATCTTGCAGAAAGCTGTCCATTTTGTCAGAAGTTGGCATTTTTAAAAGCAAGAAGTGGTAATATGAGAGCGATTCATCTCTGAAGACGTTTCCTTTTGATAGGTAACAGTAGAATAATAGGGCTCTTTCGAAGTATTTAGGCAAAGCAGCACATTATTAAGCCACAAATATAGTCTAAATTCCAAAGACAAAATTTGGGTGCTTAAACTCCTTCTGTTTGTAGTCTGTTTTGTGTATCACAAGAAGACAGCTGTAGATAAGAAAACAGACATGCTCCTGGTGAGTGATGGGTGTATGTGAGCAAGAACTTCCTGTGAGGTATTGACCTGGTCATGGTCACTGCTCTGAAATTTGTTAAGTAATCTATCCAATATGTGTAAGGAGTAGGATATCAGAATCAATCCATCCAAATGCCTCAGGAAGATCAATAAAAGGATAATAAATCCGATAATTCTCTCTGATCTTCTCTGGTGTGAAGCTATTGGGAAAGCCTTGTACAATATGAAGATTAATTATAGTACACATTTGCTAGGGTGACAAACGCTCTGCACTAGAACTGTGGCTGGTACAAAATTAATTTCAAATTCATTTTCAAACTTTATTTTCTGTGTCAACAAATGGCAATTGCTGAGGACATTTTCAAAAGGGAAACAGAGCCAAAGTTTACAGAAGCTTTCCAGGCTTTTTTTGCATTTGTGAATCTCCCACTTAATTTCTGTTAGGCAACAGAAACGCCTATTTTTTTGATATTGTTCTAATTTTTAAACCATAGTAATTAAAACAATAAACCATTCTTAAAGTATAATACAGTAAATACAAATGCTGAAGGGGTAATAAATGTATTTAGATAGTTAATATTCTGACCAGATTAGGAACACTAGTTATCAGTCCTTTATGAGAAGGGAAACCCCTGCCCCTCGCTGTTCAGGCACAGTCCTGGGAGTCAATTTTTTTGTTTCATTAGACTGTGGAACATATAGAATCAAGTATATAATCTACCAATGATGCCACATATAGTTTGTTTATTATTATTCCAGTTGTCACACCGGCCTAAACACTTTTAGGAAAGAATCCTAGCGCTTCTGCTTCTCACAGAATGACATGAGAGAAGTGACCTTTCTCAGGGCAAATTGGCACATGTAGGAAATATTTTCGAATGTTTGAAAACCTCGGAATTCTATTTGTGAACGCCATTCTAAAAAAGTTCAAAGATTTGAGGACTAGTTGCATCTTTTCAAATCAACTCCAGAGGCTTTAAAGACCAACAGTATTACTTTAGCCATCTTGATCTTGGTCAGTGAAAGAAACTGGTATTTATTTAAAAGTAAAGAACAGAAAGGATGAGTTGAAGTTTCAATTTACAAAAAATAAAGCAGAACAACTATTAATTCACCTAAAACACTATTTTCACAATCTAAGTCTGCGAACTTGGAGCATTTATATTATAGACTTTTTAAACCTTTGCACATTATGATTTTTTTCACGTTCTTAAATTTTTGCCGCACAAAAATCTGACCATGCCTTAAAGTCAAACAGAATACTTTTTGTCCTCTTTGTTCATATCACCATACCATCATAGTATCTGCTTTTCATGAATCTAGGGAAGGAAAAATTTATCCTGAAAGCAAAGTAGATGGTGGAAACTGAGCAGCTCCTTACCCCCAGTCAGTCAAGTGTTGTTCCTCAGAAATACAGGTTCTGCTGATGCCAACTCAAAGGGCTTGTTACTTTCTTATAAATTCAAGTCAGTGATGTCTCATCTTGATGGGTGCCAGTTCTGGGGTGCATCTCTGAAGAAGAGAATTCAGTCCTACTTTAAATGTCATCTTTAATAGCAGACACTTAGTGTTTCACCCTTTCTGCTCCAATTAGTGATATTTCAGTGACGATAATAGGCATAATTTCATTAAGCCTTTACCTGCAGGCTTCTTGGTGTCTAGTGGAAGTCAGCTCAAAAGGTTAGGTAGCCAGTTTTAGCAAGTACAGGTATTCTTAAGCGAATTCAGCAACATAGCACATTCTGGATGAAACCAAAATGGATTTTAGGCAATAATACTGGTGAAATAAGGAAGTAAAAAGAAATCTTCATAAGCTTAGTGACTTGCTTCTTGGATTAGCCGGTAGTTGTATTGTCAAAGTTGTCCTGAAAAACACCAAAATCGCACTGCCCAAGTAAATTTGGAGATTGTAATGGAGCACTGTAATTGGCTTTAGTACAAAAATGTCAGGATTAGGGAGGAAGTGTTTCAGGTTCTGGTTTCTAGTGTTTCTTACTGTTGAGAAATTAAAAAAAGACAATGGGAAAATAATGCATGAAAAAGAGAAGTTAGGACTTAGCCTATTGCCATTTGAAAGGAGAAGGGAGAAGACAACACCTTGATTTACTTTCCATATTTCACAAGCTCTCAGCTGTTATTTGTTCTCTTACTTTCATCTCCAGACAGTAAATTATCTGCTGTCAAGGCACTGAGTTCTGAAGGAGTATTTTAGCAAAATGATACATCAAGGAGGCTGTTAACAGTGGCACAAAAGCAAGAATAGGAACATTTCCTTTTATCCAGTGACGAGATACTTGTTTAAGATGTTCAAACTATTAGCATAGCTACTTTTGGAAATAACCAAAGGTGGCTCAAAATATATTTTCTTAGTTTGTCAATACCAAATTCAGACCTTCTGTGTTTATTTTATCACATGGAGAAAGCTTGGATAAAACCACATTCAGACTAGTGCAACAGGAACTTTTTTGCCTGCTGTGCTCTTATTAGGCCACAGATTCACTGGGGTCATTAGAGCTCAACTTATCTGTTAAAGTCTATTAGAATAAGGAGAGATAACACTAATGCAAATTAAAATCAGCTGTTTATGGCAGTGTAGAAATACAAGTTACTTCTAATTAGTGGCACAATATTTAATTTCTGCTCATTTCCTTTCTGTGAGGGTTTTTTCGTGACTGAAACAGGCAAATTCAGCTGCTGGGTTGCCTCATGTGAAAACATGCAACATGGAGGTGATACATTTGAGGGCTCAGGCTTGTAGACAATATGTTTTTAATGCTCAAAGGAAATACCAATAGATAAATAAATAAACCAATAATGAGGCCAGAACAAGACAGGAAGGATGGTGCTTTCCGTAACAGATTGATACTCAGAAGTGTCACCCCAAGTGGACAAAGATCAGGGATCAAGCAGACTAAATGAATGTTGTCATTTTCTGTCAACTCATTCTGAAGCTGGAATGGGAACACATTGCAATGTGATGGAATATTGAAAGTCCAAGGCACATTAATAGCACATAAAACTTCCAGATTCTATGGAGAAAAAGCTCATTTGTACTTTTAAGAATATTTTTTTTTCTTCTTTTCTGAGTAGGTTCTTTTCTGTTGCATTTTTTAGTGCCAAAATATTTATAAGTAATAGTCATGAAGGACTGCAGTTTGTACTCACATTTTATGTTTTGAGACAATAATCAAAGTGACAATGTTCTTAGTTGTAAATGTCATAAAATCCATCACCTTTGCTCAAGTATTTTTGAATCTTATCATTCTTCATAGTCATTTGTTAGGTCTTTCACACCAAATCTTGGAAAAGGTGAAGAACACTATAATGTCTATGCAGCCAATGATTACTGTTCAGCACTGTACAGAATGTGTTTTCCAGAATATCCACCTTGCCTGTTTGTCCACATTTTTTGGACAGCCCTGCTGCCTTCCTTGCTTTTCTGTACACTTTGGTAAAAGACCAGTCTCTAGTTCTTCAAGTGCTGCTCTGGAGGCTGGCTGGGAAGATGCAGCCCTGAGAGTGTGGCGTTGAGGTTTCACTTCTGAAAGAGAAGAAATAATACAGGATGGAGCCACTAGCTTGTCTGCATTTAGGTCTTAGCCGTGAGCAGAAACTTATTGCATCTTTCCTTTAGAAAATGGCTCAATCCTTAGAATTTTTAGGCAGGGGTTGACCATTTTATTTGATTGTTTCTATTTTACTCTTTTACCTTAATGTGGAAGGCAGCAGGACATTGATATTTCATGGTTTCATTGTTCCTGTTACACTTACATTAAATAAGAGGTTATTCTCATTCCCTATTCAAGACAAGAACTGTGATAGTATTTAGCATGTAGTATCTCAGTATCATAAGATTTTGTTTTGTTATTTTTTTTTTCTCCTCCCATGAGCTCTGTTGTCTCTCACAGAGTTTACTTTTGTTTTTCCTTAGGACCAAAGCTTCTGATTTCCATTGTACCTCTATTTCTGATACTCCACAATGTGTTGGTTTGAGATAGGTGTGCTATAGTCCATTGTTAAAGACTTACACTTTATAATTTTTAACATACCTTATAATTTCTTATTCTATGGACTTTGATATTTTGTCTTCATCATTTATATATTAAATGACAGATTTGCTCAGCCTTGAAGTAAAGAGCTGGTGGGACCCCATTTCAGCGTATATAAAGAGGATCTGACCAGAGTTCCTTGACACAGATGAATCTGTGTCAAGCATTCTGCGTAACTATTTATCCTGTGAAAGCTCTGATTTTTTTCAGGGCAGTAGTACATTTCAGGTTATTCACCTATACATGTTTCTAAGATTGACTATCACTGTGAAAGTGGATAGAGACATTGTGTTATGCAAACTAATTGTAGAGATATTCCTTATGTGCTTTATTCTTTATGGTACATAGTTATATACCCTGTTCTCACCAGGTTGAAACTGCATGAAGGAGAATGTCATACTGTGGTACAACTACTGAGCTTTGTGTTGAATGGCTAGCAGTTGAGGGACTGAAATTTCCAGTTATTCCATAAGCTGCATAACAAATGAACAATGCAAGTGCCTGATTGCATTAAAATCTGTATTTCAAGGGTTAACAGTGTTATGCAAAAAGTAGTGGAAACCAAATAATTTTACCTGTGCACGTCTTTGCCTGTGGGGATTTCTGTGTATGCTAATAAAGAAGACAAATTAGAAGCATGCCAGGCTTGTTTTCTTCTTTGGACCTGCTCATTTATAGTATATGCATGGCTGACATTTTGAACTACAGGTCTCTTGAGGTTTAGTCTTGTAATCATATATATATCTCCATATCAGTAGATACCCAGACATGATAAACACATAGATATAATTCAACGCTTGAGGTTAATGAAAGGGATGTATACTATATCGGGATCAATTGTTTTGTATTTTTGTTTACCTAAAATATGTTTTACTTTTAACTGAAAAAGGAATTTGCCTTGGAAAAACATTTATTTAATTATCGGATACATCAATTATAAGGAAAATATTTTGTTTGCGTTCTGCAGGTAGGCACTTGGTTTACAAACTTCTTAGAACCAAATATTGAAAATATTTATTTTCTGTCTTCAGTCACTAAAAGAACATCAAACTCAGAAAGATACATTTTCTTCTTACCTTAGAATGATTTACTTTAACTGTGGTCTGCATACCAGTTAAAACAGAGTTCTAGTGAGGTTCTGCTACTTTAGACAGAAAGAGTAAAGGATATATGAAGTAATTGGTCATTTATACAATAAAGGACTAAATTAGTCTCTGCTAAATTTGATTGCCACTCCACTGGAGTTATACATGTTTACAAACTATCTTGAATTTGGCTCAAAATCTGCTGATGACTGTGAAAAGAGAATGACTGAAAATAATGTTTATACATTTTGTATATTTTTTGATGAGTGAGGTTTGTATTCCATGTGGTTGTAGCCTGTTCTTTAATAATCAACTCCTCCTTCTCCACTTCCCCTTTCTGTGTGTGTTCAGATTGGTTGCATACAAGTCCATGTGGATTTAGGAGCAGAAGTCAGTTTCTGCTTTGGTTAATGCATTATCAGAAAAACTAATGAAATTCCAATAATATGACCTTCAATTTGACATAGATAGACCTCTTTAGTTCACTTGTGTCTAATTCTACAATGCTTATCTTCACACTTCTGCAACTACTGCATATTTTGAAACTGTTGCCATGGTATTCAACATTCTATTGTACTGGAAACGTGGCAAATACAAAAAAGCTCATAAACGAAAGTAACATCATCTTTACTTCTAAATGGCAAAAATCAGCTTTTCAAAGAAGGGCACTTTATTATATGTATAAACTGGATCAAATTTACTGATGATGATGCATAACCCATAAAAACATAGCTTGAACTCTAGATGTCAAGTTGGGTTTGCCAGGTTGAGAAATGGTGTCGTCTTCCCCCC
>Ga0065711_1044437_pt1 | contig 14100 bp, 8 predicted proteins | sample Hoacrofraction12_FD_59098 | JGI IMG/M metagenome (GOLD analysis project Ga0065711, IMG submission 59098) | Hoatzin crop microbial communities from Cojedes, Venezuela - Epithelial fraction 12 v2 (version 2) | ecosystem: Host-associated > Birds > Digestive system > Esophagus > Crop | place...
GCAGACTATTAAGCAGGTATTCTTTATTGTGGCGCCGGGCACACGGGGGATCTCTCCTCCAAACGTGTGCACCGAAGAGACACAGTTACTAGGTATTTATGCTATGTTAACATACATATTAATTACATTTGCAAAAAATGCTTATCATAGTAATGGTTTTTCTGAGAACTCATTAATATATGGTAATGTCCGTTGCACAGTTTGTTTGGCGTCTCTCATAGGCGGGGTCTTCAGATTATCCTGCAGCCTGTAGTCCCTTGTCTTGCAACCATCCCAATATTCACAAAAAACCAAGACTTGTTTCTGACCACCTGAAGTGATAACATCCCCTACATGTTACATTTGTTACATTTACAGTTATCACATCACACACTTTTGTCTTGCTAAGTACTCACTACTTAAAACTGAAATAAACTGTTAACTCCTCTCATAACGCACCTTTAGGGTCAGCCTCACAACATTACACTCCTGCAGAGGGTTCAGTTTCAGCGTTTCTCCCAAGTTACTGCAGCCTGATGTCTGATGCTGCATTTCACAGCAAACACAGACACCATCACTGTCAAATTTAATCTGTGAAGGAAAAAAAAAAGGTCAGAGAAAGTATAAATCAACAGAAATACACTTCCCCAAAATTATATTTACACTTACTGTGACAGTAATGACTACTAAATGCAAAATGAAAATCGGTACGCAGAATCCCCTGGAGGAGAATGTCTTCCATTGGTTAATGTAAGCCATGAAACCAGATGAAATACAGAAAGAGGAGACAATACCAAAGAAGAGTGCTACATTTTATGTCTCTTCATAAAATAAAAATTTGCTTTACAGAGACAGATGAAACCAGAGTAACTGAACTGAAAAAACTCATACCCAACTGGGAAAGCGAAAAAATAATAGAAAAAAGTCAGAAAATACATGAAGCACTCATGATCACAAATTTAACTTACACATACATGGGAAAATAATTACAAAGAAACCATGAAACATACTCGAGAAAAGAGAACATTGCATGAAGAAAAAGTGGAGGAAGTACGAGGCACATGTCATCTCATACATATTTTTACTTTGGAAAAGGTTTGCTTCCTATTTTCCTATTTTCAGTTTGTCTTGAATACAGTAAGTGTTCAATGGCTTTACATTTTAAAAAGCATTATGCATTCTATTCTTCAAAGACCTGCATTAAAGCATGCCTTGCTAAGAATACTGAACCCTGATCATTCTCAAAAAGTAAGCTAAAGTTAAGATATCTATAAGTGACATTAAAATAATTGTGTTCAGCTCAATGAAAATATGCATTACACTGATTCTGACTTCTTTGTTAAAACAAACAAACAAAAAAACCTAAAACTGAATCTCACAGCAAAGTTTACTTTTTTGTTTCCTTCAATAAAGACTTTTTTAAGCCAAAATTTAACTTCGCACACTTTTTTCTCTAGCCTGTTAATATGAACTGTCATTGCTTTAGATTTTCTCAATTGGGTATTTCTATGCTTTCTCTAGTCCCATTTCTGCAGGTTATTTAAAGGTCTAATAATGGGATACAATACCTTACTTCTTCAGGTCACTATCTGCAATTCAATCCGGGTTACTACTGAGAAAAGTAATTAGCAGCACACAGCAGTTCCTTGAAATATCAGTCTAAAAATACCAGATCCCAGGTTTCCATACTCCAATAATTAGCAGTAAGAATGACACTGAGGAGAAACTTCCATGGCTTCTCATGTAAAGAATAAAAGATTCAATGTCCCATTCACACATAATCAATCAGTCCTGTATTCCTCCAAGTAAAGATGGAAGCACAGTGGCTGAGGGGTGAGAGATCTGAATATCATGTTACTTACACTTTAAAAAAACCACCCAAAAAACAAAAAACCCCTCGCGCAGCCTTATATGCAGAATAATTTCAACCAAATATTTCTCACTGCTTAAGACCTTGAAGAATGTTTAAATTGTTCATATAATCTTAATAGCTACATATTTAAATATATATGTTTTTTAGTGTCACTCCTGTCAGGCTTATCTAGTACTCTCTGCTTCCATGCTAGTGACAAGAACAGCAGCTGGAAAAGCAGAAATAAGAGTCCATTAAAAAAAAAAATAATAAACTTTGCCAGATGAAATACAGATGAATGAATGCTTGCCACATACAGTGATGAAGGTGTGCTCAGGACAGGATACTGTCTCAGTGGGCTTCAATTCCTGAGACCCTAGACTGCCCTCCTGCCAGTATAATTTGTAAAAAGGCTTTAAAAAAATCTGGGTATGTAAATTATACCATTTCCCATATACCCAAAGGCAGCACTGGAAATAATTATCTATGCCAACTCACAGAGACTGGTCATACCCTAAGTCATAGACACTGTAAAACAAATTTAAAAAAATAAATAGTTCCAGCACCTTTGTAACAGTCGTGTTGTTTATTACCAATTGGCACACAATATAATTCACAAAGCTGCTTTAACAATTTCAGACAGTGGTTTCTTTCAGTTCTTGTCATCTTTTAATACTCTCTTTTAAAAAAGTGAAAGATCTGAGCAAAACCGAACGTGGTTTAAGCTCTTCAAATCAAGGCAAAATATAAAGCGCTAAATACCATGGGGAAGGTCTTGCTCCTAAACCTCTCTGGGAGTGTTATAAATGGTGTCAACTGTTTTATAAATGCCACAGAGGAAGTTTGAAACTTTCTCTTTGAATTTAGAGCCGTGTCCAATTCAGTGGCCAGAATGCTACAGCACAGCTGCTCTACCAGCACCACGCACGCAGCAGATCAATACAGTCTTCAGCTGTTCCAAGTTTCTGTCAGGAGGATAATGGACTTCAGACAAAGCTATGTACTGCACCATCATTTCTTCTCTGATTCATGCTGCCCCTGTTCAATGAAAGATAGTCACTGACTCCTGATGGGATGTATTTGACATTTCTAATACGAAATACAGATCCCAAGTCTACTTTTATCTCCTGTAATGAACAGGTGTCACAGAAATGAGACTGAAAAGTGCAATACTTTCTTGGTCAAGATTCCCTGTCTATGAGAGATTCTAAATTCATTCTGAAAGGTGTTCCATAACTTTGTAATGCCCAGTAATTCTCCCTTTAATTCAACTCTTAACAATAGTTAGAAGATAATTGTTTATGTGAAACTTCGTGCAAAACATAGGGACATCTTAAAAATCCCAGCATATTCAAAACCACCTAAGATTTGCAACCTGACTGCAAAACAAAACTGTTTTAATCTTAGACATACATTTTTTGAGAGCTTTTAACAATCTGCCCTATTGTGCACCTTTTCCTTCAAATGCCTGTGAAGTGACACCTTTGCTAGCTTGTGTTTCTGTAGTGGGGAGCAGCACAAAAGGCTGAGCAGGTCACTGCCTTCGTGCTTTCAACAATACAGCAGCTGAAAGCAGCTTGGAGCCCTCCCGCTCCAGGATGCTCCTTCCTGCCCTGCTCTGTCTCACACTGGTGCAGACAGGATCAAGAGTTCCTACAGCTATCCTGTGACGTAAACATTTCTTTTTTTGCGTGGGAGTGGTTTGTCTTTAGCCCAGATCAGACCTCAATTGCCCTTCACCTTGTGGTTTCATAAATACAGACAGCAGCACAAACAGTGGAGCTACACCAGCGCAGGCAGAAGGAGCTGGGATTACACCTTCCAGCTGCAGGGCTGGTGTTTGCCAGCCTCCCGCACAATCACATCAGCAGTGCCTCCAAAACTCCGTTCTTTCTCCTGTCTCTGCTATGTTTAAATCTGTTTTCAGTTGGCAGAGCTCAAGAATAAAGCATCATTCACTTCATCCCCTACACATACTCCCCACCATCCTGTATATATTTGCTTTCCACTTTGTGATTCTTACTCATGGTAGTAAGCACAGTCAGTAATCACTGTATAGATTGTGTACTTTCATGTTTATGACAGTTACACAGTACACCCTCATCCAAACCATATTTAAGATTTCAAACATCAGCCTGAGCTGCCTACATGCATAAATTATCTTTTAAATTTATCTCGTCTTGCCAAAAAGCAGTACTGTTACTTCAAAAGTGATAAAACCTATTAAAATCTGACTTTTATGTAACAGAGTATCAAAAAAGTAAAGGATCCTCCAAAAACAAAGAACACAGAAAACTTCGGGCTTATTAAAAGCATGTACGCACACAAACACACAAAGCCCCCTATGTTACAATACAGTAACAAAAATGTGTCCAGACCAGACTTTTCTAATCTGTATGAATTCATCAAATTCTGTCTAGGTATTAAAGGTGTCTTAACAAAGAAGAAACTACTGCAGAGTATACACACATTCTCACCAAAAAGGGTAAGTTAGGGATGAAGTAACAGTGTTATTATGCATTCTACCCTATTAGAAATCTAAAACTTCCGGTACAAGTAGTAGTAGACTTTGCTTTTTCTTCTAAATCAAACTTCAGGGTATTTTATAGGGAATATAAAAACAGCAGGACAAAAATTTCAAAATAAAATTTAAAAGGTCAGAAGTTGAAAACAAGGCATTGAAATGCAAGAAAGCCTCATTGGGATATTTATTGGAAGGAATTTAGTCAATTATAGCAGATTATGCAAGGAGAAAGAGCAGGAGGACCCAGTAAGGAATAAAGTTGAGTGGCAGGGAATATCAAGAGAAAAAGCTGACAGGTGAATAAGAACAACGACAACAACAAAGCACATCCATTTTCCTGGAATTTTAAAATTTATTTTTCAATATGCACAGAATTGAACGTAGCTACAGCACAAAATGGAATACAACGAAAGCGCAGCTCTGGAACCAGGCTATGCCATTCACCTCTTCCATGAACCTGCGCTTGCTTTGCTTTTGCTTGCTTTGCCTATTCCAGCTAAACATAACTCGGTGAAAAAGGAGCCTTCCTTTACATGCTACTATAACCACAGGCCACTTTCAGCTGTACCACTAAAAATAATTCACAAGTAATCTCTCTCTATAGAGAAAGACACTATCACTACTTTTCTGAATAATAAGCAGCTGAAAATTTGATTAAAACTAGAGCATTTATTTTGAAATGAGTAAGCGACTTAACAGTAAGTCTGGTACACCCAGTAAAGACAAAAACCGACTAAAAAAATGAAACATCACTAACAAAATTCTATCTTGTGCAGTAATAGAATATAAATTAAAATATATAAATTGCTCTACCCACACGTTAAGCATAATTTTTAGAGATTAATTTTTTGAAAAAGAAATTCATAAGACAGAAATGTTGTCTCTCATACACAGATTAATGCACAGCTTGAGTGTTTAACTGCTCTGTATACATCCTGCTCTCACTGACTTACAGCAGTATCTTGAGCTTTTGGCTGCAAGATCTACAGCCAATCATGGGGAAAAAAAATCCAATTAAATTTTCATAACAAGCCATTAAAGCTACTGGTATTTTTTGTTCATCAGTGTTGTATATTGCTAAGTTGCAGGATAAAGAGCACAAATACTAAATTCACAAATTACACATTCAAAATGTTAACATATGGTGAGCAAATTTTTTATATTCACATAAAAATGTATATTATAGAATCTACAATAAATTCCCAGTGTTTAAAGCAAAATAAGCCCCTTTTGTCTCATTCTTTTTCTTCAACTACTCTACAGGTGAAGCACTTCTGAATTTAAACTCCACAATACGATAGATACTATTATCACTTTTAAAGCCATACATTCAGCATTAATAAGTTCAACAGAAACACTACAAGTAAAACAGAATTTATTTTGAATTTGATTTTTGTACTGTACTTGGAAACATAGGAATATATTTTTGTCTGGTACAGTTACATGGAATATTAACTACATCTCAAATTCCATGTCTACAGAAGCTGGATTTTGACTCCTAGAGGTCCATTGCTGTAAAATAAATTCATATCGTAGCAGGCAATCAAAGGATTTAGAGCTCTCTGATTATGTACATCCAGTCACATACTGCAGGACTGCACAGATCTACAACACTAAAGTGAGCCATATAAGGAATTAACATAAAATATAAGCTTAGAACAAGCTGCTAAGAAACTGGTATTTTTCCTTTTTGAGTGAAAACCGGTAATAAAATAATTAAATATGTTCACCATAATAATTTACCAAATTCTGAGTCAAATCTTGCGCTTAATCACAAAGCAGTGTTGTTCACTACAGCACATCTCTCCCCGTAGGTGGTCTACAAGCACAGAACTCCAGAATTTCATCCATATGAGCACTTCAACATGGCAATAAAAGGTATCCATATGCAAGTCCCAACCTGACTGAATGCGTTTTTGAGTAAGAAAATCTAAAAAGTAAGGTCTGGGCAAAAGCAACTGCAATTTTTTGGAAACAATTATGATATGATAAACGGTCACAATGACCTTAAATTGCCCTCATCTAGTACAATACACTGTGCAAAGCTACTTAGTATTTCATTATGCTCTGAAAATTGAAACTAGCAGTTTGAACATTTATCTTCTTTTGTCAGCTCAGCGTTTCACTAGTCCAGAGGAAAATTTGCACGTTCCATTTGTAGCAGGAACAAAAAGCTCAGGAAAGTACAAATGAAATGTAACTGTTAGCCTTTTAATTTACTAGCCAACTACCCTGGCTTTGGAAAAAGTGCAAAACACTGTTTTCAGGTGACAATCTTCCATCCACCTCGAGAAACAAGCAAAGGTTTCCTTTGAATTCTGCCACAAGAGAACAAATGGGGAAGGCACCTCCTCAGAAGTTCCCTCCTATGTGGCCACCCACCAAACCTCTGAACCCTCAGACACCTGCCCAAGGGCAAAGCCTAGGAACCTTCTGCTGCCCACTGAAAGCCTTTGTTTGGTACCATGCCTGTCCCTCACTGTTGACTGGAACAAGACTAGAGAAGGCAAGACTGAGGGAAGCAGGGGGAAAATATGCAGTGAAAGAACCCAAGGCTATTTTAAACTTCAAATCAAATGTTGTCCCATGAAAATCACTGAACTTAGGATATTCTGGAACATTACACTTCCAAGTGGAAAACAACCCAAACAACTGAACATTTTTTTCAAAAAGCTGAAGGAAAAAAAAAGAGGAAAAGCAATTCTTCCTGAACCAACCTTTTTTTTCCTTCTACATTTCACCTTATCCGAAACGAATTTATTCCTTTTAATTTTCATCAGTGATCTGAGAATTCAGCTGCACAACTGCATCACCAGTTACTTCTGCAGCAGTAGTTTTCCTACTAGAGATGGTGATTCTGAGCCAAATTGAAGAAGAGATATGGGATTTATAACCAGAAGAGAGGTCACTGAAGCGAACATTTAAAAGACTGAAAAGACTTTCTGTTGACTTAGGTCTTTTTCTTGATAGTGAACATCTAACCCCTGGCTGGAGCCAGTGCTTTCTTTGTCTCTGAATGTGCTAATTAAGCAGAATTTTACTTATTTCAACTTTCCATCCCTACAATGCCATTTTGTTCATCCTCATTAACTTTAATTTCTTCCTTTTGTCCTACACCTCTATTATAGCTCGTATTAGGAGAATTTAAAATGCTCCCTTCTGCTTGGTGCAAAGGCTCATGAGGAATCCTAACACAAACACATTATCACAATACATCCCAGAACAGAGATCACATATGGCTAGGTGGTATTATTAAATGGTAAACACTGTCAACAATTTCAAACATAGACTCCAACAAGCACACACTTAATCACCGTTTTCAGTAGCTTGAGTAAGCAACTGAATTGTAGGCGTAGGGACTTTTCAGTAGGCTTTGCCGAGTAGCCCTGTTTGCTAATGGCGGCCTGAAAGGAACTGGAAAAGCAGACATACACACGAAGCAAGACCCATGCATGCAGTAAGCTGCAATGGCATCAGTGGCACTGTTCTTGCTACATGCATTCCTCTCCATCTGGGACAGGATTTGCTGTTTAAGTTCTGTTCACACAGCTTGCTGGACATCTGTCAAAACTCTGTCAGTAATGACACTGGTTACTACTGAGTCAGAGGTGAAAGACTGCACACACAAGTACCAATGGCTCCCCTCACCAAGATATACATGCACACACATTCTTTTCATTTATTACTATATCAATCAAATGTCAAAAACAGTAAGTAGTTAAGAACATGTTGGTTCTGAAATTACATATCCAACAGTACAGAAATTGTAGGGGATTTTACCAACAAATCAAACAATGAGATATTGAGAAAGGAAGAGGTAAATTAATGTGTCCCAAATTCCAGTGTTCCTTCCTCTTTTTCTTTAGGGCTTGATACTGTCCTACATGAGAGATGTGCAAGATGTCATTGCTTGAGAGTATGGAACACAATGTATCAACCAGTAGAGCTAGTTTGATGTCTGGACACTAGCCTAAAATATTAATTACAATGACGCTCCAGGTCAAAAGACAGTGTTTGAAATTTAGAGCAGATAGGTCACATAATATAGTTATATAGTTGCATCATATAGTTAGGGAAGCATTCATTTTGAGAGACTATTTATTCTTTCTTCCATGCAGATACGAAGCCATTTTTGTAAGTCTTCATAGGAAGTTCTGATATAAACACAGTCCCTCAAAGTAACTCCTAAATAGTCTTAATATCAAAGCAAAGATCTCAGAACAAATTAGTAGGACTCACTTCAAAGACCTTTCACAAAATATACCTATGACGCTACTTTTTTTTCATTAAAAAACCCAACAAACTCCACAACAAAAAAGCTATTTTGCCATAGCACTCCAAAATACAGCATGAATCTTCTAACAGCTCCAGGTTCCACCAGTTGGTTTCTCCCACTCTGCAGCACTACTCCAACTCTCCACCAAAATGAGAGCCAGGAACTTTATCAAGAGTTTCCCAGATCAAATATTTTACAGGGAAAAGCCTCTCTTCCTCTCTTTGGGTCACTGCTGGCTTTCCACGAGTCAGCTATCTGGCTCCATCCATCTGGTTCTATACAGCCTTTACCCCAATCACACCTGGAGATCACAAGCAGTATAGAAAGCTTAGCAGAATTACCTGAGCTTTTCCAGACTCCCTAACTGATGGAGCTGCAGACACACCCCTCTGAAACAGGACGGGTGACAAAACACAGGACGGAAAACAAAACACAGCCTTGAAAGCTGACCAAACAAGGTGAAGGCATGTGACAGGTCACACCCAAGTGGTTTCCTCATCTGTATTTTTCATGGGCCTTTTGCAGTATTTGCTGAAACATTTTATATTGTTTTTACTTAGTTTTATTAAATATACTCTGTGCAAATGGAAGCCTGCAGGGTTTTACTGGACAAAAACCTTGGAACTGGCTGAACAGAAGCAGTGCACAAGCATTTTGTGTGGTCTTCTGTTGGTATTAGAGAGAAAAATATCTTTTCTCTTTATCATTCAATCGATATCATGCAGTGCATACGTGCACATATTCCTAATACTTAATGAATCCTATGAACACATGCTCATACAGTTTAAAAAGCCTGATGTGGTCTAGTGACAGCCAGATTATACTAAAAAGAGCACAGATGCATATCCATAAACATTCTGCAGTCCATTTGTCATCTTACAATTTAATGTCATTTCTTTCCTGAAGCAGGGGGGGGGGAATGTTTTGTTATTTACTTTAAATCAGAGATTTCAGAGATGAATTTAGTTCTGTACACATCTTTGTAAGTTGAAGTCAGAAAATATGTTAGAGTTCAATGAATATGTCTATTTTCCTGAGATAAAAACATAAATATTTTAGGTATACTGCACCTTTTCATAATTTAGAGCATGTCACATCACGGTAATTTTTATTATACCGTATTTTATATTTAACACAAATACCATGCATCTGCTTTGGAAATTAAAAAAACCGACCTCATTTAGGTTGGCAAATAAAATATTAACATACACATACTAAAACATTACTATCAGTACAGTGATATATACTGGCTGTATAAGGAGCTACTGGATGAAATCCTGATACTGGTGACATCAAATGGTAGCCACAGCATTGCTTTGATGTGGCCTGTATTCCACCTATTCTGTTTAAGCATCACTAAGAACCAAGTCTTTCTAATACTGCAATTTACTTTTCGAGGTGACAAAACACTGTAAATACATTAGCACTTTAACTCTCAAACGTTTTCCAACACGATTTTTCATGTTGTAATGCCTATAGATGGCTCTACTAAGAGCATACTGTTCTGAAAATTAAAGGAATATATGTATAGAACCCAAACAAATGGAAAATAAAATCCATTGCCCTTTGTAAGAGACTTGTTTTTCATTACTCACCAACTGACATCCTTCCAGGGACTTTACCAGCTGAGCATTCTGACAAGAAAGAATGGAACCAGCCAAGTTCAGCATTACGCACACTGCAGACAGCAGCATGAAAAAGGTTATCTGGGAAAAAACCAAACAGCCTATTATTATTATTCACTGCAAGGGGCAAACAAGGGGGAAAAAAGGCATTTACACATTCAAGAACTTTCAGCCTGTCATGCGATTACATGGATGGTAATGTTTTATACATTTTAAAGAAGAAAGTAGAGTATTCTTTAATCTGACAATATCCTGAGTCTCACACTATGAGAGAAACTTCAATGAAAACTAGACTATCACCTATTTTCCTCCAGCCATTTCAGAATCATGCATGTATCTCCCATTTTTATCACATACTTTGAAAATTTAATGGGTTTTATGAACGAGCACTATTAACAAGATGTGAAAAAAGTATTTTTATAGTCAAAAGTAGTCTTAAAACAATTTAAATCCCTTTTGATGAAGATATCGGTATCTTAAACAGGAGAAGTATTTGTGAATATCATGTATCATGATGTCCTGGCTGTACAACTTGGGGGATAAAAAGGGTCAATAAAATTCTGGATATATATAACTACTTGTTTTTAAAACAACAATTACAGTTTCAGCAGCACCCTCCATATCAACTACGCACTGTGTTAAGTACTCCTTTCACCTCTTTCCTAAATACGTCAAAACAATCATTCACTTGATTGCATCAGTCTAACTGTCATTTTATTCCTTTAAACTTAAAAAACCTGGCCCAGTGTGGGCAGATAATCTCATTACGTAGGGAACTCAGTATGCAGGGAAACAGAAAGGCACAAGCAGCAAGAGGCCAAGAATAAACATGGGCTCAATATGTGGCCACCTTAAATATTCAGTGTTCACGTTGCCATATAACACTCATACTCACACCGAGTTATCTGAAATTAGTAAGGAGTTCTGTGGCATCTTTTTTCTGTATGCATGCCCATAGTTTACAATCTTTCACTGTTCTCCCAAAATGTTACCATTTACCAATGCATATGATATGAACGTTTTTGGCAACCTTAAATCCAAAATGTTTGGATTTTTTTCAGTGGTTTTTCTTTTTCAAATAAAAAAAGACCCAGGAATTTGAAGAGCTCCCTCTTCACCAACCTAAGCCTTGACAGAAAAATTCCCAATTGATACATCTAAGGTTTAAATTATATTTCCATTGCATATTTTGAAAGAAAACAGGATTTCAATTATTTTTACAATTTAACACTCCTGTACTGTGTGTATAAAAAAAAAACCACCTGTGACAAACCTGTGTCAAAGTCAAAACTTCTAGAATAAAAGACATACTGCTGCCATATAATGGGCAAATAGATAACATCTGTGTCTCCACAGATTGTCAGAATATATGTGACAGCAGAGAAACACTGATACTATGTCGCATAAAATCTGCACTAATGGATACGTTGCAGGCGCAATATTTACATACCACCTATTTTTATTATTTATTATTTTTTGTATTTTTAATCATTGTAACCTAAGAGCTTTATGCACTTACTTTTGCTAATATAGGCAAAATTTAATATACTTGATAGTGTGACAGTTGTTAAAACGCTGAGCTTTGTAACATATGACATATGATTTTTAACATATTTGTTCTAGTCCTTTAACTGCAAATGCATTTGAACAGTTTATGGAACTTTTACCAACAATAGGAAATGGATTTATTTTTATTTATTAGTTTTGTTTTTTATTTTTATGCGCCAGTATTTCAACTGCTAACCTTGTATTGCAAATTTTCCTGGAGTAAATCCACATTGTTGGTTATATCACATTCTTTTATGAACCACAGACATGTTCCTGGAAAATGACATCTTTAAAGAAGTCCTGATTGCCTTATAGAAAAGAGTAGCCAGGTGTGCAAATGGATATCAAAATTTGTTTGATTCAAAAAAATGTAAACATCACCTTTTTCTAACAAGTACAGTTTGCATATGAAACTTCAGCCATTTCAAAAACCATGAAAGTAACAAAAGGCAAACATCCTCTATCTTGATGTTGACTGACTTGGGTAGGCTCACAGGAAATGAAAAATACACAGCGTGACGTTAAAGCTGATGAAATTCAGTCCTTTGCTGACATATAAGTTCCATATAAAGTCATCAGAACTGTGTATAATCTTAACACCAAATCCCCTTTACAGTTCTGCTACAACACCAAGTAGTAGTTAATTCTTCATGGTCAAAGCACCTTCCTTATTCATTCAGTTGTCCCATCATTAATCCATGGCAGAACCAATGCAGCACCTGCTGCTCAAAGATCCTTCCTCAACTAACAAAGTCTACAAAGTTCTATGAAGCCTACAAAGTTCTGAAAGCTCAAAGAAAACAGAGTCCCCTATGCTGAAGGAACACCTACTGTATCAACTCTTCTCCAGCTGCCTTTCGCTAGTCATAGACCTACAGGAAAAGAAGGGTCCCGAACAGTTTTTGAAAGTTACTGCAAGCATTTTTTTGGAAAAACAAATAAACCCCCTGTAATCTCCACATTATTAACCACAGGACAAAAGTTGTGTTACAAATTTTAGTTGCCAGCTTCATATTCTTCCAAGCATCAGAACTGACAACAAGGTTTATAATCTATGGCAGGTTTATCTACCTTTAAAGTATTTTCTCCATATCATCATTCATGAATGATGAAACCTCCATTGGATTTCCAAAGTAACCTCTTCCCCCTGTCATGTGCAAAGACAAGAGAGAAGGATCCAGCACTTCGTTAAAATCATGCAACAGGCTCTTACAGTTCCTGCTGTTCCCTGTGGGTCTCAGTCTCACATTCTGTATAGAAGTTGTATTTAGAAGTGACAGCCACCAGTGACATGGTCACATATCAAACACTGAAGTAATTTTTCACGCTTGTCTTCCTCGTTTTGCTATTTTATGCCTCACTTCTCAGTGTCCTGGGCAAGGCATGACATAAGCTGGGCTGAGTATGCAGTTAGAAAGAAATACTCAGGTCCTAAGCAAGCCTTTTGCAACTACCTTACCTCTTGGAGGGCACAAAGAGGCTAATAAAAAGCAATTTAAGTATTTCCAATGTCTTCACTTAAAGCTTCTTAGATAAATACTAAAAAAGCTTTCCACTGACAGAATGGGACACACCTGTTATGCTGTTATACAACTTTTGAGGTGAAGTTCACCACCATGTTGGAAGCCAGAGCAGTAGAGATAAATGTATCTGCAACCCTTTGAAGGAATGGTCATTGTGGATTATGATGCAGAGCCAACACTACATAATTCAACACTGTAGACGCAGTTAATTACCCATTATTCATTAAATTAAGTATGTCTATTTCCACATTAAAATTTTCCTCAGAAAGTGAGCTACTGAGTGATTGCTCTGAGAGCTTGGTATGGCATACTTGCAGAAGCAGTATGAAACTATTAGGAAAGAGTATAAGATGCAGTTAACCCAGTGACCAATGGCAAGAGCTTACACTGAAAGAAACACAGAATTAAGTGTCAGACACTGAAGGGTTATTACGTCTTCATGCCACTTTAAAGCTACAATACTATGTTCTTTACCTTTCTAGCTACAACACACAAACGATAAAATATCCCTAGAATTCAGGAAGATGCATTAATACCACTAATTCCAAAAGCTTTAGAGTCACCAAGAATTAGTACACAAACAAAATGTGAAGGCAACAGATCTATTAAGACATGGAGTTAGCAGAATTACAGAATCGCAGAATTACAGAATCACAGAATCACAGAATAGAAGGGGTTGGAAGGGACCTCTGTGGGTCATCTAGTCCAACCCTCCTGCCGAAGCAGGGTCACCTACAGCAGGCTGCACAGGACCTTGTCCAGGCGGGTCTTGA
>Ga0065711_1044438_pt1 | contig 14100 bp, 9 predicted proteins | sample Hoacrofraction12_FD_59098 | JGI IMG/M metagenome (GOLD analysis project Ga0065711, IMG submission 59098) | Hoatzin crop microbial communities from Cojedes, Venezuela - Epithelial fraction 12 v2 (version 2) | ecosystem: Host-associated > Birds > Digestive system > Esophagus > Crop | place...
AAAAAAAAAAAAAAAAAAATCCATAATAGTCACATTCCTCCTTTCCCCACTCATAGCAGCACTATGAGGCACTGTTAACGCTCTGTTTTTCTGACTGGTCTTGAAAAAGTCATTTGAGTCCCCTTGGCAGCTTAGGTATCTGCATTGCTACCCCAGTCTGATACCAAATCTGAACACTCCCTTCTGTAAAATGTTAATACATTCATGTTTCCAACACCTATATGTTGCAAGGAAGTATTACCAACACTGCAAATGGAGAACAGAGGCAAAGAAAATGTTTAAATAACATACTTGATACATAAAAATATTTGCCAAAGCTGAAAATTGTTTTGAGGCCACCTGTGATTTAGCTATATTCCTGGAACAGAAGATTGCTCTTCTCCCATAATGCAAATGAAGAAACCCACATAACCACACTGCAGTTTTATTCAAGCCTAGCGACAGTCATTCCTCACTGCCAAAGCATTTTGTTCTTTTTCAAAACTTTTTCAAAACAAACAGAAACAAATCTATTGAGATTAAAAGGGGTAAACATTGCAAACCACACGCAGATAAACTATTCCTTAACCAGCTTTCCTGCTCCAGGCCATATGACAGGACAAATTTCAACAAAGCTATGTCAGCGCAGCAAGCCGGAGATAAACCACCGCAGTCTAACAGAGAACTCTTCCTCCGCCTTTTCGTTTTCAGAAAGCTATGCTGAAATCAGTCCCTCTCACACTAGTCAGAGCCATCTCACTGTTTCTTTGGGCTTCCTTTCTGTCCCTGTGCCTTCTTGTCTTTTGTTTTATGTGTTCCCTATAAACTCTGCAAAGCTAGAAAATTTGCAGCTGGTTTTCTCTATTTTCAGTGACTAGCCCAGAAAAAGGGCTGGCTACTTCAGTTAAAGCAGGATATGAGTCTGAAAACTATCAAAACACTCAGCACCTGGCAGCAGGCAGTACTGTACGTGGGGCAGGGCTTTAGCCTTTATAGGGAAACTTCAGAGCAGTGAAATACGCCTTTCCAGCCCACATCAACACGTGGCAAATATGAGGCAATTCAAACTGATTTAACCACCAGTGAAAGCAGATTAAATCAACCTGAATTACCCTGTGCTCCACGTGAATGGGATCACAAAGCCACATATCACCTGGTGCACAGTAAGTTATCACCTCAGGGGTTTTTTTGATCAAGTGTCTGTGCTTTGAGTCTGAGAGGTATTAAAGGCCCCTTCCATTACACCAATTTGCCAAATAGCGTTCTCTGTTACCAGACTGCAGTGCCAAACGTGGGCGAGTGGGTGAATATCTTACTGTATGCTGTTCCCTACTCTAGAATGGTGCCAACTGAGTGGTACCAACAAATTACATTAGACCCCTGCACTCTTCCTGTAAAGCAAGCACACCTTCAGTACTTTTTTTCCCCCCTCTAAAATCAGCAGTCTGTGTTCATTTCTGGTTCCCTCCCCAAGGACAGGGGGACGCTGTAACTAGTTGAACGTTGCCACCACAATGAAGTTGCCATAACTGTAAGACAGAAATTAGGCACGCTCTCTTCTAGCGACGGCAGGCTTGGACGGTGCACAGAGCCTGCCTGGTCTCTCTGGAGACATTCTACACCACAAAAGTGCAGCCTTTGGAAGGAGCACAGGCAACAGAATTCATTGCTAGGCATCATGTTGTGTTAGTGAGGTAAGTCTAGTTGTTAGCATCTTATTTCCTACAGGGTAAGCTTAATTAAAATACAAAATGTCAAAGGCCAGTATGAAATACGATATCCCTGTGGGCAACTGGAGTGAATTAAGCGTATCAGCAACCAAAGAGTGGGCTGCAAGCCTGCATTTGAAGAAAAGATTGAAACCATTGAGTAGAAAGCCATGCCTAGCTAAAGGATGACTGTTTGCTCAGCCTCGTATTTGACTGCGCTCATCAGCCTTTTTCTGTTGCATTCAAGAGGGACCAACCTTGTTCCTCTGTACTTTAAATGCAACGGGCACGTCTGACACACGCGGACGTGACACTGTTTCCAAACCCTTTGTTTGCAGTGCTTTTCTGCATGACAATTTAGCCTCATCTTGCTAAAGATTTTTGTTGTTTGGGAGAAAAAAATATCACTTACTGATACTGATTACTCACACTGAACAGGAAATGCAATTAAAAGAATGGCAGAGATTCAGACGATCAATGCAGCCCCATTAAAGGAAAACTTCACAGCTTTGTATGTTCCAGCGAGACCCATGCAAAACCTTTTATTGCACTTGCTGAAATTAAGCATGCCAGAGGAGCCTTCCTTCTTTCCCTGCCCTTTTTCTGAGAAAGTCTCTGTGTAGATGAACACGTTAGGAGATGGAAATACTCTAAAGTATGCTACAAAGCGCCATACGTGTGCCCTCCAGCTCGACAGGGAGAGATACTACTGGAAGTATCAAGTTCTAAAACCTTTGAGCTTTTAGCTTGATGTTTGAAGTTTGGTCGTATCAGAGCATAGCTTCCACTTTGAGAATTATTGGCATGCCTTTAAAGTTATTGGTACTTCTGAGCTCTGAGCAAGGGAGCAGGTTTGAATACAGCGAGGATCCTCACGGTCTCTGTGTTGCACAGAGCATGACTACAGATAAGGCAATGTCAAACCCTAATTGATGTGAACTTGCATTCCCATTTCAGGTGACGGATGCTCACAGAGAAAAGCCTTATTCTCTTTACTGTTCTGCTGACCTTCTTCATCAAATGCATGGAGACAGAAGTGGAAGACACGCCATGCTTCAGAGCAGCACCGCACAGCCTGCCCAGAAAACTGCGTATGTCTACAAAGGATGCTTTTCATTTTCACATTTAGTGTTTTTTATTTTTTCAAGTAGAAAGATGCCATTCACATGAGAAATGCAGAGGGATTGTGAGACACCTACTCCATGGTTGTTCAGAGCAGTGAATTCCCACTATGTATCGCTGAAGAAAAGCATGAGTTAATCCTGGAGAGTAATCCCAGTGAAGCCAATAGTGTTATTTTAATGCATTAAATTAACATATTGTTTCTGTAAGCAAAATACTTGATCCTCCTTTTATTTCTAGCATTGTAGACTGACGGAATGCCATCAAATCAACCAAGTGACATGGCTGCTGATGAGAGGATAATCAAGCCCTCTGCAACTGCCCATTTCTCCTTCCAAAACCCTATAGGGAACATGTAAAGAGTCTCAAATGGCACGGACAAATATTGCGCGGTGTAGTGTATCATGTCATTGAACTATTTAGTAAAGAGTCTTTCACTGATATCCTGTGACATAATTGTAGTTTCCAGACAATACATCATTAACATCTGAATACATAACACAGATGAAGAATGAAATACTGCTTTACATCTGCATAACGACACTCACCAGAGCTGTGTTCGAATGTCACTGCAGCCTGAAAATAGCCACAGAAAAGCTGTCATAATTGTTGTGATTTGGAAAGAAGCAGGCAAAGGGCAGACTCACAAATGTGTAACTGTATCCATCTGAAACTACAGAGGAAATTTAAAATACACAGCATGTAATTATGCAGAAGTGATTTTAATGAGGTCTTCCCAACCATATTTATTTTCAGATTTTGTAAGGTTAAAATCTAAGAAAAGGTCTTCCATCTAGAGTTAGTTCACTTGGGCTAGTGGCATCGTAATTTGTTCCATGGTTGCCATGACGCAACAGACCAGTTGACACCTGAATTCTCATCCCTGCCAACCTGAATTGAATTCAAATTCATAATATCCTACCAGTAATCCTCTGGCACCTCTGCAGAGAATAACTGGCATTGCTTAACACTAAAAGAAAAATAAAAATTCAAATTACTGTTTAGCACTGTCTAATTCCATGGAAAAATACATAAAGATGGATACATCTGACATCCATTTTATTAATAAGACTATTTTTAGTAGATAAACCAGTCAAGAAAGCAGCAGGAGTTTAATAAAGTACACATTAGTAGAACAATTATGAAGTAGTTGCAGCAGACTGTTCCCTCTGATAGTGAGCAGTAGGAAACATTGTTCAGTTGGAACACAATATAGCAATGCAGTATTTAAGTGAATAATACATTTCATGGTGAGTTAGCCTCTAGGTTATATTCTGCAAAGCTGGTTTTGAAAATGTTAAGGAACGTCTGATTTATTTCCATTTTCCACCCGCCTTTCCAACAGCGCATTTACCAGCGAAGGATCTCAAAATCATCAACAGCTTTGTAATCTTCCTCCTGTATAAGGAAGCACTAATAGACACACTTTGCAGACAGGGATGCAGTCTAGATTTTATGACTTAGTCAAGTAAAGACAGGGTCAGGAACTGAGCTTGTACATCCAGAGCTCCTTTCCTTCTATATGAAGAACTCCTATTCTAAACACTTAAATGCCCCAGATGAAGGCATTCCAAGAGAATAGAAATACAAAAATACATAAAACATTTTCTTTAATTGCAAAGCAGACCGTTAGATACAAGTCTGAAAGTCTATTTCAATATTGTACACCTTTTTACCTACTAAAGTAGGTAAAGAGTCGTCAAACCCGTGGAAATACTTGATATGTGACAGATGTCCTAGATAATTAATGTTTTAAGACACTTGCAGAAACAAGATGCTTTCACCTTCCAAACTGCCAACTGGGACCAGGTTGAAAGTTTTAATAAATCTGTTATTAATCCAGAAGCCCCTGAAGATAATAGATCTCCTTTCATCAACATCAGCTGATGCTGGATCAGCCCCTACCAACTCAAGTGCTAACAGATGCACAACATGATTCTAAGAGATGAAACAAAAAGGAGCTGCTCTGGCTATGACATCTCACTTTATTCCCTTTTGTCTGTACATTTTGATAACTGCTCACTATAATTACTGAGGCTCATAAAAAATAAATTTTATATAGTAAGATGTTGGCTACTGTGTTTTGTTTCAAAATAACTTATGGTACTGTATTTCCCCACCGTGATATTAGCCCGTTGCAGTAATAAAGTTGTCACACACACTACATGATAGACCACTTTGCATTGCTGTAACTGCCTTTTTTTGGTATTATAACATTTTGCAACTTCATGCCATCTTCATAAATGTGATCCATAGAAATAATAAAGTTGCAAGACAGCTTATTTATTCCCCCTGCAACCCCAAGAGTTACCTTCCCATCGGTGGTAGCTCTACTTGGATTCTTTCCTCCTAGTTTTTTCCCTATTAGTTTGTTGAACCTCCCATAAGCAAAAGCCACCCCAGCATTCTGCTGCAGCCCGCAGAGCTGGAGCAGATGCTGAAGGACACATTGCTGGCTGCTCTGCACAGAGCACACAGCAACCCAGCCTCACCGGCCTCCTGCCTGCACAGTAAGTAGACAAAATGCCCAATTTGAATTTCAGTGGGTATGAAATACATACTTGTATTTCTTGTTGAATCAGGAATACAAGACTTCCCTTAAACATTCCAGCCTCAAGCTTCCATGTGTGACACCTCTTGCATGATGCCAGCCACATGTCAAAATATCTGGCTTGAACATTTCACATTCCCCAGGGTCCAGTACAACTCAAAATGCCCAATGCAAACATACCCAGTCAGCTAACAGCACGAGAGCCTCAGCAGGAGAAAACTCAGGGGAAAAAAAGGAACGATATCAATTCATAGCCATCAGGATGGTGACCAAGTAGCTGAATAAAACGATCATAATTTAGGTCTGTAACTGTACAATTGAATTCTATCTACTAGAGGATGTGTTAACGACCTATAGCCAGTTCAACAGAGAAAGCAAGGGTTTGGGCAGATGAATCCTTTTCACTTCTGAAGAAAACAGTAAAATTGAAGCTGAACATATATGAGCGTTTAGGTTGATCAACGCAGCTATTGCTAAAACCCGGGCACTTTGAAGCTTATAAAAGTATCACGAACTCCACCAAATACGTATTTGTTAAAATAAGCTTAAAAAGCGGAAATACACACTTGTGCAGTGTTTTACCTATCACTTTCTTAGTTACTGTCGTTATAAACCACACAGTTTGGTGAACTGGAAATGGAAAAGCATCACTGCCGACCTGCAGATTTCTATTCCCTGAGGCTTCTGCGTATGTGCTTTGCTTTGAGTAATGCCATTCATTTGAGCTAGCTCTCAGATAAAGCCGATACACAAGTGTTTACAGAGCAGCGGCCCAAACAACTGCTGCCACGGGGAGGAAATACTTGCCAGCAGTGTCATGCAGCGTAACACCACGAGCAATGTGATCTCAGATCTATTGTCTTGGTGTCGCAGGCAGATGGATGGCCGTGCCTGATACTTCACAGGCACTTTGAGACAGTTCCTATACTGACAGGGCTATCTTGCCTCACTTGTCAGTTAACCCAAACCTATGGATATATAACTTTCCAGCTGCATCCTTCTGCCGCCCTGCTCAGCTACGTGACCCTTGCCAGTGAAAGCGCACGCATCCCCAAGCTGGTTGGCAATCAAAGCAAAAGTAGGAGCTAGAGATGTCAGCCTCCATGTTCCCAAAGCAGCTTTAGCTGAGCTATAACGGTTACAAATCAGTCCTGGTCCTTTAGCTCTACAAAATTTCATTCAGTGCATGCTTACTGTGACCTGGTTTTCCCTGCTCCATTTTCCCCCTAGGCACTGAACACTCAGTTGAAAGATGATCCTGTTGTTCTCCTCAACAGCAGCACATCCTCTCTGGTTTGACCAGCATTGCTTTCCGCCTCCCTCCTCGGTCTTCTACTGTCACAAGGAGTCCTTAACAAAACTGTGCTTATTACACACACTGGGCTCCTCCTGATTAGTATGACAGCTTCTCAGCACTAAGCACTGGGGCACATCAGTGGAGAGAAAGCTAACTGCTTCTTCAGGGAATGGCTATTATTAATAAGGATTTGTTGCAATTTTCCTTATATAACTCTGTTGCACCAAGAGAAGGCCAAAACGCAGACTGTGGATTTAGTCAGATTTATGCGAAACTTGCTTTTCCACAGGTTTATGCGTACCTCAACTCTTTTTTTTTTTTAAACAAATATGCCAGTGGCCACGTGGAGGTTTTGTGAGAGATAGAAGAGTTGTGAAAGGCTATGCTGGTGCTTCACAGAACCAAAAACCAGACAGATCTTTGCCCAGCCACTAAATCTATTCTCCCCAGACTTACCAAAATTTTTATTAGCAGCCATGAACCCCATTAAATTTGTAAGATCTGGAGAGGTGGCCAACTTAATACAGAAAAGTGGACTTGACAGAGAAGGCTCACGTAAAAAATCAGAAAAAAGTACAAGGAAACTATTGCAAAAGGGAAAGCGGTGTAGCGACAGCATGATGGATGAGGAAAAACACCCTTGCAGTGATCGCTTTATAATAAGGAATTTCTGAGTGCTGGGCATCAACAGAAAGTAATGTTAATTTAAGACAGAGTATAACCTTGCAGAATGCAGGCTGACGGCACGGACTCCAGTGACAGCTCTGCGGACTGTGGCTGTCATTGTACTGACACCATGAAATATAGGTAATGGCAAAGCATCTTGATCTACAGTAGAGCTGCTCTGTGCTGTTTGGCTGAATTTAGACCCTGATGAGAAAAAACCCACAAGGGCTCACCTGGAGAATGTCAACTGTTGCTCGTTTTAAAATGCTGCTGTAATTGGGTTCGTGCTACCCAAACATGTATCAATCTTAAATACAGAACTGCATGAAGAGGAGATGACAAACTACAAGATGACTGAATTTGATTAAGCTGGCATGCCTAGTCCCACACTTTTTATTTATCCTGAAAAGACTTTCCTGAAGACCTCCCCTGCCACAAGGATTTCCAAGGCTGTGTAGTTCTGTTCAAAACAAAAGACAAGTTTCTATACAAGCTGTTGCCAGAGAGGGGGAAGAATATCTACTAATCTAATGCAACCATTACAATCAAAGTTATTTGAAAAGGAGGGAAAAAGAGGGGAAAAAAAAAAAAATGTCTTTGACACTTCAACTGGAGTTGCAGTTTTATCCTGTCCAGTAACAAAGAATCATCTTAGTTTTGGACCAAGAGAAGAGATACAAGGAGCAGAAGTGATTTCTGTAAGTTCATACAGGGATTCTGTCACAGGCAGGAAATTCACCCCAAAACTCTCTTGCAGAGCCATCTGTTCAGCCTCGCCTTGCTTGTGTTCAGGGCACGATTCCCACTTGCTTCTCATTTTCAAGATGCAAAGTCATTTTTACTGAGCTGCAATTATCTTCATATCTCTATTCGGACAGTAATAATGCCATTACAAACTGTTCATTTTAATAGCAAGTATTGCTGCTGCTCAAGTCATCTTTGCAATCCATGGGAAGCATGTTTTAAATGTTCTCCTGTGTCACATCTAAACCAGGCTTTGGTCTCGGATTGCAGCCACTCATGCTTCTCAGTTCACAAAAGCAGAACGAGTTTCCATCATTTCGTGGCGTGATGACCGCTAAGCCTGCAGGAGTTGGGGCTTTCACTGTGAGCCCGTGAGGTACATGGTGGACAAATTTGTTTGGATCTAATCCATTGGACCAGCCCAAGGTCAGGCAAGAAGTCATTGCAAGAAAGTGGAGCAAGTATTAGTGAAAAGCAGTTAAGAGCACAACTCCAAGCCTCAGCTGCCTGCATACATGGCTCATGGATCCTGAAGAGCATTCAGGATTGTGAGCATGCATCCTTTTCAGAGCAGCTGCTTGCCCAAAACCTTCCCCCAGTCCTTTGAACAGGCTCACAAGGTGCAGTTCTAGCTTTCTTGCAAAGTCTCTTAGTGGGGCCTTTTTAAAGATTTCTCACCTATAACACATTCAAGTGAATAGCTAGGAAAAATTAGCTATTTGACCACGAATGAGGGTATGTGAGCAGCCTCATTGCCTTGCAGAGACCAAAGAAGTGTGTCCCAAGAATACGCGTGCTAAAGAAAAAAGCACTTTGAGTCTCATATTCTCAGCTAAGTATTGAAACTGGGCTCTCTTAATTCCAAAGCAATATCTTATCACGACTGGTAAAACGCAGGATGAGGAGAATAAAATTGCTCATGTGCCTCCTGTTAGCTATACCACCATGATAATAATTCTTCATTTAAAAGAATTCATATAGACAAATATCCAGCTTGAGTAACGATATACTGTTAACAATAAATTAGCTGGTGTTAAGGCATTTGGTGATTCCCCAAAGGGTTCGCTGCTCCACTGTTTCTCACTCCACCTTTCAGATAAGGCAATCAGCCAAGCAACACGGGGGTATCCAGAGCACTTCCCAAGGGGCCACTGCAGTCCCTGGTGGCCTGTGTGCTGCTGTCTCTGTGTGCAAAGTGACAGAAGAACTAAATTTAGCAAAAAAACCACCCAAAGTAAGAAATAAGCCAAAAAGATCATTCTCCACTCACTCATGCCCAAGTTTTACACCAGTGAGCACATGCAATTAATTCTAAGAGGAAGAAAATGCAAGGGACCAGAAAAAAACTGAAAATAGGAAAGTTAAGGTTTTGGTCAGATGGCTTATAAAGGTGACTGCCTGGTGAAGCAATCGCTCGCAGCTACACAAGACACAGCAATCTAAACAAGTCTGAATCAAGGGTGTAGAAGAGCTCGCAGAAAGCAAGAAGCTGGACAATAAACAACTATGGAGAGACTGAAACTGTCATATCCCCAGCCCTTTAAGGGAGAGTGACTGGTGGACATGCTAACATCTGTATTACCTGCGTGCCTTACCCTAGGTATCAAGGAATCCAATGCTATCACAGTTTGAATCAAAATGAATACTAGGAAGAGCTTTCATTCTTATAAGGATAGAGTTATTTGTAGAAATGAAAATAATCTAAAAAACTGCCAAAACAAGCAGCTACACATGTGACAAACTAAATTAATCAACTGCCTGTTTTCATTCTGCAAATTCTGGCCCAGGAAAAACTGTAGCTTCATGGTGCAGGCTACCAAACCGTGACAACAGGGCATGTTTAGTTGTTGAAAGAGCCTGCTCTGAAACATAATTAAGTCCCTAATCTTAAAATCACTAATGATTCAAAACAACTTAAAACCACTAATAATCTTTAAATTGTTTCTACCTTCTTGAGTATTTCACTTCAAAACAGAGATATTCCACTAGGCATGATATGTGCTTTTTCCAAGCAGATGCAAAACACTGGAAAGGAAGACACTACACATTTGACCCACAGAGATTGTGGAGATGAAGGAAAAAAGCTTTTTTAAAAATAATATTAAAAAGGACTATGAATATGTGAGCAAACTGACAGAACAATCTGCAAGTTATTATTTAGGAAAGCGCTACATATTTTGCACTTGTCATTTAAGAAAGCCAATTACAGAGCAAAAGAGCCCTGGTGGTGTGGGAGTGTGTCTTAAACTGTGAATTTATACTTGTTTTATATGTATTAAAATGTATATGAAAAATGAAAACGTTTGAGGATTTGTTGATGCAACAAATGCTTTGATGACATTTAAGAAAACAGGCTATTTACCCCAAAACATTTGTATTATAACACATTCAGTTACTATCTACATTTCTGTCTGAAAATGTCCTCTAACCCCTCAGAGAAAACAAATGGAATTTCTCTAAGCTGTAGCTGCTCTTAATAAAAGAAATTCTGCTGTGTGATGAGCAAGACCACAAATATCTATAATTAGCATGCTTCACCAAAGTAATTAAACACTTGAATTTTCAATTCACATGGCCTAAACTGCTTCCACTTGATATTACAGATGCACCTCAGGAACAGAGCTGCTGGGAAAACAGTTCTGCCTGAGGAAAAAGTAAATGGTATAAAGGTGTTATTTCTCCCCAAACAGGATCGAAAATAAGGACTTTTTTTAAGGGGACGCTGGGCTAGGAGAGACAATGCCTGCTGTAAAATGGATAAATCCATACTGGTTAAGGTTTTACACGTCTGCTCTACCTGAGCAATCACGGACACAAAATGGCACCTCAGAACAGATTAGAGACGTTAGAAACCTTCACATGAATCCTACTCAGTGAGAGCTTTGGATGGGATTTTTTAAATGGAGCTTGAAATACTTTGGTCTAACACTTCATTAATTAAGTGGCCTTTCAAATATTTCAGTAAGATGCAATTACCTTTTAGAAATTATTTTATTTCTTTTATTCCATCAGCTTTAGAGATAATGAGAAGACATAAAAATGCAGCAATAGCCAGGTTTAAGCAGTTGTTCTGCCCAAGTCTGACTGTTTCAGAATCCCTGTTTATGCTCATCTTTGCGTAAAACAGCAAGGCCAACACCACTCCCAGTCCTTACCTTGCCCACTGAGACTCTCAGCACGAGGACCAGAGACTTCAGGAGAAGGCGAAAGAATTTCCAGTCTTGTACTATGTGACTCCAGCAACAACACTAGCATGCTCCACAAACAAACTTATTGCATTTAAGCAATTTAAATCGGTATTTTCTGCCAAATAACTGAAGATACCAAATTAATAGGACACTTTCTGATCACTTTTTCCTGCAGTGGTATTTGCCCATTCCTGTTTCTCCAAACTAGCCACACACTTAAGAAACAGCAAACAAGAGGCCCTGCCCACTGAGGGGGCTTTTAAAGGCACGGATACACCTTCTGGGAGGCACAGCTGCCCGAGACACAGCGAAAATTGACCAAAGCCCCAGGTGGATTGTAGGGAAAATCAATATAATTTCAGACAGGTGAGGTTGAAGTTGGCTGCACTCTGTGACTCTGTTATGTAATTAAGAAGCAATAACAGGGTCAGATGAAGTTTAGCAAATAGCTGGTTTTAGTAAGTACACCACAAAAAGCTGACTTAATTAAAGGGCTGCTTTCATATCTGAAGTATCTAAAAGAAACTGAGGGGTAGCACTGGCTGCAGTCATTAGCAATTCACCTAGGAAGGTCGGCCACTCCCAGGAAAAAAAAAAGAACAAAAAGAATCCTTCATTTTAAATCCCATTCCAGGATTGTACTAGTCCTTCAGAATATTTGCTGCTTTTCCTGCCGCTGAGAACAATATACTATCTCCAGAGAAACCTTTCTTCGTAAAATTTTCACTTATACAAAGGCAGTTACGTTTGTGTTCAGTGTCTCAGATGCAGGGGAGAGGGCTCTAACAGGGACCACGCTTCTGAGATCTGCCTCTGAAAATAAACTCTCTGCTCTGCAGGGAATGCAAATGCCCTTCTCATTTCTTCCAAGTTCTCTCATGCAAAAGGACTTCAGCCATTTATGCTGAGAGCTGGTGACGTCCCCTCCGCAAGCCTTCCAGACAGGAGCTGCACTGCATGCAGCTTTATTGTCCTTGTAGGGACAGATATGTTAACTCTCGTATTTTGGTTAAGAGGTTAATGTATGCCATGCCTGTGATGATAAGAATACAGTCATATTCATCCTTTTATCCAAGGCTGCTCATGAGCAAATCTCCATAGAACAACTGTGGGGTAGGGAAATACTATTTTTTAATTCCCTTCTTTCCTGTCCACGACATGACACTGAGATGAGGGAAATTTTTCAAGCATGTGCACTGATTTTATTCAGCAAGAAGATGGAGGATAGCAAAGAACATATAGAGTCCACACCTTATCACTAATGTATCACGTCTGGCTATTCATACTGAAACAGGAGCAAAGAGCAAAGTAACCCCAAAACTCATGAGTAATCAGGGACACGAGAGTTACCAGGGCGTATACAAATGCATGCCACAGCCTGTGCTACCACTGCTCAACATGATGTTAGCCAACGCTCACTAGATTTTTACGTTCCTGCCAGTACACGTAATTTTATTCACATCGAAACCATGTTCACATTGGGAGGCGGGAGGAAGAAGAAAGGGATATTTGGCTAGCAACACACAGCAGGACACGCTTCCGTGTGATGCTCGGTGGAACCCGCCCAGCTGTAGGTCTGTGCCTGACACATCAGGGCATAACAAGAGGTGTTGGCACAACGCGAGCCCCCGGATCTGCTGCTCAAGCCTTCCTCCAATGACCTGCATCCATAGCTCTGTTTTAACATCCCTCTTACTGGAAGACTAGGGTAGGAACCCATTGATTTTAAAAGATACAGCAGAGCCTAGAACCATTCTTCTGATATATTTCATTCTTCCTTTTGCTGCTTGTTTGTGCTGCTCTGCATATCTAATGACCTGTCCTCAGGTTAACCCCAGACCTGCACAGTTGGTAATTACTGCAGGTGTCACAGTCTGGCTGGGCTGGAAATTTCTTTCTGTGATCACTGTGTGTAAGTTCACCAAAGAAAGAGGGCATTTTGACAGCAGCATGCCTTGAAATCCAATTTTTCTGTCAGGCTGATGCTACCAAAGTTCAGTCTCTAAAGAAGATCACATGGGAATAAAAATGTACCTACCAGCTGTAAAATCAGAGATTCATAAAAATTACTCTAAAAAACCAGCAAATTTAGTTGATCTAGTTTTCTTTGATCAGACTGAATAGTTGAATTATATCCTGGCTATAGAAATCAAAGAAATCTTCATCTTCCTTTTAGGTACTGCAGTACACAATCTCTTTCCCAGCTACCTAATTCTGCCAGCTGGCATTGAAAGAGGACACTCCTCTCACACTAACCAAATGAAATAAATCATTTTTCATTTTAAGTATTCAAACAAGTCCCTAAACAAAAAGCTGTTCTGAGGTTGCTTGAAAAACATTGAGACCGTGCCTGAAGGAAAAGTACAGTAAAAAAACCCCAAACTCTTCATCTTGGGTTTTGCATTTTAAAACAGAAGAAAGTAAAAATATACTACATATTAAATTAAAATCTCTCACCAGTAGCCAGATCAAATTAGATTGTAACAGCTAGTGTAAAAAGACTGAATTATAGATAATCTGGCTAGGTTAGGTAGATATTAGTTATAATGTAGCCAGATTCTGAAAAACATAATTATAGCTGATATCTAGATAGAAAGGCTGATATAATTGTGCAGCTACCCATTCGCAACTCTGCAACCATATTCTGCAGCACAACAAGAAAATCCAAACCGATGTGCCCTTGACTGAATACAAGCCATCGGTGTCCCCCTAAGCCAGTATCCACCTTGACAGAATCACAGAATCACAGAATAGTAGGGGTTGGCAGGGACCTCTGTGGGTCATCTAGTCCAACCCTCCTGCCAAAGCAGGGTCACCCAGAGCAGGCTGCACAGGACCTTGTCC
>Ga0065711_1044439_pt1 | contig 14100 bp, 10 predicted proteins | sample Hoacrofraction12_FD_59098 | JGI IMG/M metagenome (GOLD analysis project Ga0065711, IMG submission 59098) | Hoatzin crop microbial communities from Cojedes, Venezuela - Epithelial fraction 12 v2 (version 2) | ecosystem: Host-associated > Birds > Digestive system > Esophagus > Crop | place...
CACCTTTGTGCGTGTCCAGGACAACCCCCCCCATACATGCCTGGCCACCCCTGTGCATGCCGAGGAACCACCCCATGCACGCCTGGCCACGCTTGTGTACACCTAGGACCCCACCCCATATATGCCCAGCCACCCTTGTGCATACCGAAGACCCCCTCATGCATGCCCGGCCACCCCTCCATGCATGCCCAGCCACCCTTGTGCACACGCAGGACCCCCCCCCATGCATGCCTGGCCACCCTTGTGCATGTCCAGGACCCCCTCATGCAGGCCTGGCCATGCCTGCGCACGCCCTGGCACCCCCCCACGCACACGTTGCCCCCCACCCGGTGCGTGCCCAGGCACCCAGCAGCCTTGCGGCTGGTTGCACCAGCGGGGCTGGGCGTGCAGGTGTGCTCATGGGCACGCAGGAGCGCTTGGGGGGGATGCAGGTGTGCTCCGAGGCGTACATGCGTATTCCAGAGCATGGCGGGCGCTGGGGCCGATGCTGGGCGCCCAGCTTGGCAGGGGGGCAGAGGGAGCGCACCCCTCCAGCTGTTTGAATAAACTGCGGGGTGTCTGGCTGTGAGGGATTAACAGCTCCAAGAACTTCTCAGAGCACGGGGACCTTCTGCCTGGGAATGTCCCTGGTCTACAGCCCCTGCTCTTCCCGCTTCGCCACTCACAGCCCTGTCCCAGGCACTGAGCAGCACCCAGAGAGACCAGAAGGGTCTTTGGTCAAGGTGCAAAATGCAGCCCAGGGGTGGGAAGGGAGCAGACAGATGGATGGGGAGGCCTCATGCTGTGCACTTGCCAGGAGCCGCCTACAGATCCATCTCCTGAAATTTAATTTTTTTTTAAAAGCGAGTGCAGTGGGTGAAAGCTGCCCTTGGCTGCATTACCCAAGAGTTACCCATTGTCAGCAGCAGGTCTCAAGTTCCCTTTTGCAGAGAGGGCTCTCGCAGCCACCTTCGACCCCCCCACTCCCTGGCAACAGCCAGTCTCTGATACTTCAGCAAAGTCTGTTTTTCTTTGCCTTAACAGAACCTGTGTTTTCTAACAAGCAGGACCCAGCAGCCTGTGAGCAGCCCCTCTGGGACGTTTGACGACGTGCTACACCCTGCTCCAGGGCTCCCAGCAGCAGAGGATGGGTGCTGTGGTCGTGCAGCATATGGCCCTGATGGAGCCACCTCTGCTGCTACACTTCACGGTGAGCAGGTGACCTCTGCACCACGGGCTTCCTATGGGATTGCGGACATCCAGCGCTGGCTCCTGGAGGAACATCTGTCAACACAATACAAATATGATTTCTGCTCCTGCCAGATCAAGAGAAATTGGTGCAATGGGACAAATAAACCGGAAAGGATCCGAGGATGATCTGCTGGGACAGCATGAAGCATTAAAGGTAAAGTCCACTTGGGAAGTGCCTCAGGGGCAGAGAGCAGAGCGCGGTGCCCAGGCCCTGTTCGAAAGCCTGAGATGACAGGGGAGGGTGCCATTTTATTCATAAGCTACTAATGACCATCCCTTTGGCATTTCCTGAAAATTTTATACTTCGGCTTTTCGGTGCTGTCTGCTGAGGAGCGCTCTGATGTCAGCAGCCAGAAATCCTGCTGAACCGGCCTGGCTTGCAAATGAACAAAAGTCAGATAATCTGCTGTCTTATCTCTCCTCCTCCCCCCCCTCCCCGAATTGCCATCCACTTCAGGCAGCAGGGAAGCTAATCGACTGCTCAGCTTCCTTGTCGTGCTCAGGCACCTCGGCTGACTTGGGTATTTTCTCTCATTTTGTTTCCTAAACAAATCGGCTTCAAAGGTGGTGCTGGTGCAGGTGTTGGTGAGATGCGATAAACATCTACCAAATAACTGGGGGAGAGGCCTTGCTCCACCAGGTGTTTGCTGCCTCTCCCGGCTACCCCGGGTGAGGGTTAACACTGGGGAGGGACATCGGTTGCCGCTCACCTTCCCTCTTTTCCCTTATCCCCCAAAGCAGAGGAAAGTGGGGACTTCTGGGTGGAAAGGGCTGATGTGGCTTTCCAGGGAATGGTGACTTTTGCAGGGATGTGGCACTGTTTCTCAGAGTAGCTTTTGTAATCAGAAGGGCAGATGTCTGTGGGAATGGTCCCCTGGCTGGGGGCTGGACCAGAGGGGGAGGCTCCCATCTCCACCTTACCTGGCTCAATAAGGTCTGACTGACCCTCGTCCTCCTCCACCCTGCAGAGTGCTGGACTGGGCACACTGCTGAGCTGTGTTTTCCTTTGCCAGGCTGGAGACACAGCAGAAACTTGGACAGAGCTGGGAGATGCTGAACTCTTGCTCTGGCATCAACTGGGGCAAACTACTCCCCAGTCCCTGCCATCTTCCTGGAGTCAGAAAACAAGAGCAGGTTGCAGAGAGCTCCTCGCAAGGGCCCTGCTCTCCTGAATGCCCAGGGAGTTTCAGCGAGCCCTGCGGGGAACGAAGCCGTAGCCCTCCCCGTTGGCACATGCCGGGGTGTGCACCGAGCCAAGGGCCTGCTGGGCATCACCGTGGTCCCGGCAGGGAGAGGTGCACCAGGTCTGCACCAGCCACCCGCGGAGGCAGGTCTCAAAAACCAGGGGCCAAGGGTCACCTACGCTGGTCCCCAGGGAATCTTTCTGTGCCAGGTCCCTCCCCAGGAAAGCTGGGGGAATATCTAGGACAAAACGAAAGCCTGAGGAAGCTGTGCTGTGGGATGATCAGGGTGTTTATTGCAGCGATGGAAGGCAGGGGCTGCAGGCCATGTGTACAAATATTTGCATACGTGTGTGTGTGTGAGCTTTGGTGTTTCATTCTGATAAAGTACCAGCAGTGATATCCAGCTGGTACAAATTGCTGCAAAATTCAGGCACCTGATAGCAAAAGCATGGTAATCAACGTGGGTTGAATGCGATCCACCTGTACAGGCACCTCTGGAGCACAGCAGAGCACCTAGAGAAGCAACCTACAGCAACCACCGTGCAGGACGCTGGGGAAATGCAGGGCAAATGCTGCAGCCGCGGGTGAGCTTCAGCGCGGTCCCTGCCGCAGCGTGGCAGCGCTGGGTGGTCAGGGCTGTGCAGAGCCGCGGTGGGGACAGCATACACTGCCAGGCCCTCACCTGCCCACCAAAACATGCTGCACCAGGTGGAGAAGCACTAGGAGAGGCTTCAATCTACCCCAGCTATAATTAGCCAGGAGGTGAATGCAACCGTGTGGGCAAGGCTGCAGGAGTGCCGTTTCTGTCTAGCCTGGATGTGACAAGTTTCTGGTGACACTGCCTGCACCAGCAGCAGGAGGGATACGGCCAGAGGGGCCACCGGGACTTGGCATGAGGAATCCCAGCATTCTGGTGAGTGCAAACCCACAGATCCTGCAGCACTGTGTCATGGTGTGCATCTCTGACAGGGGTGATCCACTGCTCCTGGCAGTGTCCCTGCTCCCTCTACAGCCCTACACCAGAGAAAATGAGGTTTCCACCCCGTTTGCCCACCACATCAGGGAGCAGTGAAAGACAAGCACTACAGATCAAAATGTAGCCACAGTGGTTTTCTGTCCCTGCGGTAGTATGGTCTTGCCAACAGCAGGCAGTTCAAAATCTGCTCGTTAGGCTGGGACAAGCCAGCCAGCAGCCAGCAATGCATCCATCAGAGCAGCCATAAATCACCAAACCGCAGCATGGGGAGACGTGCCAGAGAAGACATCTAGGATGATAAACTGGCCAGGTGGGGCCTACCTAATCCGTGGGAGCATCAGACAAAATATCAGATGGCTGGGCCTGTTTCTCAGGGCTTGGTGCTGCCTCCGAGCAGCCCATGGGCTGCAGAAAGGCTGTGGGAAACAGCTGAAGCATAAATCTCCATGGACTGGCACCATATTGGGCCAGTCTGAGTATGTTACTTGTCCTTTCTGACCTTACACTTGCAGATTGGTGACCCACCTTCCCCCAGGAGCTGGCAGGGGAGGGAGAGCACTTTGTAGGGTTTCCCCTCTTTGGCAGCAGGATGTGGGACAGAGAGAACATTCGAGGGTGTCTGCTCACCCTGCCTGGCAGCACCTGCACCAGTCCCTTTTCCCCAGATCAGCGGCACGGGTGCAGGCAGCTTGGGCAGACAGCGGTGACAGAGATGAGATGCCACATGCACTTCGTTCCACTCACTGGGCACCATGGCCCGGGCTAGTACCTCCTTCCACTGCAACATTTTTCCTGCCATTTAGCCTGATTCTGAAAAATCACTTCATTATTTGTTTGGTTGGTTTTGTTACACATACCTATACGGCCTAGGCTGAACTGTTCATCCTTTCAGCTTGTGCAAACCCTTTCAGGAGGCTGGTTTGTTCCTCTTATCTATGAGTTGATGTTTAACCAAGTCAAGCATTATTTTGTTATAAACTTTCTGCATTGGCACTGTTGCCCTTGAGCCTTCCTTCTTCTCCTCCCCTGATTTTTTCAGTCTGTCAGCATCTTCCTTGCCTTGCCTTGCCGTGAGCACAGGTTTTCAAGGTGACGCTGTGCTTCGCGTCCATCATGTTTGGGTTGCACAAACTCCCAGATCATCTCTGGTCTTCTGTCCACATTGTGGTATGGACAGAAAGTGGAAAGTTCTGCTAGAGAAGGCTCCTGTGAAATCCTATATGTTTCCCATGTCATCATAGAATCATAGAATCATAGGTTGGAAAAGACCTCTAAGATCATCAAGTCCAACCATCCACCCAACACCACCATGCCTGCTAAACCTTGTGCCCAAGTGCCACATCTACATGTTTTTTTAAGACCTCCAGGGATGGTGACTGAACCACCTCCCTGGACAGCCTGTTCCAATGTCTGACCACTCTTTCAGTAGTTGCTGTTTCGTTAGTTGATCCGTAAGTTGCCACTGAAATTGTAGAACGGTATAGTCTTGCTTTCCTTGGAGCATAAAGAGGAGAGGACAGGTGCGGGAGAGGAGGAATGGAGAGAGAAGAGATGCCCTGTTGTGCTGCATGGGAGCAATCAGACCAGCACAGCGCACAACTACAGCATGTCAGATTTTCTCTCTTTAACTTGCAAAAAGAACAGTTCTTTCTGCAAGAACACACAGCTCTCCTGCGTTCGTTTCCTCTCTGGGGTTACAAAATCAGCTCCCGGGACCATGTGCGGCAGTCTCAGCTGCAAAGGCAAAGCCTTGCTCTGGTGGGCTGCTCTCGTAGCAGGGGAGCTTTCAGGGAGTTCACTATAACCTTACAAAGGAAGAGCGAGCCCACCTTTTCACAGCTTTGTCGTGCATTTGGTCCTGCATGCCATAAATTTTGGTCCATAAAATTGGTGTGTTAAAGAAGGTTAGTCACAGGACTTCCTGGCAAAGCAGCTCATCAACAAGCTTTCCTCACTTCCCTCTTATGAAAGTTCAGCTCTCCTCTGCAGTGCTGACTTCTTTGTTTCCCTCTTCTCCCACTTATGCCCTGACTCCCATTAGTATCTGAGTCAGTCTAGTAAACATTTAGCCCAGTGGCATCCTCTCCAAACACAGCAGGAAGATCAGGCTCCGGAGTGCACTCTTGACACATCTCCCGGGGACCCTTTCGCACTTGCCGGTAGGTTGTTTCGCTGTCGTTCCTCACTGACACATTGAGAAAGGGGCAACCAGTGGCCCATGTATTCAGCAGCTCGTTTGCAGTGAATAGGGTCTGCAGTGCTTCCTCTTCCCTTCTTCCCTTTCTCGCTCATATCCTCCCCGTGCTTTAACCTTTGTAGTGGCAGTTTCCTGGACTGAGTGTGCTGTTCAACATCTGCTGGTAGAAGGTGGTATTTATGTAGGTCTCACCATTATTTATGCTTTACTAAAAAATACGCCCATTTTCCTGGATGCAAAGGTGGTCAAGCGCTAGCACACACAAAGGGCACACCAACCACTGTGCGTTTTATAGATGCAGCCTTCTGGCACACAGGTCACTCCGTCACCATCATGGCATTTACAGTCTCACCAGTAGCCTTGCTGGCCTTGATCCACATATTTATGTGTGACTTCCTCGTCAGAACAAGGGATAAGCATACGTAGCAGTTAGACCAGATAGAGGAGAGCTCCCAAAGCAGCCAGGAGAGATGTGTACTTATGAGTCATCTGCTCTTCGGTTGCTCCTAGTTGGCAGAAAAATGACTCCATACACACAGGGTTGTACTGGAAATTTCCCTTCTTTGCTGCAGCCTCTGTCATTGAACCCACTTAGACCCACACAGCTCACCACGCTGGTGCCTTGGCCTCACCCATCTACCCAGAGAGTCCCTGGCCCTTTCATGGAGTTATATTTTACCTACCAGGCTCAGCCTGCACCAGTCTGACTGCAGAACTGGGACTGAGAATTGTCAACCCTGTCATCACCCCATTTGCCCCCCAGCTAGTCGCAGCGGTGCTGGCAGCTGGGTTGGTTTGCAGCATTGCTTGAGGGTTCATTTCCTAGAAACAAGAATCGTGAAGGCAGGAAATTTTCCAGATCACCCTACTTACATATTCAAATGGAGTTGAAAACCTAGCAGGATTTTCTGGCAGCCCTGTTTTTCCTTTTCATTTCTGTTATCCTTTTACTCTGTCTTGCTGTAAAACTAGGAAAACTCTAAACTGTCCTCACCTTGGCTTCTCAGTGCCCTCTCTGTCTCTCTTACTGTCCTTTTTGAAGTCTTAAGCATCTTCTGATTTTCTCTACACAGTAGCCACCGTCTGTGATGTCTAGCAGTGCACCCAAAGCTGGGCGCTTGCTGTTCTTGTCGAGTCACAGCCCAACTGGGACACAGATGTCGAGCCTCATTTCCCACAATCCAGTGGCTTTTGGACATTTTTCCAAGAGATTTGTTCCATTCTCTCCTCTTGCTCAAGCTCCCCTTTAACAACCAACTCAACTTAGTATGTCTTTTATGCAAACAGCAATTTCCTTTTGAAGCTCTCTGTGAAGGCCGTGTTTATGACAGTGCGCTGGGAGGAATTTGGGTAAATTGGACTGGAGACAAAAATGTCTCTGTTCCCTCTCCCAGGAAGGTATTGGATTCCTGCATTTCCTGTGCGTTTCTGCTCTGAGAAGGTTCTCAGTAACAGTGGTATTATCAGGCTGTCCTTTCACGTTGATTCCCGGCTCAACCACATCCAATTCACTCATTAAAAAGACTCGTTGCCATCGTTACTAAGTTCCAGCTGGAGGCTCAGGTGGGTCTCCGTGAGCCGAGCTGAGGCCCTTCCCCTACCGAGGCATCATCATAAATAGCAAAGGGTATACACGACAAGTACAGCGCTTGGGTCCACTGCCTGTGACAGTAATATTCTCCTGACCATTAGAGCTCACTGCCCTGTTCGGACTTGGCTTAACACATCACAGTGTTGCCTCTGCAGGGATGCGGGAATGCAAAGCTAGAAACGGGGAGCAGGGGGGTTTGCATTTAATGTCCCATTTTGGCCTTGCAGAAGCTGTAGGCAGAGGCAAAGACAACAGGTCTCTGCCTACCCTGACTGCTCCTCAGGGAACAGCACGTTAACCGAGAGCCACCAAACACACATCTCCCCTTGCGTGGGCTCCAGGGGCAAGCGCTTCTCCACAGCCGCATCCCACTGCTTTCTTCCTCTGCCTGCACTGGGGCAACTAGGAAGAAACCGTCCGTGGGCTGGGGTGGTGAGCACATGCCCCAGCCGCATGGAGGGAACCACGGTGCCACTGTCTCTTCCTAACTGCCAGCTTCGCTGCAGGGGTGGTGATTTCTAAGACATATTCCTCCAAGGGAACTATGAAGTTATTTCTAGCTTTGACCAAAGTTTTCTCTTCTGAGCTCCCCGTCTGTGCTCCCCACTGTGCCGTGACCGCTTCGCCAGCCTGTTTTCAGCAGGTACTGATAGCTGTGATGTGCCAGGAGCCCTTGGAGGGTTGCCCGTGCATTTTGTGAGCCCTGTTGCCACGATACTGAACGCAGAGCAGATGTTTATTTCAACAGAGATGGCTTTGATTCCTTTTCAACTCCTCTCGAGCTGCCATCGTGTGTGAATACTTCTTCCTGGGAGCCAAGTGCTGTCAGGGCCCAACAGGCAGGCGTTGTCGCTGCAGCCAACGCAGAGGGGAACAGGGTTGAGAGGCATGTGGCAGAGAGGCACAAAGCAAGCTGATGGCCCTGGCATCTCAGGAGGGACAGTTGAGGCTTGGGGAGACTGGCTGAAAATGAGTGTGCATGTGCATGCGTGTGCATATGTGTGTGTGTGTGTTTGTGTAGCTTTGTTTTGGTGCTGAAAGCCTGGCAAGGCTGGGGAAAAGCAGTGCTTGCAGCTAGTGCACCCAGCACTTCATTTTCCTTTGTTTCCTCCTAGATGCCTGGATCAAACCATCACTGCCTCGCTGCAGACCTGGAGCAGCATGGCTAGGGGCTGAGCTGATGAGATCAACCTCTTCTTGAGAACAAGAGAAGCCAGGCACCAAAAAATGTTGAAGATATGGTGGAAAAGGTAAGGAGATCCATTTCTTTAAGACAGTAATTCTAAGTGAGAACTACTGAGAAGAGATACCACTTCATCCCGAATTTATTTTTTCCCTTTTCCTTTCCCCTTTTCTTTCATTCTGTCCCTCATTTTCCTGTTGGAATATTTAAAAATTATCTCATTCTTTTCTCTTTTCTCTCTCTTCTTTAAACCATCCTGTCTCTTGCTTTCTGCCCACCCTTTTCTTAGCGCTGGCAGAAGCAGGTTCCAGGATCGGCCTCCCCCATAAGCACTCTGCCCAGAGCCCTGCCCGGGGCCGTCAGCCTCATCCCCTTTGGAGTGGATGCTTTGTTAGTATAGGAATTCCACCAGAACCAACTTCTTGTTGCTGTTCCCTTATATAGAAATGTTTTTAATTCTATAAATACTGTATGTATTCTACTAAATTTTTTAAAAAAAACTGGTACCAGCTATGCAAATATGCTGTGCTGATGGGGCTGGCATTTTGTCTGCCCACTGGCAGGGCCACTCACTCACTTCCTTCACCCCTACCACTGTTGTGGCCAAACTATTTTTGGTATTCCAAGAGCGCAAGCGTTGCTGAAAAGTTAGTTTCCTGCTAAGGGGGAAATTAGAGCAGTGGAGAGTTATTTAAAAGAATAAAATATATTTGCAAGTAGGGAGGAGAATGTATAAGAACTTTAATTTGAGAAGATCAGTGTTCTGTGATGGTAAGCTACTGAGTTGGATATAATTACTTATAAACATATATATGTGTGTGTGTATGGTTTATTTTACGGACGGAAATGTAAGTAGAGTATATTTGTAAGAAAGGAACACAACACTAACCCCATCTCACTGACGCTGTGATCTTGGAAGCACAGGACTGTCTTACAGAAGACTGGCTTCTTTAAGCCAAATACTATATTGAAATAAAAAGTTCACTGGTACAAGGACCTTTCTGTGACGAAGGTGGTAAGTTCACCCTTGAACTTGTGAACAGTCCATTCAATTTATCATAATCCTTAGTCATGTAGTGACTCACTGTTCACCACATTGGTACAATACACATTCACTGTTAGCTTAGTACCTGCATGGAGACGACTTACTCCTTTTTTTTTTCCTGTTATGGAAAAGTAAAGATTATGTCAATGAAGAACTCCCAGGAAAGACATAGGAAACTGTGCTGCAGACTCATCTGGTACCATGGGTGCCAAGTCTGCTTGCCCTCTTCACAAGTAGCTTTGCCTGCCGTCGCAGGACAGTTCCTCCCATCTCAGCTGGGTACTGTTTGGCCAAACATTGGCCCTCCAGGTTGAAACTTCAGTATGGGAACAGGCCAACCATGCCAGAACAAAGCCCGTCTCCCACAGCAGCTCATCTCTGGCTGGAGCCAGTGGAAGGGGCTTAGGGGTGCGCATGGGCACGGAGTGAGCATGGGCACTGCCTGCACTCGCCTGCAGGGATTTGCAGCTCGCATACTTCCTCAACCAGAGGTGCTAGTTTTATAAATAGTATTTCCCAATGTTGTTTTTTTTCTTCCATTAAATTGTTCAGTCACTTTTGGCCTGTAGCAAGGAGTTCGCCATCTTAACTATACCCTGTGTGAAGAAGTGCCTGCTTTTGTTTGTTTTGAACTTGGCACCTGCTTGTTTGATTTAATGACCCTAGTCCTTGCATCGAAGGAGATGGTGAACCAGCATCCCTCACCCACCTTGTCCATCCTAGGCATTTACTTCAGCCTGATTATTTTCCTTAAAAGTACAGGAAGCGTCAATTAAAAAATAGTTCAGCCATTTCTAAGACGAAGATTGCAGGAAGATGTATCACGTTGCCCTGCTAAGAAATATAATTTTGCCCCCTTGCTTTTGAGGGAGGATGTGGAATGTGGTAAAGCCGTCATCCTTGTATCAAGGATGTGACATTATTGTGTCCTGGGGAAAATGCACAAGTTGGCCACGTTATGTGAAAATCTCCATTTGTAAACACGTAGTTGACACTGGCAGACTCTGGCAGCTGAATTCTCTAAACAACCCATTTGTGCTGAAGGAGCTCCTTGCATCTGCAGTCCCGCAGAACGACTGAGCTGGCTCCTCTGGGGGAGCCCAGAGCTGGAGAAGGCTTTTGCCAGCCAATTGTTTTGGTGGTGTGGGGCTGCCGTCACGGTGCTGGCAACAAGGAGAACCTCTGCTTTATGTCCTGGCACTCAGCTGCCTGCACCCACGCTGCAGGAGGCTGGAAACAGCCATGCCAGGTTTCAGAGGCAACAGGGACGTTCGGAAGCTGCAGGAGCTGGAAAAATGAGGGGAGGCAAAGAGAATGGATACAGGGCATGGAAAGGAAAGTGCTGGGCAGAAGTGGATGTACTATGGTACTGGTTCTAGTCCAGCTGCAAGGCTTTATAATTTTAAATGATATAACTGGATACAGAAATATCAAAGTTGTAATATGGGATTGACAAGAGCTTCCTCTGTCTCCCATGTTAGTGAGTATCAGCAGTTTCGAGTGGCAGTGCTGGAAATTCTGCAGCTGCTGAACAAGTTGCCTCTAAGACAAAGTGATTTCCCTAATACCCATGTATCGGAGACTGACTGACGTTGAAGAGTAGAGAAATTACATCTTTGCAAAATCTTATTCATTCTTCCTTTTACATCTTGAGTGTTCTCATTAATGATATAAATATGCAGCCCTTTTTCCCAATCCCAGTCAACTTTTAACCTTCACAACGTCGTTGGCAGGGGGCTTCAAATATAAAGACATGAAAGGCATTGGATTTTACCAGTTTGGCATGCTGTGTTCCACTTTTATGTGGTGACCCATTAGCTGTGCTGCTTGTGTGAAGAGAAAGGCACAAGGAGGAGAACAGTGGAGTCGCCTCTAAATGCATCACCTGGGATCCTGTGCTGATCCACCAGCCCGGGTCAGCACTGCACCTGAACTTTGCAAAGGCACTAGAAGGTTTGAAATACCCAGATCCACCCTGACACATAGAATACGGGCATCACATTTCCTAGACAGATGCGTGACTTTGATTGGGTCTTTCCTGATGGTGAGTTTGCGCCAGCTCTGCTGGAACCAGATCAGATACCCGCTCCCTCCCTCACCCCAGCAAAGCACTGTGAGGAGTCCAGGGAGTCTGCAGCCGTAAGATGCAGTATTTTTCTGTTTAGCAGTGTGATTTTGTTCTAGTCATTTACATTTGGAAGTTTGGGAGGAATTTCTACCACTTTTTGTGGTAGGTCAAACCAGCTAGCATGGTGCAGGCACTCTCAGAGCCCAGTGTTTTTACTAGCTCCCTGCAGTCTTCTGATGTAAAAATAATCACATTTTCACACCAGCAACGCAAAAATAGTAGCTAAACACATGAAACAGTAGAAGGTCTGACTTGGGTCACATCGCTACTGCAAGGCCCTGCGAGCTGTTCTAGGTGAAATACAGGCACATCTGAAGTCCTGGAAAAGAGCAGCAACTGGTATCTACAGGGTAGGCTGGGAAGGGGCAGGGAAGGTCTTTCATATGGCAGTATCAGCAACTGACCATCTGACTTCCTTAATGCACGAATTAGAACTTGCTAATTACAGAGTGGCACACAACTTTACAAAGCTTTTCTTAGATGTTATGGTGCCAGCCTACCTCACTTCACAGCCTGGCTGGGTGATTCAGTTCTTACGTGACTGACTTATTGCTTCTGATTCCTTGACGGATTTTCCTCCCTGGCTTCGCTCACCGTATCATCCCAGGGCTTTCTGAGCGAGCCTGGCATAAACAAGCGTTCCCTTTTCACTGAACTTTTTGCCTACTGTTGTCACTGCAGTTCTCTTGGCCAATCAGCCATGGGTGGGAGATAACTACAGCCATAATTACGGGGGAGAATGCCTTATCAAATGCACAGCAATTGTCCTGCTCGTACTCTGTCAAATAAATTTGTTCCCATCCCTTTCACGTTACATTAAGCTGCGTGCAAGTCAGAAATGCATAAAAGGCCAGAAGGGTATGGCCCCAAAACAGCAGGTACGGATTGGCAGTCGGTACTGTCTCTGATACAAAGTATACAGGTGCCTTCAAGAGGAAATGTGTGAGGGAGAGTATAAATCCAGACAAGGCTGAGGTAACCTCTTGGCGGCATTCTGGGGAGAAAAGTCAGGGGAACAAATGGATAGAAAAAGAGAAGCAGAGCCTCAGAGCCAGAAGAGGGACAGAGGGGTGGTCATGCATTAGTGGCAAGAAACAAAAGTCCTGATATTTCATTTATCAGGATATTTTCAAGGGTCGTGCTCTGAAGATCATTAAAAGGCAAGAGAAGTGATTTAAGTACGAGCAGAAGGAGCCAGGCAGGATCCAAAAGTTCAATGAGTGGATGTTCTTTCATTTATTCGCTGTACATAATAAAGAAACCTTTGTGTCAGTAGAAATCCCCCTTTTTTCCCAAAAGTTTATTAATCAGAGACATTTTTAAATTTAAGTATACGGTATAAACTTTTAGAAAAGGCTTACCTTAAATATTTCACACATTGAAATGAACTCCTTATGGGCTACTAGGTAACTCAGACATATAACTATCACGTAGAAGCCTTTTGAAGTCATGTTATTTTTTAAAAGGTGCAGAACAAAGTAAATATTTTAATAACGGTAAAGGCCTAACAAACTAGCCAGTTGGAAAAAAAAATATTCCAGCGTGAGCCACGAGCCTGTCCTTAGCTAGCATCACTGTGAGTTTGTTTTTTGGTTCAAACCACAGTGAGTTAAGGACGGAAAGACTGCCTAACTTTGAAATTCTTGGCTTTAGCCAGTCAACACCACCTCACCTCAAACAGAGGTGTTCTGTGTGCCCTGCCACAGTGCAGTATTTCTCCGAGCCGGGAGGGAGGGAGACCGCCTTCCCTCACACCCTTTCTGAAGGGACCCACCCTCTGAAGCGGGCAGCTAGGATACGGCCAACAAGCCAACAGCTCCAGCTAACCTTACGTTTTCTTGGCTTTTAGACCCATAAACCCGTGAATTTGAGGGAAGTCCTCACATACCCGCGAGGATGTCTGTGACAGGCCCATGTGATTCCTACATTCTTGCTTGGAGGGGCGAAGGGAAGACCAGCGTCACAGAAGATGTCGGTTTTAGCTTTGCTTGAGTAACTGGCAAAACTTTCGTGTCCAGGAATGTGAATCACGCACACGAAGAGGTGACTCATGTACGAACGGGAAACATGTCACCCCAGAGCTCGGTTATGTCCTGCCCCCAGGCCCCGGCAGCAGGTGGGGGGCAGCTGATCCCTGGGGACGGTGGCGGCGGTGAGGGGGTCCTGGCCTGGGTGGGCAGTCCTCCTGGGGAGGGCAGAAAACCCACCACCCCCCACCGGGAGCCGGACGCCCACAGCCACATTGGCCTTGCCCACGCTCGCTGCGCCGAGGCGGGCTGCCAGGAGCGCCCCCGAGACGAGGAGACACCATTTCTTTGTGTCGCGGAGGCAAGCAAAAGCCATCGAATACCCCCTCAGCTGCTTGCACCTGCGGGCACGGGCGCGGTGGTGACCGGGTGCGGGGGTCTGAGGCTCCGAGGCCGCGTGTCTGCGGCTGACGGTGCGCGGGAAGGCCGCGCCCTGTGACAGCGCCCGAGGGGGACACGAACCTGCGACGCCGCGGCCACGGGCGCTGAGGGGGCCGCCGCCGCCCCTCCCTGTGCCCCGCTCCCTGCCCGCCCGAGGG
>Ga0065711_1011960_pt1 | contig 14099 bp, 13 predicted proteins | sample Hoacrofraction12_FD_59098 | JGI IMG/M metagenome (GOLD analysis project Ga0065711, IMG submission 59098) | Hoatzin crop microbial communities from Cojedes, Venezuela - Epithelial fraction 12 v2 (version 2) | ecosystem: Host-associated > Birds > Digestive system > Esophagus > Crop | place...
AGCCCGCGGGGGGGGGGAGGGTCTGCAGCCCGCTCCGCGGCTCGGAGCCGCCCCCGTTACTGAACCGGGAGCGATAAGGTGCCGTGACAGCGGATGAGGGCTCTGGCGTCACGGGGAGGAGGATTACCCGTCCCCGCGGAGCCGGAGCTGACAGCGGGAGGGGAAGGGCTTTCAGCAGGGACGAGCCCTCGGGCCACAGACCCGTCAGACCCGCCGGGGAGGGCTCCGGGAGCAGGCAGCCAGGTCGCCGCGGGGAGGGGGGAGGGGGGGGCAGCGAACAGGTCCCCGAGGGCAGCCCTGCGGCTGAACGAGCCGCTCCAGCTCTCCACAGGGTGCCAGAGAGATGGCGGCAGGCAGCAGGGCCAAGGGACAGAGGAGGAGGAGGAGGATGCCAGGCCAGTCTGCATCCCACCCCCACCCTGCCCCTTCCTGCTGGGGAAGGGGGAGCGAGCGTCCACCAGGAAAGGTGAGGGCCAGATCCCCTACCTTCATCTTGGAGGCGGGCTGGATGAGCTCTGTGATGGAGACCTTGTCCTGCTGGAGCCTCCTCTTGACGAGCTTGGAGCAGCAGATGTTGACGGAGCTGAGGACGTGCCAGGAGTTGTACTCCACGAAGGAGCGGCTGTCGATGACCAGGGTGCCCTCCGCTCCGTTCCTCAGGAGGCTGGCCAGCTTCTTCGGGTCCATCACCTTGCGTGGGAGCTTGTCCCCAGCCATAACGGGCCCGTCCCCTCTATGGCGAGTGGGGGGCACAGGGCGGAAGGGCAGGGCAGGGACGCCAGCACCCGTCTCCCCGAGGGGAACAAGCGAGGGGGTAAGGGGTGAGCAGGGCAGCACCTGTCCTGGTGCTGTCAGGGCAGCTCCTCACGCTGCTAACACCCAGGATGCCAACTCATTGTGCTGAACCTGGAAAGAGAGGAAAGGAGAAGACGACCCATCAGCTGGGCAGGATGCAACACTCACCTTGGGCCAAGTCCCCCAGGGCTTGGCCTTCAGAAGATGCCTTCACAAGAGCGTAACAGTGCAACAGGCCACACTTCCTAGGTATGTTCTATCAGCCCACGGGCGCCTGTGGCTCCAGCGCTGCCCAAGCCAGAGGTCTTCTCTTTGTATTTAATAGCCTTCAGCAGAGCCTTCTTCCATGAATTCATCTAAGTGCTTTTTGAAGCTTTTAACAAGCACAGTGGCCGGTGGGAGGGAGCAGAACAATTTGTCAGCTACGATGAAGTCCTTCCCTTGGTTTGCTCCAAATCTGCTAACTGATGGCTCTTCTGGGTGACCCTTAGTACTTGCACTGGAAGAGGCCACACATGCCCATTCTCTAATCACTTTCCCCACAGTTCTCACCACATTTAGACGCCGTTCAGGTCAGAGCATCTACAGAGCTGCCTGTTGCACAGACGCCTTTTGCCACCCCGGCCAGCCCTGACATGCTGTGTCTGAGAGGCAGGCACACCAGGGACCTGCACGGGGCAAGATGTCTCCTCCTTTCCCTGTTCCCAGCCCAACAACTCCTCGCAATCAATTTGCTTTTTCTGACCTCTGCTGAGCATGAAGCTAATGGTTTCATAGAAGCAGCTTAGCTCAGCTCTAAGGTTTTGCTGCTGCATGGTAACAGCTAGTTCTGGGCTCATCAGACACACCACCAAATCGGGTTTGCTCACCCACATTCACCACTTCACCCTGGATTTCACCTATCAGATTCTGCTCATGGATATCTTGCCAGCTTGCCTTCTGGGAAGTCAAGAGAAGACGACCTCTTCTGCAAGCCAAGAAGTCAAGCTGACCTTCACTCCTGCCTTCAACAAACAGCCTGGGCATTAGGGCAGAGGCCCTGGGAAGCTGTACTTGGATCGAGATGGCCCCAAAGTGACTACTGCTTTCCAGCATCTAACTTGCACAGATTTTGGAAGGGGGTTCGTACACAAGGCTACTTATCTGGGCTCCATCTTAGGTGCTGAGGAGGGTCAAGCCTGGCGCTCTCTGAAGAGCTACCAGAAGAACAAGCTTCCTCCATGCCCAGCCCATGGGGTCTGCAAGAGCAATAGGCAAGCTGGGGGGCATTCAGCTCAGGGTGTATTCTTAGGTTTTAATGGCACACGTCATTGCAGGCATGTTTTAATGGCATTAGGTTTTAATGCCGCTGCAGTCATTCAGAAAATAAGCCTGGGCTCCTCTTGTTCCTGCCAGACGGTGTTTTAGAGAGAACCCACAAGCTGTTCCACAGAAGCTTTAATGGATCTGAATCAGGAGGACAATGAATACCATGCCTGAAGAGGCCAGTGTAAAGATTTTCATTGACTTCTGCAGGGCCAGGATTTAGTCCATGGACTAGAGGAGGCTTACGAGTCACCCTGATCTGAGCAAGCTGGCAGTTCTTGGGAGCTCCTACACCTGAAGCCCCTGCGGTGTGGGCACCTACTGCTCAGGACACAAGAGAGATGCTTGGGTAGGACATGCTACTGTGTGCAACGACAGGGACCTCAGTTACCAGTCACCGGCTCTGGAGGACACAGCCATCTTGTGGGAAAAGGATGGAAAGCCACAGAATATGAGGATGGGGGTTCTGGCTCATGACTCCAGCCCCACCTCCCTAAGCAAGGGGTAGATGTACCAGGCATCAGCCCAGGGTCCAGGCTCCCAATACGAGGCCACAACGGGATGTGCAATCTTCCCCTGCCCCTGTACCACACTCCTGTTGCCTCTGCCAACATGTTAATTCAAATTGGAGTGTGTGTGTGTGTGTGTGTGTGTGTGTGTAAATCCCCTAAAAGCTGCAATAGTGATGGCCCCTCTTGGCACAAAGCGTTTTGGCAGCCCCATGGCACTACGCAACCACTGTCCCCAGCCCCACGACGAGCTGGTACCACTCTGCGGCTCCTCGCGGTGACTCCAATTAGAGCTGCCCCCTCAGTGGGCGGCTGGTGGTCCCCCCGCCCCAGGAACCCCACTCCCCCCGCCTCCCCCCAGCACTCCTCCAGGGGAGCTTAAAAATTGAAACATTTCTAATTAGGGGGTCTGAGGGGGAGCGAGGCTGGCTCCTGCTGGGATATGACACACCTCATTACGTCGCTACCGCCTTGCCAGAAGACCCCCTGCTGTACCTTGGCTATAGAGCCAGGGCACTCAGAAAGGATGCAAATTAGCCAGCTTTTCCCCTCAGTCTTCCTTTCACACCCCACTCCCCAAATCACTTTCTGCCTCCCTTCCCCATCAGGACACCGGGCTGCGAATTCTTCTCAGCTCTTTCAATTACATCCAAGAAATAAAAACGGAATGGAGACAATCGACAGACAAAAAAGATGGGGATAATACCGCGGCAGAGGGAGAAGAGTGAAAGACTAAAGAGGGAGTAAGGAGTGATCCAACCTGTGGGGGGGCACATTGCACAGTATCTTTGGAGATAATGCGGTGTCTGCTCTCCAGATAATGAGCAAGGGGGTCTCAGACACAGATGCAGGGGTCTGGGAAAGGTAACAGATCCTTGATCACCTAACTGCCCTGAGAGAATTCTGTTCAGGAGAGGCCTTCCACGCACAAAGTTCTGGCAGATGACCAGGAGCCTGAGTGGAAGAGATTGGAGAAGACAGCCGAGGAGGTTTTCCAGCTCAGCTAATAGCCGGCCTTGTGCAGAACAACCGGTTAAACGTCTGCTCCAGCATGCCCAGGTGGACCCGGTGGCAGACACATGTGACACATCAACCAGGTCCCACTCCCAGCTCCATCCGAAAGATGTGGAAGAAGGCAGGGCAAGGTGGGTACATTCTGACCCTCTTTCCATGACCCTTTATGGGGACAGAGATCACCAACTGAGTGCAGTCATAGGGAGCTGTAACCTTGGTGTTAGACCCAAGACACTGGGACTTCTCTACGAGTATGTCCAGCCAGATCAAAGGCAGATGAGCCACTTGTCTGCCAGCAGCCGCAGGACATTTGGAAGCCAGACTGAGGGGTGGTGGATTCATCGCCAGCTAACAGGTACGCCAGGTACCAGCAGAGCCTACGAGACCTTCACAGTACCTCACAGTCTGTGTGCGAGATGGTCTCTAAGAAGAACAAGCACTAATGCCTCCATACCTGGGGAAGGCTACCAGAGAAGGAAGGAAGAGGTCTTTCTGCTTCTGCTCAGATGGGTCAAAAGGAAAACTGAAGGAACAGGCATAGTCATGGAGCAATGCTAAAGTAAGAGATCTTCTCACCATGGTGACAGGAGACCAGGGGAAAAGGTTAACCTGGAACCTAAATTAGGGTTTCAGAAACATAGCTGTGTCCCTCTCTTATCAGTTTATTAAAGCCATCTTAATCTTCTTGAGTGTTCCTGAAGAACATTACCATAATCCTTTAATCCCACCTCTCCCTGGAGTGCCTGTAATGAGGAGACGGGCACACGGCTTTAGCTGAATGGGAACAGCCAAACAGGAGAGGCCACGCTGTGGCCGAGGGACAGACAGACGGGCAGAGCTTAGCACACAGGCTGGGCCAACTGCCCGCACGTCAGGACTCTGTCCCAGGTGTCACCTCCACGGACATGCGTGTCAGGTGAGGGGTGCTGGCCACCCAAGTCACCAGCGTGACAGAGGTGCACATGGCAAGCTGGGCTAAGGGCAAGTGTTCAACCTGGCTGTGACTCTCTTCTGATCAGGCCAGGCAAGGGAGCAAGAAAATGTGAAGCATGGCCCAGCCCGAGTCTATCCACGTGGCGTGACGGACCAAGGGAACTCATCCCTGTGCTGGCCCAACACAGGTCACGGAGGTGGAGGCCACTTCCCTCTATTTCTCATCTTGCACAAGACCCCCATCTGACACACATGGTATGGGAGGGGCACAGATCCGGTTTCTCTTGTACTGGAGACATCAGCTGGAATGCCAGCATGTCTCTGTAGCAACCATAAGCCTCACCAACCAGCACATCCACTCTTCGCACCAAGCTAGTGGTTGTGTCCTGGAGAGCTCTACCCTCCACACACAGTCCAGTTGAGGAGATGCTCCCCTCACTGCCTCGGGCGGGCCAGCTTTGTTGCGGGAAGCAGCTCTGACCCCATGAACACATTTCCATCACGTAAGCAAGACTGTATCTACAGCATGCTCCCTGTGATGCTCATCCCAAGAGCACGCTCTTCTGGTGGCACCTCTATCCTAAGTTTACCAAGGGATAAGAGCACCACAGAGAAATGCCTGCTCAGTTGTCCCCAGTCACCCACGAAAACAGCCATTCCCAAAGAACGGCCATCTCCACCCGGGGACTCAGCTGCACCGAGCTAAGTGATCTGGCTTTTTCCCCTGCAGCCCACCTGGGTAAATACCCATGTCCTCCGAGCCCTGCAGCAAGATGGTGCCTGGCCACGGCTCCTCCATTCTTCCAGGTCACCCTTGCCACCAGCCCCAGGCTTATCGCTGGGACACTGGCAGGACCCCATTGGCCCTCAGCTCTCCAGACACTAAGATGTAAAACACAGCACTTCTGCCAAGCCCTCCACCCTTTCTACCCTCCCCATCCCCTCACTTCTTTCAAGTGCTTCAGCACTTAGCGAACTCCCCTCGGCAGGCTCACGCTGTTTGAGGGATTCCTAAATCATGGGCCTATTACTAATTATTATTATTTTGCAGCAGCAATCAGGGACGTGGGGCTCATTAACAAGTTAGCACCTCTGGTTTCCCTGGAAACCCATAGCTGCCAGGCAACGGCTGCGTCTCCGGCCCAAGGCAATGCTACTGCAGCGCCTCTGGCTCACTCCTGGAAAGATGCTCGGGTCCTGCACGGGCTGATGAACCCAGCTCAGCAAACGGGATGGGGTTAGGGAACTGCAGGATGTGTCCCCTGCTCTATCCCACGGGCTGTGAACCTCAGCCCTCTGCCACTCACAGCATCACGAACTGCATAGCGGCTTCTCCCTCCCAGCGAGGGATGCAGGCTTTCTCCACGGGCGAGGAATTTGGAGAGCTAATGATCCCCCAGGGTGCCAGGGGGACTAAGCTGTCAGGTGCCTGCAGTAGCTGCTTTGGAGGTGATGTAACCACTGATGATTTCTTAGCAGCTACTCAAGGTCCCTTTAAAAGGCAGCACAAAAGATTTCTCTGCTCGACGATGGAAAAATGGAGGTTTTTTTTTTTCCTTTGGCTCCTTAAAATGAGGCTGGGAAAACACCACTAACCACATCCACGAACCCAGACACAAAGTCCGCTGGTCCACCTTTCCCCGGTGAATCTCAAGGACATGCCCAAGGAATGACACGTCCTGAGCCCCAGCAGCATGAAGACGCAGCGGAGATGGAAACGTATAACCGCGCTAACCCCCCCGCCTGCCCCCGAGACCCACAGCGGGGTTTCCCAGGGCAGACAGAGGACTGACCCCCAGCCTCATCCACGCTGATCTCACACCCCCATCTCGGCTCCCTACACACCGCAGACATCCTTCCCCTGGGACGAGAGCCCCCGCACACCCCCTCTGTGCAGGGAGGGCTTTAAGAAGGGGCAACCTCCCCTCCTCCCCACCGCACATCGCCGGGAGGCAGCCACTGCACCTTTGCCGGGGTTTCAGCCCCAGCTGCTTGCTGATCTCATGATTTTTTTTGATTTTTTTTCCCCCCCTCCTCCTTTCTATGCCGCAGTCTCCTTTTAATTCCTGTAGGCTGGAAGCAGCATGGTGGGGAGCCCTGCAAGGAGCTGCACGCGCCCAGGCAGCACCCACTCGCCTCCCATCTCCCCTCTGCACCTGCAGCCCTCTGTCCAGAAGGTGTTCGCCACCAGCGGACATGGCTGAAGGAGCAGGATGTCCTTCAGCAAAGTCCCAGATGGTGCATTCACGCCGGACGAAGGACGTGGCGTGTGGCGTGGAGGCAGGCGGCAGTGCTGGCATGGGAGAGGTCAGCCTGGGGTACGTGGCTGGTGGCGTGGGGCAGCTCAGGGGCTGCTCACGCTCGAGCCGCAGACAGGAACACAGGGATGAAAGGAAAGGGTCCAAGTCACACCCAGCTGCAAGGGAGACTGGCGCTTCTGGTCGCAGCTGAGCCACGCAAAGGGGTCCCTCACCCCCTCCCACCACCTGATGTGGCACCAGCAGCTTTTGCTGGGCTATGACTGCAAATGCCATCGCCTCTCAGCCTGCTTCCACCAAAGCGACCCAGGTGCATTTCAGGATTTGCAGACCGGCCATTCCCAGAAAAATTCCTGACTGCAGCCATGGCGGTCAGTGTGGAGATGCGGTCAGGAAAAGCCAGCAAGGACAGCAGGGAAGGGAATTTAGCCAGGCTCTAGATGACAAGGCCAGTATCTCCTCCTCTCAGACTTGTGCTTTTAACATGATTTATATGCTTTTCCCCTTTAGTATAAACACAACCTTCCATTTTAAAGCCTACAAAAGCCAAGACCAAAGGTTACCCATGACCAGCCATCCATTCAATCGCTGCCTTTGCCTACGCTGAGGACGGAGCTTCCAAGCATGCTGCCTTCTGATACCAAAGCTATCCCATGTGCACCCTCGCCCTGCCAAGCCGAGAGCTGGCCAGGCTCTCATCCCAGAGCTGAAAGCACCTTCTGCTTTGAGCAGCGTGGCACACATCACAGAGGACGTGTCCCACTGGAGAAGGGAATCTAGTCCTCCTGGTGCTTCAAGGGCCCTTGCTGCCCACTGCCCGCCATCCCCATCATCTGCTGCATGACCCCGTGAGCCCAGCAGGCTTATCCTGGGGATCTCCAATAGCTTGTTTGCCTTTTTTGCAACAAGAGCAGACAGAGGCAGCCCAGAGAGGTATGCAGTTAGATACTTCTGCAGGGCTGGTCCGGCTCTCGTCCTAGGGCACCAGACACCATAAATACCTGCTGACTGCATTTGCAGTCTCTCGGAGAAAGGGTCTCCGGGACCTGCCTACTATTGTCCCACAACATCTACACGCTAAGTGAAAGAAAGCAGAGGATCAAGCTGTGGTTCTTCAAGGCTGCAGTCAAATACGCCAGCATTTCACTTCTTCAGGACAATCCCAAGCGACATGAGTTTGTCCATCTCAGCAGAGTGCTAGGGTGAGACCAAGGCTCCCGAAGCAAACACCTAGCAAAGACAGGGGCAGTCCACTGGCACCTGCCCAGTGCAGTGTCATTAGTTCCCCATATTTAAATGACAAACAGGATCCCTAGCCTTGTTGAAGAACAACAACGTCCCTGCCTCCTTGGCAGGTTTTACGCAGTTTCTGACGATAATCAGTGCCAACTGAGGTGCAGGTGCAGATCCCAGCACAGGTCTTCAGTCAGCAGAGATCAGTGTCCACAGTTACGCCACCTTACGCCTGCTGAGACTCTGGCTGTCCTTAGGAGACCCAGAATGCAACTCAAATGCAAGGGGCTATGCTGGTTTTCCACAGGATGAGACATCACCCAGGGCAGTAACATAGGCTTTGCAAGGCTTTTCCGACCTGGTTCAAGGCTTGCTAAGCTTCCCATATGCACACAATAGCTAAACTGCTCACAAGTTTGAGATGAATTAGCACTTGTCAACTTGGGCTCCACCTCTGATCACAGCCATGAGGAGGCACCAACTCTCGGTTTCGAGGGACTACCTTTATGTAGAAAAAACACACAAGGCAGGCAAAGCCCAAGGTGGTGTTCCTGCCCCACTCTCTGCCCTTGGGGGGCTGTGATTCATTATCAGGTGGTTTTGGTCAGCTAATCTGAGGTGACACAGGGGACAAACAAAGTGTTTTGCAGGTCTTGCTCCATCCCCACCACCCTGGACAAGCCCATGTCTATTGACCACGCCAAGCCACGACTTGCTGGTCAGACACCATAGCTCTTTGAGTATGAAATCCTACAGCCTAGCCTCTTCACCGAGAGCTGGGTATTGCATCGTTTTGTAACATGGGCCTTCTCCCTTAACCCACATCGTCATTGCTGTTGTGGGTGGCAAACTAGATGAACTCCTTCCCTGGAGGAAACAAGCAGCAATATTCCCCTTGCCAACTCCAGGCAGACACCGAAGCACGATATATATATATTTTTAACCCCAGTTTCAAAAAAACCCCCAGAGATATATCATGACATCCACCCAGAGCTTCAACATCCTCTGACTCGTTTCCATGCCAGCAGGTCTCGCTTGTCCCTGCTTCTGCATCACGCAACAGAAAGCACGGGTGACCGCACCAAGCCTTGCCCCCTTAGGGCTGCTGGTTGACCCCTCAGCTAAGTAAGATCAGTGCGGTCCTCCTCACCTTCCTGCCCGTCCTGCTAGGCTCCAACCGAGCTCACGCTTATCTTTATACCAGTTACTGCTGAATGAACCTTGCTCAGGTGCCAGACAAAGAGGCAGCCAAGCTCAAAGCAGAAGGGATTGCGAGGATGATGACACAGAATTACAGGCATCAGCATTCAGCAAGCAAGCGGAGAACGCGCCGATCTATTTTTAATGGTACAATGCAAGTGCTTTACAAAAGGATGTGTCTGGGGAGATTCTGCCCAGTCAGAGATTTGCATTCGGGTTTTTTGCAGCAGTCAACTTCACTCGGTGCGCGGGAGGCATTTTGTCCCTTCACCACCCCACAGAACAATTCAGACAGCCCCGGCTCAGTTTCGGCTGGAGGCTCGTCTCTCTGTGTCACCTCCCTGCCCTGCTGTGTCCTTCCGACTTTCCACCAGAAGGGCCGAACCTGCAGTGAGCAGCAGGTAAGGTGTAAAGGAGAGCTCCAGGTTTGCTTGGCATCTGGGTCTCAGCCCCGCCGAGCTAGCAAAGCTGCCAGAGACATCTCTGCAGGGTCCACTGACAGCAGCAAAGCAGTTAACGTGGTTTTTCACAGGCTAGCTCACAAGTCAGCAGTGCTGGCACCCTCTCTGCACCAGCCCTCTACTCAACAGCCTCAAGTGCCAAGCCAGGCTCAGGCTGCGCCCGTCCGCTCCCCACGCAGGGCTGCCAGCCAAGGCAGATGAAGATGACATGAATAACTCCACTCAAGCTACGGCTCAAGCAGGACCAGGCTGCCATCACAAGCTGGGAAATGAGGGTCGTTAGAGGCAACACAAAAACAATCGGATGCTGTAGATGCTTCTTATCAACAGCACGCCCCAGAGACTTATGGACCCTCTTTGTCTGGAGCAAGATTGCCTGGTATTACCCAGGAGGGGCTGGATTTCAATGGGAGATGCAGGTTTAATGTGTGGGAAGGGCTTGATTTGCTTGACAAAAACAACCCCTGCAATCAATTAATAAACAGACTGAAATTTCTACCAGAGCTTCTGCAGCATCAGCTGAATTACCATGTGCCAGCTTTAGACAGCAGCAATCCTCAAAGAACTAAATCCTCTATTAAAGAGAAGAAACAAGGCGAGATGAAAAGCTGTGGATGTGGGCACACTGCACACCTACATACCAGACGAGTAACGCGGGCAGGCAAGAGAGGAACCGGAAAGACGCACTGCATCATTAGCAGGGCTGGAGGACGCGTGCTGTGGAGGGGAGCATGCCAGGGTCATGCTGTCACTGGAATATCCATACAGGATCAAAGCAGTGGTCCACCTCATTTCACGTCCCCTCACCATCACTGCCTAATAACAGGTATTTTACAAAAGCCTGGGAGAAGCAGGATGGTGGGTATTTACGGAACAGTCATGGAATAATTTAGGTTGGAAGGGACCTCAGGAGCTCATCTGGTCCAACCCCTCTCTCCCTTAAAGGAGAGATCAGCATCAGAACAGGTTGTCCTTCTGGTCACCAAATAACTTGTTCCCAGTCATCAGTAGGCTCAGAAATTATGCTCCCCTTAACTCAGCATGCAGAAATGCTACATGGAGAGCCTCTTCTGCAAATTGCAAGGGCACCCTGATAGGCTCTGGAGAAATTCCTGAAGAACACGAGGTCTCTGCCCCTAGAGACCCGAAGGCTTAGTTTAAAAAAGGTACAACAAAGGCAGATAAGTCACGCATGCACACATCGAGGTAGGCAAACAGGAACCATGAGGGCTTTCCATGCACAGCAAACAACATGGGAAAAGGCATAAGAGGAGTGGGAAGAAGAGAGGGCACCAAGGAAGATTTTCAGCCCTGGATAGGTTGGTGGGATGCCCTTAATTTAAGTCAGTGCAAAATGCATCATATACTTCACCTTCATGCATTTCTGTGCTGGTATCGCTCCCTGTTTGCACGAGAAGACTCTCCATGTACTGGACCAGTTTGCAGCAAGGATCTCCAGGTTTTCCTCCGATCCCAGTCTGGGCTACCACTGCACCTAGCTTCTGAAATACCGATCCTTTCAAGGCACCATGCAAACAAGCACTACCTGTCACTTTCGGAAACTGGAGGTCAACAGCAGCAAAAAATCCACAGAAGCTCTGGGCAAAGCACAGGAAGAAGTCCCCTGCACACCAGCCTAGATGACCTTGTCCAGCTTGGTCTGGAAAATGACGGAAGAAGAACCAAAGAGCAGAGAGATGGAGCAAGCCGTCCTACAGGAGCCACGGCAGCCTACAGCACATGCTGGGCAGGGCTCTGTGCCAGGCACAGCCCCTCAGCATAGCCCTCCTTCAACCTGACTCTCCTTGCTCAAATCAGAGATGCTTGAGAGCCACAGGAGCCTCTTGGACAGCACTGACCCGAAGGCTTGGGGTAGCAAGTCTAAAAACAGCTCCCAGAAGACGAAGAGAGAAGAGCTTGTTTTCCTTTCCATGAACTCAAGCTAAAAAGGAGAAGAGGCGACCATGGCACCTGCCACGGCTAGAGCTTGGTATGTCCCACCACAGTCTCAGCTGCTGGCCCGCTTCTAGCGGAGCATCTCTCCCATGGGGATGGGACACCTCCACATGCCATGGTCTCCCCCTCCATCAGAGGAGCAGGCAAAGCCATGGGGCCATCACTAGGGTGCACCACAACACCCGCCATCCCCACAGGAACCTGCACTGCCACAGGTCACGCCGCAAAGTCTGCCTGGCTTTGAGGGCAGCCCCTGATACCATTAGTGCAGAGCATCTTGGCATGGTCAATTTTTAGCTCCCTCACATTCCCCTGGCTGTGTTATAACCCTGCACATGAAGGACGCCCAGGTGTCCTGAGCAAGCCTGAGAAAATCTTGAGTGAAGTGCTCTTTTAGCTTCTTATCTGATGAATGCTCCCAGGACGCTCACCTCCCTTTCCCAAGCCCGCCTGTAATTACATCAGGTGCCTCCTTCCCACTCGGCATCGGGACAGGTGTATCTTCAGAGAAAAAATGTAAAGCTTGAAAAACAGGTTTCAAAACCCAGAGGGCATGGGGATGCAGAGGAGCTCGTTGAAGCTTTCCCCACGGATGACGGCATTGCTGCTCTGGCTGCAGGATTTTTCTCTGCATAGCAGCAAGAAAGAGAGCGAGGCGAGACCCAGCAGCTGCACTTGGGAGGACTGGGAGCACCCGGCTGTTTCTGCAGCCATCTCACCCTCAACACTGCCATTAAACCCACGGCGGAGGGCAAAGAGGTCTCCAAACTCTCCTAGCGCAACCTTCCAGCTGTCATGCCAGGCAGAGAGCAGCCAGCTTCCGCAAGCTCCTTCTCCTTATCCCCTCCTTCCCTACAACAGTCAGCTTGCTGGAGCTGTTTCAGTATGACGGCAGTGTCCTACAAGCCCGCACCACAAATCAAGGCTGCCAAGCTTCAGAGCACCTCCTTTGCCTCCTTCCACCCCTGACAGCGTTAACATGCTCTGCACCTGCCTGCACCCAGGGCTTTGGGAGCCGAGCTGCGCACTGGAGAAGCTAACCTCTGATCCCTAAGAACAGCCTCACTTAGAGGCAATGAAGCAAATCCACAGAGGAAAAGCACCTATAACACGCTCCCTATCTCTTCTGTAGATTAAAGCCGCTGGTGCAGAGGTAAGGAGTAAGGATGGAGCAGAAACCTTCTCGTATTCATGCTGAGGGAAGTCACTTCAGAAATCCACAGTCGGTTTCCAGCCTTTGTGGAGGTCTTTTTGGGGTACGTGGTTGCAGGGGGAGAAGCTGGTTTTCTCCCACCTCCTAAGATCCAATTCGGCACTATGGGACAGACACTACTGCAAACACTTACCAGCCCTTGGGGGTATTTTGGTATTAATAGTGGCGTTGCATTTAATTTTGGGTGAATTTAAGCTCTCCAAAGGCAGGCACCTCAGTGGCTTTCTCAGCAAGGTGCCTGGAACCCAGCAAAAACGCTCCGCAGACAAACATGGTGCAGTGTTTGCAAGAATAATCTCCATGCAGAGCCCCCAGCAAACGCTCCTAAGGGCTCCAGCCACTTTGCTCAGCTCTCCCAAACGTAGCTGAGGCTACATTTTAAACAGCATTGCTGCTAGATCCAGGTTTTCCTTCCCTTCTCCCTTCCTTGCATCAAGACAAGGACAATTGAAAGCCATGGTGGGCAAACCCGTTAAGAGCCTTTTGGTATGAGATGCTGCCATCTCAGGCGGGAGACCCGGCAGCCCCAGGTTTGTGCTGCTCGAGCGCATTGCCGATGGGCTGAGGGCAGGAATTTCTGCCTACTGCCATGGCAAAGAGGTGTTTGGGCATCTGTCGGCTGCTCACGCACCCAACTGTCCTCTCTGGTCCCAGCCATTAGTGCAGTCGTACTCACCCAGGCTCTGCCAGCATGGCTGTGCCAGGCAAAGCTGGGGACGAGACACCTGCAAAGCCCTCGCAGGCATTTGAAAATCCAAAATACCTCCAGCTAGTAGCCCTAGCTAATCCTAGGAGGATTTTCTCGGTGCTGCAGCTTATTTCGTTTAGAGAACGGATAGAAGCAAGACCGAAGCAAGCGCAGGAACCCCAAGGCAGACCCAAAATCCCAACAAACCTCTTCTGCAGAGAGTCCTCCCGGCGCGGGTGCCCTCTGACAGCACGGGCAAGCCCCATCCGACGGAGACAAGGCCAAACCCATAAGCGCCAATTCCTGCGCATTGAGTCCTTCCGAAAACAAAGCTCTCCGCAGCCGCGTTCGGGCGCGCAGGCAGCCCTGCCCCGACCCTTTCGCCTCAGCGCAGGAGGACGAGACAATGCCAGCAAACGTCAAGCACCGCTCCTCGGGCGAGCTGCTCTCAAGGTTAACATGGCTCCTGGACCGCCGGGCTCAACCCTCGGCGCTACCTGCGCGGGGCTACCTGGGCATCCGACCATCCCCGGG
>Ga0065711_1044440_pt1 | contig 14099 bp, 10 predicted proteins | sample Hoacrofraction12_FD_59098 | JGI IMG/M metagenome (GOLD analysis project Ga0065711, IMG submission 59098) | Hoatzin crop microbial communities from Cojedes, Venezuela - Epithelial fraction 12 v2 (version 2) | ecosystem: Host-associated > Birds > Digestive system > Esophagus > Crop | place...
AGATGTATATAGCTGTCCTGAACTGTGTAGATTTCCTTATTCTGTAGGTCAGTTGGATTTAGGTGTTGCTGTGTGGCTGGTGTGTTTTTTCCTGTTCTGACAACAGAGCTAATGGGCATCAACAGAAGGAAAATTAGTTGTGTTCATTCTCATATTCCCTTTGGAGAGTAGTAGAGACCTATGCTGTCAATACCTTGCAGGCTATTCTGATTATTTCCCATGTGGAAAATCAGGGGAAAGGATGTAAATGTGAGCACTGAGCTAATTTTTCTGTGTGTTTTAAAACAGTGAGACAGAGACCTCGGTGGTCTCCAGTGTAATTTACCTAGGAACAGAAAGAATTCATTGGAAAATGTGATCTTGAGGGTCAGGAGACAAGGAGGGGAGGACCAAGAGGAACTCAGGCTTCACTTCTTGTTTGTTTCGGTGGTTCTGTACTTGTGTTCTTGAAGACCAGAGGGGAAAAAAAACCACCCCTGAACACCACCCCTATGACCCCCCCTAAAAAAACACTGTGGTTATTAGCATGACTGCATGGCGCTCTTCATTTTCTTGAGAACCTCTCCCTCTCCTCTATTTTTTTGTCTTTTTCTCTGTTCTCTCCTTTACTTGTAAGTAATATTCGCTTCCTCAGCTCAGCCTCTCTTCTTTTTTTTGCTCCCTTCTCTGTTTGTGGTTGAAGTGGGTGCGGAGATCTTTCACTGTTGTCGGTAAGGTCATTGCAAACTCTTCTGTCCTGCTCTCGCTTCCTCAGAGCGGCACTGTGCGGTGGTGTCGATGGAGAGAGCAGGTCAGCCGCTCCGCGTCGTGCCTGCGGGTAGGGACAGTGGCGGAGCGCTCCCAGCCAACCCCGAGAAGCTCGGGCAGCACACTGAGTAGTCCATCTTGTCAGTCCTAAGTCTGGCACCCACATACATCCCCGTGAATCAGCAAACTTTTCCAGAAGACACCTGCGCTAAACTAGTGGGAATGTAGAGTTACTGTATTCCTTCTGCCCGCGATATCTCTCCAGGGTCTCATGTAGATTGTGAAAGCTGGTATAAAATAACCTTCCATGTTTTTGTGTTTCTTCTCTGATCCAGCCTGCTTCGTGTGCATTGTCTTTAATCACTGCCTTCGCTTCACTTAGCCTCAGTCCTTGTTCTTCTCACAGGTAGCAGTTTTCTGGTGTGTTTTCCATATCAAAGCTCTCTTTTGTTAAAATTTAATTCTTTCTTTCTCTGCTATTTGATGATAATAACAGACATAAGTATTAACATGGTAACTTTATAGTATGGTGGCAGTGAAAGGCCGTATGAAAATGGAGCTCTTGAAAGAGGGCAGGAAACAGAACAAAGGATTAGATCCCCACAGACCTAACACGGAAATAGTGAACCTTTCCCCTGAAAAGCAGGACGGCTTGCCTCCCGCAGCCCCATGTGAGAGGGGAATGCTGGGCAAAGGCCCACGAGGTGGTACTGGCGGGCAGCACATACGGAGGAATGATTTCCAATGCCAGTCAAGTATTGCGGGGTTCACACTGCGTTGTGCAGAGAAGCATAGAATCAAGAATACTCTCTTTCAGAAGAAAACAGTTTAATTCTGCAGAGACTTGTGTGGGTTTCATTTTGGTGGGGGGAGTTGACTTCTCTTATCACCAGCAGAATTGCTTGACTTGCAGCTGTTGTTAATTCTGGTAGGAACAGAAGCTGCAAAGCCTATGTATTGCCAGGCACTGTACACAGACAGAACTTGGGGCAGCGGTTGCACTTTCTGATCTGGAAAAGAAAAGAAAAAAAAAAAGCCTGGAAGTGGAGAACAAAGCAGGAAAGTGATTTACCTAAAATCATGCAGCTGGGAGCAAAGGTCGGTGTCATTGTGTCTGACCAGTAGTTTGCACTTGCTATTTCTTTCATGTTTTGTCATAAATTCTTTTTATGGAAGTCTGTGAAGGTACAGCAGTGGAGGGTGGTAGAAACTAACTCTCCTTCCTTTTTTATTTGTCCAGGTTAAGTCGTATTTTCTGACGTTTGAAGAGCAAGCAGCACCATGGCTCTATGACTTGCAAAACCGCAGGAAGTGCAGCAGCCCTCCCTACCTCCAGCTTTCCTTCCTTACTGTGACTTTCTTCTCGGGACCTTTGGTTTCATCCCTGCTGGGTGCGCAGTGCCCTGCCTTGGCGTCAGAGCAGAGGAAGCAGCTTACGGATCAGGGAGAGCCATGGCCTTGAGCTTGAATGTCTTTCACCTCTTCTATAAGTTCAAAGTGTTGGTGCTTGTCACTTTGTGTTTGGTGATGCTGTGGGCCACATTCAGTTACTTTGTGGACTCCAGACAGGAAATTTCTAAAGCTAAGAGCATGGTGGAGGTTTTCAGAAAGGTAACTAGCTTGGAGGACAGTCAAAAGGAAGAGAAGATGGAATCAACTGCGAAAGTTCCCACCGTGAAGGCATTTCAGGGTCACTGCCCAGCTCTGTCTCCGTACCTGCGTAAGTGATAGTGCTTTCCTCTCTAACAAGTCACATCTGCTTTGGTACTGCTGACTTGGTTTTCTTCCTAGCCGTTTTACAGTTAGACACTTTTCCTGTGAAACAATTACAACACAGCTGTTGCAGTAAGCACTTCTGGGTGAGGAAGCAGCTTGTGGCACAGAGCGTCTGTGCTGGTCTGGCTGGGATAGCAGCCCGTATGGTGCTGTGCTTTGCATTAGTGGCTGGTCAGCTTTGGGAACGCACAAGTGACTTGGCTGCTGCTGAACAGTGTTCGCATGTTGTGAAGGCTTTGTCTGTCTCTTCCCTGGCACCCTAAAATCTGGTAGACTGGGCGTGGGCAAGAGGCTGGGAGTGGACGCAGCCAGGACAGCTGACCACAACTGACCAAGGGGATATTCTGTACTATATGACCATACCATTTATCATGCTCAGCAATAAAAGCTTAGGGAAAGGGGGAAGGGGGGATGTTTGTGGTTGTGGTGTTTGCCTTCTGTATAACAGCTATACGTGCTGAAGCCCTGCTTCCCAGGACACGGCCGGACATCTGCCTGGCGATGAGAAGTAGTGAATGAGTTTCTCTTTTTGCTTTGCTTGCATGCACAGCTTTTTCTTTTTTTATTAAACTATCCTTATCGCAACCACAAGTCTTTTTTTCAGCTTTCCTCATTTTTTTGCCTTTTCGTTATTAGATGTACTTTTGTCTGTCTTGATGACTGAAGGACTTCACAGCTGTGTTGGGGTTTGCACTACTTATGGTAAAGGTTCAAACAGGTGACCGTTTCCTTGGTTTGGCCATTTTTGTTAGGCCACTTTTTTGTCTTGGTATTGCTAGCAGCACCAGGCTTCTGCTTTGCAGTATCATGTCATTGTCTTCTTCCTCTTCCTTTTTGTGGACCTGATTAGGGATTTGTTTGGGAAGCTGGATTCTTCCCTCCTCCCCAGTGAAGTTCAAACAGCTGCTGTCTAGTTGCACACCCCCACCTTTACCCCCGGGAGCTATTTGCTTAAGTAAATGCACTGCAGCTGTAGCTGTCACGCTTGCCTGCCTTGTTCTCTTTCATGAGTTTGCTGAGTCCGGAGGGCCTGGAATGATAGCTCAGTGCAAGAGAAGTGATGGCAATTTAATTTGGCTACAGAGAGCCGTGGTACATTTTATCTTAACAAATTTTTAGCCTTAAGCCTGTGATGCTTTTGTTCGTACTTTAAGCAGAGGTGACTTCTCACAGCCACAGTCCTTTGTCTCTTTCTAGTTTGTTGTTCTCTGCTTTGCCCTTGCAGCCGTTTCTGGCCAATCCTCCTGCAGTAGGGTGGAACTTGTCTTGATTTTTTTTTTTAATATATTTTTTATCATCATCACTCTATAATCAGTTTAAGCAACTGAACACTTGATACCCTCTATTTTCACTGCCCATGTGATGTCCTTGTAGTACCACTTTTCTCTTAGAAAGGCAGGGAAACCAATTGGGACTTGAACCTGTGTTACTTGTGCTGGTTACAGAGTGCCTCATTAGGTGACTGGGCTAGCCACAACCAGAAACGACTCAGGAAAGCTTCTTGCGCTTCTCCTACAGGAGGTGCCAGCAAACTCACCTTCAAAGCATCTCTCACACTAGAAGAAGTGCAAAAGGAGAACCCTCAGGTAGCCAAGGGCCGGTATCACCCTGCGGAATGCTCAGCATTGCAGCGTGTGGCCATCCTCATCCCACACCGCAATCGAGAGAAGCATCTGCTGTACCTCCTGGAGCACCTCCACCCCTTCCTGCAGAGGCAGCAGCTGGACTATGGCATCTACGTTATTCACCAGGTGAGGCAACTGTGCAGAGGGGTGTTTGGGTGGGGATGATGCCAGTGCTCTGCAGTCCAGGGAGAGGCATGCTGCTGCCTCTGCTGTCTAGCATCAGTCCTCCAAGACTGCTTTGAACGCTTCTACTTGTTGAGGGATGCAATGGTGCATGCGGCCATTGCTGATAGCACTACAGGATCTCGGCTGCTGGTAGCAAAGCTGGGAAGTATTTACAAACAGTGTATTTAATTGGTGTCCATTTCTCAGTCTAAGTAGCTTGCTGTTTCTGAGTTAGCATTCAAGGTAAGCATCTTTTTGCCTTACTAGTGCAATTCTCTTGCAGTATACACATATGTAACTAGGCTGACATGTTTTCTGTCTTTAAATTTGGAATTGTTTGGATCGAAGGCCTCAGTTTGTATCTAGCTCTTCTCTCCCATCTGCTTCCTGGCTGTTGTGTAAGCTGTGTGTATCATGTGGTTGTAGTTTCTTCTGCTGTCTCAAACTAAATGTGCCAGCTACTGCTTGTTGGTGGTTCACTTGTCCAGCAAGGGCTGTGGGAAGAAATAGTTGTGGCAAAGCATTTGGTTCTTGAAAAATTTAATAATTTCTTTATTTGCATTCTTTCTAGCTCTGCTGAGTCAGTGGCTAAAATTTGAGCATACAGGCTTGTGCCATATTGTCTTTCAGCGAAGGTGTTTATATTCTGGTCACATGAGCTAAAAGCAGTATAGATTTCTGTTTAGTAATATGTTGTCTTTTTCTTGAGCTTTTGTAGTATTTACTTTCTTTTACTATCGTTTACTTATGTGTTCTGCTTTGACTCTGAACAGATTTTTCAGATGGGGGTGGGGAAAGGTGATAAATTAATAGAGTTTCTCTTCCCTGCTATTTAAAGAGGCTAGAGTCAAATCAGTAAGCAGCAGTGCGCTGTATGTGTAAGTTTACACTTTTGGTCAATAGCGCAACAAAAGTCATGGCAGGATATATATCTTAAGTTGGAATAGACTGTTCTTTCAATGTTTAGAGTCGTCAGGTGGCCCGTAGAGTGGAAAAAATGAGGCCTTTTTTCTGCATTAGTATGCATTGTAATTGTATGTATAATGGCTCACTTCAGCTAGCAAGCAATGGTTAGCAATAAATCATTGGAAGAATGGGCATATGTTCTTTATTGAAATATGTGGGGCGGAGAACGGCTGTTGTCATGTTAGCAAAAGTAATACGGGAGTCTGGAAGTTTTATCTGAGGTTAGCAGCAATGTCGAGTCTGGGCTTGTTCTGTCAGAGCTTTTACTTGGAAGGCTGGAAACTTTTGCTTAGCCTTTCCGAGTAGATAGACATACCGCAACACTCGAAAGTGGGTCTCACTAAAACTCTTTAATGGCACATCCATTTTCAGTCTTCATTTGTGATGTCATTAGTTGCTATAAGTATCTTTTGAGGAAAGAAATAGTTAAGAGCAGGATTTAACTATTAAAATACACAGTTTACTTTGGAGGAAGATTAAGAAATGGGCCTTTTATATTTTTCTCTGTAAGCCACTGAAGGGTGTACTTGAGATCACTTCTTTATGGACTGCTTGTAACATCTTGAAAATTGCGTTTCTCTGCACAAATGTGTGCATATCTGAGTGCAGTGCTGAAAAAATAGGAGTTTGTAATCCCTAAAGGGTGAATAATTTCTTTCCAAACATAAGTTTGTCTTGTGGTCAGTGTTCTGCTTCCATTTGTAAAGGAGGACAACTCTCTCCTCAGTGAAAGATGAGAGTAAACATTGCTGTTTGTACAGCATGTGGTCTAACATTGAAAACTGCCCTTCCTGGAAAGCAATTTTAGCTGTCATTTGGCTACCTGTTGTGCAGGAAGTGGGCTGTGGTGCCTGACTATACTGATGGTAGGTGGTAGGTGCTGCTGCTGAGCTAGGCTGGGTTTGATAACCGATACAAAAGAAGTTCTCTGCGTGTTCTTTACCAGTTGTCTGAATCGTTCTGTTCACTCAATAACCTATGTTTTCATCATCGGGAGAAGATTTTGACTGATATTTTCATATACAGGACACTTAAAAAACAAAACAAAAAAACCCCCCACACATGTACGCACCCCCCAGAAATTTGACATTGTAGATTTTGGGTGAATTGTATCTTAAATGTTTCTTAGAAAATTAATTCCCTGATGGAGAATGGATGTAACTGATTATCCCTGTCTTAATTTCTCAGAGTGGGCACTGGGTTGTATTTCCCTAACTGCAGGTAAGGAGCCATAAATCTTCTTTGTTCAGGAGCAGATGGCTGTTAGTGATAGTGAAAAAATTGCTGCTTCAGAGGCAATCATTACTTTTCAGAACAATAAAACATGCTTTGTGTACAACTGCGTTTCCCTACAGCTAACCTTGTCTCAGTCTGGGGAGGCCAGCTGCTTTCTCACCTTCCATGGAGCCTCTTTCAGTCCAAGCAGCTTCCAGCAAATGACCCCTTTCTCTTGAAAATTGCTCTTTTATTTTTTTCAAGTAGATCAGGTTCCTAGCTCTGGAAAACAACTGTCCTGACAGTTTCTGCGAGCACAGGGCCCTCTGACTCCCAGGGGGGAACTTCAGGCAACTCACCACCTTGTCCTCAGAGCAGAAAGCCTTCTATAGGCTTCCTACAGGCACGTGTGTACAGCCCAGTAAAAAACCGAATCGCAAGAGAAGTGCACCTGTTGCTCCAGAGTGAACAGTGTCATGGTAAGCTTACAAAACTGCTAGGATTGTGTGTGTACATATATATACACCTGAAAGGTGAAAAATGGTATTTTTGAAAAGCAAAGATGCACTGACTTACAGCAAAAACAAACAACGAAGAGTAGTAAAAGTCAAGTGAAGCTCTGTGCTAAGCAGGAGTCCCGGTACAGCAAAATAATTAGTTATAGATAGCAGTTAAAAATGAAGAGACCTGCTTTTTATTTCCCACTCTGCCACCTACCGTGTGACCTAAGGAAATACAGTGAACTGTTTAAGCATTACTGTCTTCTAAACGGAGTGAACAAGCATAAATCATCTGGCAGATGCTCTGACATCTATAAACCCATCAATGTGGGAGTAAGGTTTTGTTTCATGTGGTTGTTTTGTGGTTTTTTTTTTTTAAAAAAACTTCCATAAGCCTTACTGACACAGTTGTAGGGAATGTCAGTTTGTAAACTGTTTGCTGATACCTCTTTTGTTACTTAGCCTGGTGAAAACTCCAGGAGGGGAGCAGCAATAGCAGCGGAATGGCATCATGCCGCATGCATACTTCTGCTGCCCGGATAACCACAGGCTCTCCTGGCCCTGGCTGCGTTTGTTCAGGACAAGTAGAGACTGAAGTAACACTTTGCATCATTGGCCACTCTGATGCTGCATTTAATGTGACGGGGCAGCTCCTGGTGTAGTTACCGCTGTGAAGGCTGTGACGCACGAGTGCGGTTGCGAACTACGCGATGAGAACATGCCTGGGAGCAGTTCTGGTTCAAAAGGGTTGACACCTGCTTCAGAGGTTTTTTCCATTCTCTTCCACAGGCTGGCAGCACCAAATTTAATCGAGCTAAACTGCTGAATGTAGGATACCTAGAGGCCCTAAAAGAAGCAAACTGGGACTGTTTCATTTTCCATGATGTGGATCTGGTGCCAGAAAATGACTTTAACATTTACATGTGTGACAGACAACCAAAGCACCTTGTAGTTGGCAGGAACAGTACTGGATACAGGTAGGACACCAGGAGTATGAAAAGAATACCAACTGGGAAATGGCAAGTTACTGATAATGATCCTCTTCTGGTGGAGCTGTATGCTGTTATCTACCCTTCCTTCTGACACCAGATTTCTGGTGGTAACGCTCCATCTGTCTGGAGCGCCTTCTGACAAAAGACAGCTGTATGGACTTGTTTGAAGTCAGCTCCATGGTCACCTGCACAAGTGATCGTTGTCATCATTCTGGTTTCTGGGTTGAGTTAAAGGGTGTTTTGAGAGGAAAGCAACGTGGCAGAGGTGGTGTGAAGACCTTCTGTCAAAGCTAGAAATACATTTGCGTTCTTCTGGTCCTGTCATTTGATAGTGTGATCTTACTATTGTGCTAATAAAACTTGCCACTTAGCTTTTGCTGTTGAAGAGGTAACTTCTGATATTGAGAGCGCAGGTGTGAGAATTTGCCAAGGGATAGGGTTGTCCTTTAATTATTTGGCTGTATTAACATCTAATACAGGATCATTCTTATTTTTGAATGGGGTCCCCTAAGTGATAGTGTGATATAAATAATATAAAGTGAAAAGTCAGGTTCAGTCCCTCTCGGAGAAAAAGGGTTCCTGTGCTTGGTGAATTTAATGACTAGAGTGGTTTCAGTGAATGTATTTCTTTCAAGAGTCACCTCTTATGTCACTCCAAATATTAATTAGAAGTGGGCTGATCTCGGAGTACTTTGAAGTAAAGCTCTGCTTCACTTCTGGGTTTCCTTTTTTGAATATATGAAAAAGAGGTGGGATGTGCGGATTCTTATACAGAATAATCTACACTTTCCAGTTATTCAGTGAAAATGGGATCAAGCACAAATGAACTAGGCTCATGATAAGTTTTTGGAGCACTGCGCCTTGCAGAGAGAATGCTGAGGGCTACAGGACGGTCATGCACCAAAGCAACAGAAACATTGCTTTGGTTAATTGACAGGCATGTCAAATCCAGGCTAATAACGTGGCACAAAGCTTGAGGTGCTTTACATGACCTCCTGTGCCTTAGTTAGCTTAGCTAAGCATGCAGATGCTTTTTTTTTTTTTCTTTTATTGAGGGGTGGTCTTACTATTAATTTCCTTAGGTTTCTACTGTTTGTGGAAAGGAGCTGTTAGTTATGGGTCAGCTTTAAAGAGTCTTACACTGACAAAATGTTTTTGTTGTGAATACCCTGCACCACTATTCGCTAGGATGCTGGTGGTTTGAATTATATTTGTACTTTCTTTGCTGTGTCACTGCCTTGGGTTACGCATCTGTGAAGTGGGGATAATAATGCTCTGCTTTCAAGGGAGTTCCTGGGTACCTCTGAAGGAATTCAGATCCTGAGCTCAAAAATGATACCTGCACTGAGTTGAGACTGCAGGTTGAAATCCCAGTTGGGTGACCTCAGTGTTTTGCTTAGGCTGAGGTGAGCATAGTAAGACATGTCGCTCAGGTGGGGTTGAGAACACTGAAGTCATACATGGTCTGCACTAACACAAAACATCCTGGGCAGGAATGTGGGGTTTCTGGGGGTTATTTGCTTGTTTTTGTTCCAGGGTGATATCTGCTATGCTAATCGTAGCTGATGTTCTCCTCTGGAAAGCAAGTACCCTGTGTCTGATTACATAAAGTACAACTTGGGTTTAGATTATTTAGGAGAAGGTTTATATATTCAAACTTTGAAGGTAAGGATGGGAAAAATTTCCCTAACGTAGCTAAGCTATTTCCTTGAGATCAGCACAGCGTCCTTTCCTAATGACCACTTCTGTGGTATGGTGTTTTCAGCCCGATTTTAAAAATCCCAATGGAGCTGATACTCTCTTGTCCTCCGGGAAGAGGTGGTTGAACACTGTTAGAGTTGCATTCTTGCAGATGATGTCACCTAGGAGCAAGATATGCCTGGGCCCTGCCAGTTTTGCTCTGCCTGCGGAGGGTTGAGTGGGCAGCACTGTCCTGTGTACAGCTCTGGCTCCTTCGGTGTCTGCCTCTCCAGCGGTGTAGGGGAATTACGGAGTGTGTAAGCGAGCAGTGGGTGCATATGTGGGATTGTGGGTGACTGGCAAGTGCAGCCTGGAAGCATGGTGGGGAGGGCTCTTCTCTGCTGGTGCTGTTTATGGGACCTCCTTGCTGTCCGTTCCACCTGTTCACTGCATTTCTCTAGAGTACCAATAGCAGAAGTCTCAAGGTGGTGGTTCATAACTAAAACTTGATAGGGCCTCTGCTACCTTGTGGTTGGTCTCCTCTAGGAGAGGAGATAAAGGAGAGAGAGCAAGAAAGAGTGAAAATTCCCAGAGGTAGAAAAAAATACAGGTAAAGCACATGAGACTGCATCTGCCTAGAACAATCCTTTTTTATATGTTCATATAGATAACATCTAGATAAACAGTGTATTTGGGAAGTATATTATAGTCCCAGCCAATGACAGTTGAAGCTTTTTTCAAGCAACTGGAAGAAGTCTCACGTGTACAGGCCCTTGTCCTCGTGGAAGACTTTAATCATCCTGGTGTCTGCTGGAAGGACAACGCAACAGGGCACAAGCGATCCAGGAGATTTCTGAAGTGAATTGATGATAACTTCCTGACACAGATGATCAGAGCTGATGAAGGGAGGTCTTCTGCTGAACTTATACTTACAAATAAGGAAGAACTGGTCAGGGATGTGAAGGTCAGAAACGAGGAGGGAATGAGGCAAACAGCAGGTTCGCAACCCTGGAACTCCTCTTCAGGGATCTGCTTGGAAGAATCACTTGGGAGATGACCCTGGAGACAAGAGGGGTTTAGGAAGCTGGTAGATCTTTGGGGGTTGCCTCCTCCACGCTCAAGGATGGCCCATTCCTACATGCAGGAAGGCAGGCAACGGTGGACGGAGGCCTGCATGGATGAACAAGGAGCTCCTGAGAAGACTTGAAACAGAAAAAGGAAGCATGAAAGAGGTGGAAGCAGAGTCAGGTGACTTGTAAGGATACACAAGATGCTGTCTAAGCATGCAGGGATTGGATTGAGAAAACCGAAGCCCCTCTGGAATTGAACCTTGCAAGCAACGTGAAGACTAATGTGAAGGACTTCTACAGGTACATCAGCTGCTGGGAAAAGTAGGGAAAATGTGTACTTCTCTGCCTTGGTCCTTACTGGCAAGATGTGCCTTCACGATTCTCAGGCTTCTGATACCAGTGGAAAAGTCTGGATGTACAGAGACTTACCCTTGGTGGAGGAGGATCTAGTTAAGGAATACTCGAACAAGCTGGACATACACCATAAAACCATGTGACCTGATGTGTTGTATCCTAAAGGAACCAGTTGCTGTCATTGTGAGGCCATTCTGTTATGTTTGAAAGGCCATGATGATTGGGGGAGGTTCATGAAGACCGGAAGAAAACAGACGTCACTTCTATCTTCAGGACAGGCAAGAAGGAGGATTAGAGGAACTACAGGCTGGTCAACCTCACCTTTTAACCCCTGGAAAGGTGATGAAGGAAACCTGTTCAGAAGTCATGCCTGACCAACCTTGATAGTCTTCTGGGATTCGACTAGCTTGGTGGACAAGGGAGGAGTTAGTGGATAATGTTTATCTTGACTTAAGAAGGCTTTCAACAGTGTCAATGGGGATGTGAATAGGGATGTCAGTGAGGATGTGAAAATGACAGGCCAGTCAGTCTCACCTCTGTGCCTATCCAGATCATGGAGCAGATCCTCCTGGAAACTGTGCTGAGGCATGTGGAAAATAACGAGGTAACTGGTGACAGCCAACGTGGCTTCACTAGAACAAATCGTGCCTGACAAATTTAGTGGCCTTCTGTGATAGGTTTGCTGCATTAGAGGATAAGGGAAGAGCAACTAATGTCATATACCTGGACTTGAGCAAAGCATTTGACGCTGTCCCACACAACATCCTTGCCTCTAAATTGGAGAGACATGGATTTGATGGGTGGACCACTCGGTGGATAAGGAATTGGCTGGATGGTCGCACTCAGAGAGTTGCAATCAATGGCTCAGTCTCCAAGTGGAGACCAGTGATGAGTGGTATTCTTCAGGGGTCAGTACGGGGACCAGCGCTGTTTAACGTCTTTGTCGGTGACATGGACAGCGGGACTGAGTGCACCCTCAACAAGTTTGCCAATGACACCAACCTGTGTGGTGCAGTCAACAAGCTGGAGGGAAGGAGTGCCGTCCGAAGGGATCTGGATGGGCTTGAGAGGTGGGCTTGTGCGAACCTCATGAAGGTCAGTAAAGCCAAGTGCAAGGTCCTGCACATGGGTCAGGGCAACCCCAAGCACAAATACAGGCTGGGCAGAGAATGGATTGAGACCAGACCTGAGGAGAAGGACTTGAGGATGCTGGTTGATGAGAAGCCCAACGTTGACCCAACAATGTGCACTTGCAGCACAGAAAGCCACAACTGCATCCTGGGCTGCATCAAAAGAAGCGTGTCCAGCAGGTCGAGGGAGGTGATCCTGCCTCTCTACTCCACTCTGGTGAGACCCCACCTGGAGTCCTGCGTCCAGCTCTTCAGCACAGGAAAGACATGGAGCTGTTGGAGTGGGTCCAGAGGAGGGCCATGAAGGTGATCCGAGGGCTGGAGCACCTCTCCTATGAGGAAAGGCTGAGAGAGCTGGGGCTGTTCAGCCTGGAGAAGAGAAGGCTGCGGGGAGACCTTACAGCAGCCTTCCAGTACCTGAAGGGGCCTACAGAAAAGCTGGAAAGGAACTTTTTACAAGGGCATGTAGTGATAGGAAAAGGGATAGTGGCTTTAAACTAAAAGAGGGCAGATTTAGATTAGATATAAGGAAGAAGTTCTTTACTATGAGGGTGGTGAGGCACTGGAACAGGTTGCCCAGAGAAGCTGTGGCTGCCCCCTCCCTGGCAGTGTTCAAGGCCAGGTTGGATGGGGCTTTGAGCAACCCAGTCTAATGGAAGGTGTCCCTGCCCATGGCAGGGGGATTGGAACAATATGGTCTATAAGGTCCCTTCCAACCCAGACCATTCTATGAGTCTATGTTACGGGAGACAAAGTGATGAAATATGGACTAGAAAGTGGACAGTGAGATGGACTGAAAACTGGGAGAACTGCTGGGCTTGAGTGTTCTGATCACTGGAGCAAAGTCTGGCTGGAGGCCAGTCACTAGTGGTTTACACCGGAGTTTGACACTGGGACTGGTACTGGTTAGTATCTTCTTTAGGAACCTGGGTGATAGGGCAGATTGCACCCTCAGCAAGTTTTCAGAAGATAGAAGTCTTGGAGGGGTGGTTGATGTATGAGGGACTTTCTGGCTGGAGAATGTGGCCAACATGAATCTAAAGAAATGCAACAAAGGGAAATGCGGAGTCCTACACCTGGAGAGGAGCAGCTCCATGCACCAGTAGGTACTGGAGGCCAGCTGTCTGGAAAGCAGCTTTACAGAAAAGGATCTGGGCCAGCAGTGTGCCCTCATGACAAAGGCCTGTGGCATCGTGGGCTGCGTTAGGAGTGGTGTTGTCAGTTGTTGAGAGAGGTGATTCTTCCTGTCTACTCGGCACCATTGAGACGATAGCTGGAGTGCTGTGTCCAGTTCTGGGTTTCCCAGTACGATAAAAACATGGACATGCTGGAGCGAGTCCAGAGAAGAGCCATGAGGATGGTTAAGGGATTGCAGCATCTGACGTGTCAAGAGAGGCTGAGAGTGCTGGGACTGTTCAGCCTGGAGCTGAGAAGACAGAGAGGGATCTTGTCAATGTGGACACATACCTGATGGAAAGGAGTAAAGAAGGTAGAGCCAGGCCCTTCTCGGTGAAAGGCAAGGGGCAGTGGGCACAAACTGAAATACAGGAAATTCCATTTAAACATATGAGAAAGTGTTTGGTTGTTTTGTTTTGTTTTACTGTGAGGGTGGTCAAATACTGGAACAGGCTGCCCAGAGAGGTTGTGGAGTTTCCATCCTTGGGAGATGCTCAGCACCTGTATGGTAATGGTCCTCAGCGACTTGCTCTAGCAGACCTTGCTCTGAGCAGAGAGGTTGGACCAGCTGATCTCCAGAGGCCCCTTCCAACCTCCACAGTTCTCCTGTGGTGCTATGACAGAAGCAAAAATCAGCCAGGAAAAATAGTCTGAGGGAGATTGGGGGGGATTGGGGTTGTTTTTTTTTTTTTCTTGGGGGGGG
>Ga0065711_1044441_pt1 | contig 14099 bp, 7 predicted proteins | sample Hoacrofraction12_FD_59098 | JGI IMG/M metagenome (GOLD analysis project Ga0065711, IMG submission 59098) | Hoatzin crop microbial communities from Cojedes, Venezuela - Epithelial fraction 12 v2 (version 2) | ecosystem: Host-associated > Birds > Digestive system > Esophagus > Crop | place...
GGACAAGGTCCTGTGCAGCCTGCTGTAGGTGACCCTGCTTCGGCAGGAGGGTTGGACTAGATGACCCATAGAGGTCCCTTCCAACCCCTACCATTCTGTGATTCTGTGATCAAAGGAAGCCATATGTTGTCTGAAAGTCATTTTGGAGTTGGGGAGAAGACTCCCATTCCTACTGCAGTGGTGTAACATGCTGCACTATCCTACACTGCAATGTCAGTGATATATACGCTCTTAGCTCTCTTAACTTCCTTCTGCTGTAGGTTCAAACCCACTAGATATGCAGGAGACTTGATTGAAATTTGATAAAGCTAACCAACCAGACCTACCAACGAAACACACAACTTTAAAATAAAGTTTGATCCTTGTAAAGTTCAATATAATAGGAGCTAGAAAAGCAATCTTCTTGAAGTTGAAGAACTGAAGTTGGCTGTGTTCAAGTTTGTGCATTTCATGTGAGTTTCTAATTTTGGCAATAACTGAGCTGCATGAATTTTTTCCTCCAAACAGGAAATGAGTTTTTTGCCCTACCTTTGGGCATACAATTGGTTTCTCATCATACTGGAGTTCTTATCAACCTGTGCTAACAGGCACCCTAAGCAGTCCATTTAAAGAGACAGAAGGCTTATTCTGTCATCCCTAGAAGCTGTTTCTACAGAACAAGACTGGACCATGCTGACAGAGTAGCATGATCAAGGTAGACTTGACAATGCCTATGCTGTAACCATTTTGAAGAGATACAAGGTGGGTCCTCAGGGATTCAGTATATTACAGTTTCCTTTTCCATAAAATCACTTCAATCTGCTTCAAGGCATTATTGATCTGAATGTTAAAGTCATTAGCCTCAGCACTTAACTGAGGATATGAAGAAATACATTTAAGTTAGCATCACCAGGTCAAAGACACACATCAGATGGAAACCATTTCTGGAGTTCCCATGAACTGATCCAATAAAAGACAACATCTCTGTTTTAAGTCCTTGGTTCTCACATGTCATGCTTTATTTATATATACAGTCATGTCTCCATGATAAGCCACTTATTCTTTTTTTTTTTCCACCAAATTAGTAGCAAGATAACGGCAAACCAGGAAGATGGTAGGTGAAGTGAAGCTAGAAATTATTCTATTGGTTAGGACAACAGGAGATAATTGGATATAATTTATCTTCTGCTCTGTACTTTGAGCTGACAAATAGTCATATATAATTGCTCATGGTGATATGTTTTGAAGTAATGAGTAGCAACTTGTCCTTCAGCATCTGCAGTTCTCAGATACTCTGGGCCCAGGGACAGTATGGTTTAGGGCTGAGAAATTCTAATTAGCCCAAGAGAAGCAGAGGCCCAACCCCACTTATCTGAAATCATAGGGTGAGACTGAAGTGTCAGAATTAACAATTGGAAGATGTGAATAATCGGCTCTGAGTTGGGACTCATTCAGAGCCCTTAATATTTGGAGATTCTCTTAAGCCCTGCAGCATGAGATTTAACATCCTTTCTTCACATTTTGATAGGGTGAATTATTTTAATTAAAAATTTTAATCATCAATAAAAATAACTGTGATTACTCCTGATATCTATGTAGATGTTCTGTCCCATTTAGGATTCTGCTATTTTTTTTGCCTCATCCCCACCCTATAGCAATTAATTACAGTTTAATCACATGGTGAGTTAGAAATGACATTTCTTTGATCTGCCTTTCATTCTTCACCTCCTAATTTCCTTGAACATCTATCTGGACTCCTGAGAAAGAAAGAATCTTCTCCAGAGAATTCATTATCTTAAATTCTTTTACCACATCCCGTCCTAGCCATCTGCTTTCTGAAATACATAATTGAAGCCTTTCTGAGGTTAGAATTTAGAATGGTTTACAGTATCCCTTGAAAAATGGATCACTCTCACTTGAAAACTTTTTCCCATAAACAGCAACTCCTGATATGCTACATTCAGCACAGAGCTACTACTCATATTCAAATGCTACTTTACTGTATTATCTTCATGTCTTTTACTCATCTTGGTCATTTAATTGAAAGGGACATAGGCATGCTGACTTATAGCAACACTGAGGCTGAGATTCTCCTCCAATTAAGATGTTTGTTTTTGTTGACCAATTCATCTTGCCTAATCTGTTCACTACAATTTTTTATACCTCAGACTTTTCAAGTGCAGAAATGTGAGTGTCCTGGTTATCTGTTTGTCTGTGGTGACCTCCTTCTCTGACACAGACCTTCCTTCCATAGAAGTGCTTCCCCACCCCCAAAACCAACCTACCAAAAAAAAAATTGTAACCAGACCAACTGATTTAACTTATTCTCACGTTCCTGACTCTGCTCCCATATGACTGGGAAACCCTTAACTAAAGCCCATGACCCAGGAACTACTTTTAAAGCTTCACTTGAACTTTTCTGTTATGTAAGTGAAGGTTTGAAACCACGTAGGTGTATTTCCAATAAAAAAAAATGCTTCTCTTTGCTGGAGGAGTGAGCTGCTACCAGCTAATTTGGGACCATTGGAAAGTGGAATTACCATAGTCCTGCAGCTACAGGATACAGAGTGTTGGTGATACACTTTCCTTTGAAAGGAAACGTTGTGGATCTGGGCTGTGCCTGCTGAAGGATCACAAATGTGGGATGGAGACATACATGGTTGCTCTACCTAAAACAGGGAGAGTTCTTCCACGTTCTTTCTAGGTCTCATGTGAAATAAGTAGCCATGCCTCAGGCCTCAGTTATGTAGATATGAAGGATAGGATGTGCAGATATGCTAAGATAATTGGGAGTTTGAGACACCACTTGATGAAATTAAGGTAGAGATAACTGTCTATAAATACAACTGGAAGAAAAGAAAGGTAGTACCCTAGAGGGAACAGAGGTATTTAAGCTAAATAGCAATAGTCTTTAGTAAATAAATGTTAAGAGTTAGAAGGATTTTTCCTTTTTTTTTTTTTTTTTTAATCAATGAGAGTCCACATAGGCAAACCCCTCTGAAGTGACCCAGAAAATGTTAGTAAGGAAGAAATTAAATCCTGAAGGGAGATAAAAATTAATGGGCTCATCTTGGATATCTGTCCTTCTGCTTCTGAAAAAAAACAAACCAAAGCCAATTTGCTTCTATGTGACTTATACTTGAAAAGCTAGGACAGGGATAATGGGGAGGGGACAGGAACACTTGGAAATTTTTTCAGGAGTGAAAATAGAAAGAAGAGCTAAGGGTTAAAAAAAGTTTAAAATGTCATTCTTTGGAAATATGACCTGCTTTCACAGTGGGGAGCACAAAGGAAAAACTCATCTCCTGAGACTGAAAAATGCAGGAGAACCACAACAAACAGCAAGTCCTTACATGTGGTGGTTGCACAGTTATATGCATAGAGGGCAAGAAGGTACATGAGGAAAAGTCACATTGCACAGGAACAGAGCAGCAGATACCATCGATGTTTGCACATCACCTCATTAACACCAGCAGGTTCTTGCCAGGTGCTGTCTTTTTTCAGGCCTGGAGAGAAGGGCTGGACACAGCCCTGTCACCACAGGGCTATTTTTATCCACAAACAGAAGATTTCTGAGTTGGAAAGGACTTCAGCTGGCAAAAAGTAGCACACTCCTTTGCTTTTAGGAAAGACTCTCAGCAGCTCTCTACTCTGTATTCAGATGCAACAAGCAAGCCCTATACTTGTTTTATTGCCCAGTAGAGCTGCACAGTGCAAGTGAAAATGCACAAAATACTGTAAAAGACACATAGAGCCTTCTGTGTTGATCTGTGTTTTTTTTCAGATGAATTAGTCACTTATAACTCCAACATCAGTTGTTAGACTTTCAGTTTCTGAAACATCAGCCCTGAAAAATAAACTGAAAACAAAATAGTTCTGTTCCAGACAAAAGAAAGCGGGGGGAGGGGAGAATCACTTGAACACTATTTTTCCAAGGCTAACTCAGCCTGACAATCAGCATCGTCAGCTATATGTTCTAGTGGAATTTCAGTATTGCAAAATGTAGTTACCTGCGTCACTCAAGTAAAATTTTATTCAGCTGCTATCTCCATCATTCTGCTGTTGCAAACACCACTGTATTAGATGTATATGTCTCTAAAGGGATTGCTGCTCCTTATGCTAGCACACTTGCTTCCAGAAGAGGAAACAAAACAAAACCAAGCTTCAATATTATACATATAAACTATACTTTTCGACATGAGCTACCACTTGCAGGAAGACAAGCTCACCTAATGCTGTCAGTGATGCTGTGGGTGTAGATGAATATATATGCACATGTTTGGGATCTTAGTCCTTCCCACCACTTAACATATTCTAGGCTGTGGTGGAGCTTCTCTTATAAACACTCTCCCTTCTAAGGCATGTGTTTTTATTTTTAAAAGACACCACCAAGAAGAGCAAGCTCACTGAAACTGGTAAGTTATTTCAACTAAGAAAGAATGAAGAAAGAGAAAAGCAGTTTTAGAAAGAAATAAAACAGTCATTTTGTATTGGAATACAGTAAAGGGGTAAAGTAAGGGTTGGAAATAGGTGTTGCAGATCAATGTTGTTCTCTGTGCAAGCAGGCATTTCAAATCTAGCCGTCTGTCAGCCTTGACATTAGTTCATCATTGTGCAAAATTTTGGTTATATTCTTCCTGTAATTGAAATGCGTTGAAGACTGCTGTTTGAATGAGCTGTCAAGATCAGCTGTCAAAAAACAACAGTAAAGGAGGAGAAATACAGTCGAATCTGTAACTTAATGGTCTTGTCTTCCCCATGAAGATGGCGTTCTGTTCTCTCCATCATATTGTCTTAGTTACTTTGTTCAGGCCAAGGTAACAGTTTTTATGATTAGCCTAAATACAACTGTGTACAAGTCCATAACGTACAAGAGAACTTTACACAAGCCATTGAGCTGGAAAGTGAAGCTGGGGATCAGCAAATAAACAAAGAGATTACTCTTTTCATTTTGTTTGAATAATTTGTTTCAACAAGGTTTTTATTACATCACGCTTCATTATGGATACTAATATACCAAGATCCTCATGGAAAGCTCCGAGCTTTCTAATATAAGACTATTCTGACATTTTGTTTTTTTTTTTCTTCCTGGGTAAAATATCCTCTGCTGTCTAGAGCAGCAGAAGCTACTCCAGAGAGTAGCTGGGAAAGGAAGATTGTTGTAGTGGTAGCTTGTTGTAGTGATACTGATCTTAAGATATGATGCAGTCTTCTCCACTTAGGATTGACTGGTTTGGGTCAATTAATAGGTTCATATGCTCAGGTGAGTTTTAGTTATTAAGGATAAGAAAATTCAGAAATGTGGTTTTCTTGTAAAAAAGAGGAGAAAAAAAAAACAAATTTGAGTGCAAGCTAGAAATAAAATTTCTAAGATAAAATTACTGTTGAGTTCCAGCCCCTGGGGAAAGGATGGTCAACAGTGAAGGAGAAATCTATTTAGTTGTTCCTGCAGGGTGCAGCTACAATGTATGGTCTTACTGCAGAAAGTTTTGTGGAACAGCATTGCAAATCAGCTAAAATGGAATGAAATTAGCTGTTCACCAACTCTTTGTTTGTTGAACACCACCAAGGAGGACTGAAGGAGGGGAAGTACTCTAAGCAGAGCACTAGTTGTCAACATGCTGAGGAGAATTACTGAAGACTGAAGGGAGAACTAAACATACAGGCACAGGTGTCTGTGGAAGTGTGGGTTGTTTATTTTGGTGGTTGGGTTTTTTGTGGCTTATTTGAATTTCCTGGAGTAATGCTGGGAGAACCATGTGACACATTGTTCAGGAAGAAAGGCAGAATCATTTTCAGCAGGAACAGAAGCTGTGGACTGCCACTCCGTTGTATAGGCTGATTGTCTCAGCAGAGCTCACAAAGTTAACAGGATACAGGCAGAAGAATGGGTGGCATCCATAACAGACCAATAAAATGCTGTTTTTATTGTGGAGGGGTGTTCCACGAGAGTAAGATGACCAGCCTTGCTCCCAGGGAAAGCAGCTGCCTACCTTCCCTTGGAGCAGAATGACTCAACTTTACATCCTGTTTGACTCACTTGAAATCTTGGCCTTTGCCAAGGTTTTGCATGGCATTCATCTGGCCCGACTGGAGTTTAGTGGTTCACTCATTCTGGGTGACCTCCTTTCTCTCATGAACTCAGGTAACCTTTTCCATAGACCCTTAAATGTGGATTGCTGTGGTTTCCTGGACTTGGCAAGATATTGCACACACCCTTCTAATCAAAGGCAATGCCTGGCAGAACTTGCTGGAGTGTTCACAGTGGTTTAAATGCAATGAAATATAATGTGTGAAAGGAGAGACTTCAAAGGACATTTGGACTCATTAACGTTTTGAATGTTTGGTGATCTTACACTCCACTGAAACTGAGATGAAGGTGCATGGTAAGAACTAGTGAGGTAAGGCAGAAGGCTGTCGGTGTTTTCCTGGCTGTTTGTGTGTTTCCCCTTTGGGATGTCCATTGGTGAGGTGGGCTAGGGCGCTCTACCAGTTCTGATCTTGCTTTGCTCTTTTTAACTCTCCTTTGGAGATCAGATCTTCCCAAGTAGGTATTTATTAACTCTGCCATCTCTCCTGCTAGTATTTACTTACAGATTCATTAAGTACTTATTTTCCATCGTTAGTTTAATTAGACTCCTCAGCTCTGATAAAAGATTGTATTAAAGCGTATATGATCCCTGCCTGGCTTATTTGTTTGCAGGTTAATTCTCCACCCATGTTAACTTAATAAGACGTATTTTACTACTCTGCTCCAGCCGTGTTTTTGTGATCCTAGTGGAAAGCTTTGCTGGGAAACTTGGCCAGCCTACAGGCAAGCGGGCTGCTTTGAGGCCCTCTTTTTTATAACTATGGGCCTTGATTTGAACCTTGTGCAATTTTACAGTGACACTGAAATCAGTGGAATGGACGCTGAAATTAGAAATGTCTAAGCTTTTTCTAGAGATGAAGTCTACACTAAGCATTTGATCAATTTTTTATCATAATATTTTAAACCTGGATATGTACTAGATAAGATTTATGAGGTGAAATCCTGGCCTCTTAAGGCTATTGACTCTGATAGTGCCAGATACCAGTTGCTCTCAGGCCCTTAACTTGAGTGTTAAATGTTCTGGTGTCTGAGTTGTTCACGAAGAGCTGACAGATGTGACACAAGACCTGCAGGAACCCTGGTCTCTTCTGTAGTAGAGACTAGCTGGTGGCTAGCAGGGAAGCCTGGAGCATCTCAAATGGCATCAGACACCTTCATTTAAGCAGCTGAATCCCACCATGGGTGAGAACCTATCTGATGTAAAAGCATGTCCTCTTTTGCCATAAAAGAATCTTGTATTAAAGCATATTCGATCTAAATTTGATAGCTCATATTTTAGAGAGCATACACTGTGGAGAACAGTGGTTTTTATATTTGGCATTTCTGGCCACTGTTACAGTGACTAACAACAAACACAGCTCTTCTGGAAATACAAAAATCTACTAAGCCACAAGGTTTTAACACTTTGAACAGAGAAACAATGTGTCAGATTTCCATGTTATCTGACATTTTTGTGCATGCCTTTTTAATTGCAACAGTGATATAATCTGAAGACTATGTATAATTCCTTTTTTATCTGAAGTTTCAGAAAAGAAAAAAACAAACATGGAAAATTATTAGAATAAGGTGGGAAAGCAGCTGAAACCCTGTGGGGGCTTTATTGTTGGAAGACTTTCCTCAGGTACTGTACTCTTAGATGCCTTCTTGAATAAGTATCTTGTAACACAAGCCTGGGCTGTGTTGTCATGGAGACTTGCAGGATACCTCATCATTTTGCAAGTAAAGACAAATTTCAGAGTGGCTGTCATTGTATTTAGCCACAGGACCAGACTTCCCCCAGACTGCTGTCCCTTTGGTCCTTATTCTTGTTTACACTAAGTCTTTTTTATGCCGTTGCAGAGCATAAGGATGGTTGCATATTCCTTTATGAAGCTGTCTTCATGTGAATTCACAGGGCACAGTGCAATAAATTAGTGTGAAGAGGGATTTATGGCCAGGCTGAGGAAAGTGTGCAGAAAGGCTTCATTTTCATGAAAGGAAAAATCTGTGCTGCCATTGTCAGAAACCTGGTTTACTGTTTGCACTCTCATGTAGCACTGACCGCCTGGAGAAAAACCATCTAGTCGCTGTGTATGTGATCTCTAAGATAAAACCTGAATAGCACCATTATTTCTCTCTGCGATGATTCCAGATTCAGTACTGTGTACCAAAAGATCCCCAGCTGACATTGGAAATGGTGACTTTGAATGCATTCAGTTGCAAAATGGTCTGTGTGTGTTAGGCTTTCTCTGCTCTCAGAGACTTGAAATAGAGAGATAAAATTGCCTAGTGCAGTGCCTAATGTTAGGAAAGCTTCAGACCACCAGGGCCAGTCGTCTTAAATGCACACAGATACCTACATCTCCTTCAAATGGGATTTGCCCTGCAGTTATGCACCAAACAGGATCTTACTCCTGGAGTCTGCAGGGCTGGCCTCGGGCAGCTGCCCACCTAAAAGGATTTAAGAGGAAATCAACATATAACTCTCACAAGAAGCTTCTGAACATGATTTTTGCTCTGACTTGTTTCTCAACCTTCCAGCTACTCTTAGCTCATGTTTGCCCTGATGTCCACCCCATCCTTCCTCTTTGGGAATTCATGAATCTTCCCTCACTTCATCTTCTGCTTTCCCTGCCCCAAACTTCTATGCCCTCGGACCTTTCTGACGTTTCTTCTTCTCTCTCTCTGCTCTACCTGTCAGTCTCCCTTCTGCACGGCACCAAGGAGGCTACCTGATGCTGACCTCATCAGTCAGTTTTGAAGAATTTGCAGGAATGCAAATCTCTATTCGGGCCCTTCCCCAGGGGGTATGTGTAGGTGGAGCTGACAAACGACATAAAGCACTCACCAGGCTATTTCAGACAGATGATGTAGAAAGAAAATGGACCTATTGTAGGCTGGGTTGTTGTGTCCTGTCTGCTGTCCTTCAGATTTATTTCACCTTTGCAGGACACAAAGACTATGTGAAACCTATTTCAGGCTGATGTCCCAAAAGGACCGTTTGTCCTTATGACTGCCTTATTTCTTTTTGTGTGTCCTCAGCTAGAGGGAAACCAAAATGTCTCTGGGTGGTTGTAAATTGTAAGTGCACATTCTCATGTCTTTCCAAGCCAGTTGATCTCAGGACTCTGAGAGAAGATACCCCACACATCCCTGTTTCAGGGAGCCAAGGGGGTTACATTTTGGGTTTTAGCTGGTTGGTGAAAAATATCTTTGCTTTCCCCTTCCGAATGATGTTTTCTTCCATGCTAAAAGACTGGGGGAGGGGGTCATACGACAGAAGGAATACCAGTAAAACCCTAACCGATCGCAGAGATAGAAAATGTTCTCCAATGCTGCAAGGCTCTTCCTTTCCTTTTTTGTCTTCTAGACTTCTTTCAAACATCTCCCCAAATAATTCAATCCTACTTTTGATGACTCCAACACCCTAAACACACCATCTCCCACCGGATGTACAAATGGAGGCAGTAGAGTGCCCCAGTGGCAGAGCAGCAAGGCAGGATGGCCCCTGCTTGCCCCAGGGCAAATTATGTAGTAGGAGTCAGCACCATTGCAGGGCAAACTGGTCTTTGGTACCTCCATGCAGAAAGCCAAAACTTGAGAGAGATGAGATGTAACAGCTCTGCAATATCTGTTGGCCATGCTCAGAGTGCAGTGGCTATGCATGGTGTCCCAGATGTAGACGGGAGGCTAGACACCGGGTTGGCTGGAGTAGCTAGCAATTGCTGTGGTTGGAGTAACACCCAAAGCTTCATTAGCCAGAGCTTCTTTTGAAAATAAGGTCAAAATTGCCTGCTAGAGGAATGATACATTTTGTGAGTCTCCCTGTTGTTCCTTCTTAGTTTCATCAGGGTGCCAGCTGCATTATAAATGCTGAGGGAAACATTATCCTTAACATATGCATCTAGGAAGACCTTGCCATTCTTAAATCTTTTAAATTTGCAAAAATGAATTGAGAATCTCCCAAGAATCTGACAAGTTGCTCTTAAGTCTTCTGGGACCTGCTGCTGGTATTTCCACACATAGTTTCCCACGAGTCTGAAATGGCCTCATACTCCTAGATATGCTCACACCCACGGGAAGGAGTGTCAGGTCTAAACAGTCACACTGATTGCTTTTGTAGAGCATCCTGGCATCTCTTCTGATTCCAGCTTAAATCAGCGGGTACCTTTCAATTTGCATTTCCTGGGAACAGTTTCCAGAGAATGTTGTGTTCTGCTGAACAGCCCGATCTGATTCATCTTTACATCAGTGTTCAGCTTCAAGAAAAGCCATGAGGTAGGAAGGAAACTATTTAATGTCTCTTGTCACCTGCAAGGTTGTTGTAGTCTGCAATAGTGAGAGCTCCTACAGAGTATGGGTCCCTGCATTGCTTCTCAAGAGTAACCAAAGACAAAGGTACTATGTGTTCTCTCAGTAGCAGGATGCAAATCTTTATAAAAGTGGGTATTTATTCTTCTTGCCTTTATTTTATTTTATTTTTTGGTGGCATACACAGGGATTTCTAGCAGGAAGTGTTACAGTTGCTGCTTTGCAGTGACATATTTGTTAAGGCCATGTTTTTCCTGAAGCTATTGAAAGAATTAGAATCAGGTATACAATAATAGAAAAAGACTGGTTATGGTTGTGATCTCAGTGCAAAATCCCAGGGAGGTTGTTTAAGGCCTTTCAACATGATACTGTTGAAAAGCATATCCTGATTTTTACATGCTTTGAATTTCAAATATGTTGCAGGTGCTTAGTCCTACTGAAAATCCTCTAGGTCTCCGGAAAGCTAGGCTAGGATAAGTATCTGATGGTTATTTTAAGCAATCATCTTCTGCATTTAGCAAGCCATCATGAATCTTAGAAATGCCAGCATATACATTTGTAAAAAATGGACACAATAAAGCAGACTGGAGCTTTTGAGAAGTGAAAGAAAAGCCAATTCTTTTGGCTTTTTACCTGGCTCTTGTTGGTCTTCTCCAAACTCAGCACATTAGCCAAATTACTTGCAGTGCATCCTACCAACGCAACGTGTGCTTGTGGAATAGGTAGAGACATTTCATAGCCCCTAACAATACTCCTCTACAAGCAGAGCCAAAAAATTCTGAAGTGTATAAAATCCTGCAACAATCTCCTTCTTTAAGTGATCTTTAAATCTGTTTTATGTAGTGACTGACTAGAATGTTCCAATTGTATTTGCATACAGAGAGCTTGGACTGGATGGATTAAATGGTTTAATTAATTGTCCACCCTTTTTGGCTCAGATCAGTGTATATATACCAGTTATATTTATCTGGCAGGTGTTCCTTTCCTCTGTGTCCTTCGGACTTGTTGTTCCCTGTGCTGTTACTCAATCAAGGCTTATGGCAAAAAGGGATAAATAAAAGAAATGAGTAAGATGCTTAAGCAATCTGTACCAGCGCAGCAGTGTGGAAGGTACCCAAGGAGCCCTGAACATCTGACCTTTCTCTCAGATACTGCTTCATGCCTTGCTAGATAAGAAAGCTGAGATGGAGGAATTAAGACCATGGCAATAAAAGGATTGCCTCACACTCCAGTATTTATTTACCTAAATACACCATTTAGGGAACATTTATTTCACCAGTATCTATGCAAAATGTTTTTAATTTGAGGTATGCCCTACTTCAGAGCCTGCCTACAAGGCAGGGAAGTTCTGTTGCCACACTTTTCAAGTCTGGGTAACTTAGTATGTGATGGAGAAGTGACTCAGCTCATATGACCAAAGTAGTCTGGCCTGGGTCGGGATTCAGAGGTAAGACTCTTCAGCAGAGAGCAGGAAACTCTTTGCCATCTACCAAATTGCCTGCTCTGACTTCACGTCACTGGAATGTGGCAAACAAAGCTAAAGATATCAACTAGAGATGTTTAGAAACCCTCTGTGAGCAGACTCAAGTCCTTTGGCTCTCTTAAGCCACTGCAAGTCAGTGGGTTACCAGAAATCTTCTGGAGCAGAAGAAAAAGGATAGATTCAGGTAAGATTTTAAGAGTTTGCATTAGACACAAAGATTATGATGAATGGAACTTGTGGATAAATCCCCAGATGACTTTTGATTTCATTAGCCAGTGGGCTGAGACCTCACTGTAGAGCATACATATGATGTCAGTGTCTACTTCCTTGCTTTTGTTTCCTCCTTTTTGTTGTCTCTGTAATTTAGTGAGACAGGTGCTGTGGCCATAGATTACAGCAGCCCAGGGGAAATCTGAGAATTGCATGTAATATGCCAGCTTGCAGCTACACAGCCAGCTTGTATGGGCGAGGGTTTGACCTTGCCATTCTGTTTTGGGATGCCGTTCTGGATGTCAGAAAAGAGCACACTGTCTTGGGCACTGTGGTTGTCCATAGCCTCTTCAGAGATGGAGATTAATCTTATATCCTTCTGTCCATGTATGAATAAAGCCGAAGGCTAGACACTCTGACTTCTGTCACCTGAAATCCTGGGAAGATTGCCATAACACACTCTGTTTCACCTTTCCTTCTAGCTGTCAGCTTTACTGTCACCTGACATAGCACTGTTCACACAAGGCCCTCCAAAGTCAGAGAGTCCTCGGACAGTCAGGCTGGCGAAGTGGCAATGAAACTTCTGTATTGTGGTCCCATTTCTGCCCCAACCTAATGATCAGTTTTTGTGTGTCTATACATGTAAGTAATTTTAAACATCTGATGCGATTATGAAACACCTACCTGTCAACCTCTGTGGGACGTCATAAGGCTTAATTAAATGTTTGCAAAGTATTCTGCCACGCTGAGACGCAAGGTGATACAGAAGGCAAAATATTATCACAAATAAAAAGTCTGTCGTAATCTGGGACAGTAGGTGTCTACATAAAAAAAAAAAGTCCTTAGTGGACGCAAGAAGCTGTCTTTCTCAAAGCAAGTAAACTGTTAGTATAAGACATACAGAGGCAGAAAGCGGGATAAATTCTGCTTGATTTATTTTTGTTGTTGTTGTTTTGAATGCTTACCTTGTTGTGGTCAAGATCTGAGCTATCCATTTAGTCTGTCTTTAAAGCCAGGCGAGAAAAATGAGTTACTCTGCCACAATCTCCCAGGCCAATTTTGGCTTTATGTTTGGAGCGATACGAGTTGTGCCCTAGATTGTTACTAGAAAGGTTTAGGCTTTTGATTGTATATCTACATTGTATATATATAAATAGTCTGTCTTGAACTGTGGATCCAGTCAGCTAACACGCTGTAGAGAAATCCTGTACATAATCACGATAGGTCTATAATTCTGCAATGTATCTGAAGTGCTACAGTATGTGAAAATGTCTCCAATGAAGGTGAAACCTGGATCACAATGATACTGTGAAGCTAATCTCATCTCAGCCACTGAGTCTGAAAATGATTTCCACAGAACTTGTACCCTGGAACGTGATGTGGGTGTCAGTATGCTGTTCAGATAGTGCATTGTTTTTTTCAGTGAGTGGAGATCTTCAGTCACAGAATCACAGAATGGTAGAGGTTGGAAGGGACCTCTGTGGGTCATCTAGTCCAACCGTCCTGCCGAAGCAGGGTCACCTACAGCAGGCTGCACAGTACCTTGTCCAGGCGGGTCTTGAATATCTCCAGAGAAGAAGACTCCACAAACCTCCCTGGGCAGCCTGTTCCAGTGCTCTGTCATCCTCAAAGGGAAAGAAATTCTTCCTCATATTCAGACGGAAATTCCTGTGCTTCAGTTTGTGCCCATTGCCCCTTGTCCTGTCACTGGGCACCACTGAAAAGAGCTTGGCCCCATCCTCCTGACACCCACCCTTCAGATATTTGTAAGCATTTATTAGGTTGCCTCGCAGCCTTCTCTTCTTCAGGCTGAACAAGCCCAGTTCCCTCAGCCTCTCCTCGTAGGGAAGATGTTCCAGTCCCCTCATCATCCTTGTAGCCCTCCGCTGGACTCTCTCCAGTAGCTCTTCATGTTTCTTGAACTGAGGAGCCCAGAACTGGACACAGTACTCCAGATGAGGCCTCACTAGGGCAGAGTAGAGGGGAAGGAGAACCTCCCTCGACCTGCTGGCCACACTCCTCTTGATGCATTCCAGGATCCCATTG
>Ga0065711_1044442_pt1 | contig 14099 bp, 16 predicted proteins | sample Hoacrofraction12_FD_59098 | JGI IMG/M metagenome (GOLD analysis project Ga0065711, IMG submission 59098) | Hoatzin crop microbial communities from Cojedes, Venezuela - Epithelial fraction 12 v2 (version 2) | ecosystem: Host-associated > Birds > Digestive system > Esophagus > Crop | place...
AAAAGCACAAAACCCCAATTTCTGACCCCAGCTGAAGTTCCCCGGCCCTTATCGTCCCAGGTTGAGCCTGTTTCCAGGACACCCACGGGAGACACTTGTTGCATGGCCGGGCATCACGCGGTGCTGGTGCCTGGACAAGGGTCACTGCACAGACCACGGCTTTGTATGGCAGCGGGGGCAGAAGGCTGAGGAGAATGGCTGCTTTGAAACTGTGTTTTCATCTCTCCACGGTCCTTGCAGAAGGACTTATTCCTGGCTCAGGTCTAACCATGCCAGCAAAAGCAAAGCAGTCCAAGCAGTAAATGCGATCACCACTGCCCCACCACTGACATGAAGTGTCAGAGGAGTTTTGGTGAATCCCTCCGGGGTCAACATCCCATTGCCAGCCGCAGCACAGGGCTTCCATCTCCACTGGGTGCTCTGAAGTCAGCGAGCAACGAGGAGGAGAAAGGAAAGCTGTCCTTTCAGGAGGATTGAGCTAGATGACCCACAGAGGTCCCTTCCAACCCCTACCATTCTGTGATTCTGTGATTCTGTGATTCTGTCGTGGAGGGTTTGGCTATATCCCACTCTCCCAGGAAGGATCCTTCCCAAGTGGGGTCCCCCAGCACCCCAGGCAGGCCAACACCCTGAGCAACAGGCACCTCCTGGCTGGATGTCACTGAGACGCTAAATCTCACCCCACTTGCATATTTTGGGCAATGAGCAATAAGGGGCGGCAGGGTAAAACTCACCATGGTCCTTCCTAGGAAGTGCACATCTGCACCAGGCCCACAGGCTGCTCCTGGTGAGGGAAACTGCCAAATTTCAGCAGGCCCCTAAGTGAGGTCTGACATGCAGGCTTGGGCTGGGCGTCCCAGCCATCTGGCAGGTCTACCTGGCCTTGCTGGCAGCGGTGACCCCAAGACTCTTGTCTTGGTATTTGATACTTTGCTAAATCTGACAAGATTTCAGAAAAGAAATAAGACCAGTGGCAACATTTTGTTGTTTAAAATCAAGCTGGGTTTGAGCAGTACATGCTCTAAAAATATCTAGAATGAAATCACACTTTTCTCCTTTTACTTTTTTTATATGGTTAACCTACTTTCTCCCAGATCAAAGCCTGCTACGTAGCACGCCTGCAGTAAAATTACCATAACAACTGTAAACGCATCTAAACCTGAGATAATGCAAAGATCATTCATTCAGACTTTCTTCATTGCAAAAAGCCATGCCCCCACCCCTCCCGTCTCACAAACCGCGTCCTCAACCCCCAGAGCCACGACCCCAACAGCCTGCCAGGACCCCCAGGCACCAGACATGTGAGTTTTTGCTGCCCGGGCATGGCTCGCCGGTTTGTACCTGCAAGCAACGTGTTCCATGCGTCTCTTCCTGTCAGAGTTTTGCCCTGTCCGGCTACGATCAGACCGGAGGAGATTGCAGGGCAACGGCCTCAGCTGACCAAATTGCAGCGCTGCCGCTCCAGTAGCTCTGTGAGCCTGCTCTGATGACATTTTCCATTTAATAAACAAAAATGCACTTGTAACAAGCAGCTCCCATCAAAAGACTCTCAGCTTTGCCATTGAGACCTGCCCGTTAGCTGAACAAGGAAACACAGCGACCTGCTTTTCATCAACAAGCTCTACTTCATGTATTTACCTCCAATGGCCCCGGCAATGAAATCCATCCAGACTGAGTCTGCTGCCTTAATTACCCTGATTAAACGTTAGGGAGGCAGAAGAAGGGACGATAGCGGTTCGGTCTTTCAGAGCCCCGCAGGTCCTTCGGAGACAGCGTGATTTGCAGTATGAATCACCTTCCCGCTGCCTCCTCTTGCCTCTGGGGATTGTGAGCCTTGTGGATACTTGATGAATCTGTACACTGGAGGCAGAGACGGGAAGCCTGGAGCTGTTCCAAGAACACAGTGAATAAGTAATCCCGTGAAGCCCTGCAACACTGCGCCAGAGCCGCTGTTCCCAGTGCCTTTCTGCTTGGAAAATCACCAAGGGTGGTGCTTTGCAGGGTAACGCTCGCTGTGGAGGGGCCGTTCCCCGTTGTACATATTGACCCCAGAAGACAGCCTTGCACACTTGTTTGCCAGAGGACACTATTACCTTACACCATGGAGAAGTGGCACAGGTGGCTATGTATGAAATGCCTCCTCCCTCCATCCCAGCCTGCCTTCCTCCTTCTGATGGAGCAGACCTCCTTCCCATCAAGGAAAATTCCTTGGCTTTCCTAACCCACACAGCTGACCCTAAAGCTCTACCCAGATCCCCACAAATTGTTGTCTGCTCTATTGTGTATACACGTGGTGATACCCAGAAATAAATCCAACCACATACAAAGTATTTTGTATGGTCCCTTTCAGACCACAGGGAAGTTCTCCCAGCCCCAGGAGGAGCTCTGCTTGTTCACTTGCTCAGCATCCCAGACTTCTTTCCAATGTTAGCTTCTTGCTGAGTTCAGCGGCGGAGCAGGAATCACGATTGCTGCTGCCCACACTCCAGTGTTTTGCCCCTGCAGGGCAGATAGGAGATGGATTTTGCCAGGAGACTGGTCCAGCACCTAATTTTTTCTTCCTAATCAACACTCAACACAAGGCAGTGATTTCAGCAGGGGGAACAGAAAAGCAAAGAGAGAGATCTTTTGGCCAAGGAGAACCAAGAGCTCAAGAGAATGCCATATTGCCTCTATTTGCACAACGGCCCCACACCAGAGGTCTGCCATATCTACATGGGAAAGGTGAAGTTTTGCCCAGAGTGAACCTGGAAACTGAAGACCTGATGCAGTGAAGGGCTTGTCAAGTCGTGACCCGAATTGTACTCCTCTTGAAGAGGTTTCCCTGGGTCAGAACCAAGGCACATGGGCAGTGAAGTGAAAAGAAAATTTCACGGCTGCTGCCCGGCTGGGTCGGCTTCACAGAGGAGCTGAGGACTTTAGTCCCAGTGCTAAGTCTCTCGCACATTTCACAAGGACCTATTTCTCATTGAAGTGCATATTTTTGATGGGCTGATGCGTCAGTGACATATAGCACAGCTCAATGTAAGAGCTCAGAGTTTCTAGGAGCTAAAAATTAAAGGATTTTTAGCAACTTACTTCCCATAATTTCTTACATGTCCCTCCCTTAACAACTTCTGTGCTGGAGAGAACAGTTTATTTCAGTGTAACATCATGCAAGGACAGCAAAAACTTAAAACCAGAAGTAAAATATTATCTAGAGAATCAGCAATGTAGCTGCTAAGACACACTGAGTTATTCAGTAGCCTTTCCTTGTTAAACCTGGTGACCATACAGGAGTTATTAATGGTTCATCAATGCCCTGTACATGCCAAGTGTGGGGAAAGGTGCTGGTTCCACTTCTCCTACCAGCCATGCCCGGCTGCTGTCCTTGCAGGCCCCCTCCAGCAGCGAGACCGGGTGTGGGACCTGCCGTGTCAGCGACACAGGGGGCAAGGACACTGTCCCCTGCAGAAGGGCAGCCCGAGAGCCTACAGCCTCCTGATCCTGCAGGGACCGGGCAGCCTGCGGAGCTGCTCCAGCCCACGCTGCAGCAGTCATTGGCGCCTTTGGGGCCACTGCTCAGACACCACTGTTCAATACTGCTTTTCTGGGAGCTGCTTCCAGACAAAGTGAAGAAACGCATTATATTCCCAGTATGAAAGTGTCACCATGCCTTCCCTCCCATCCAGTGGCTGAGGGTGTTGCGGAGGGGGAGGGGTGGGGGTGGATTTTTCTATGTATTGCAGTGACTGGTGCAATACCAGTAAGAGAATAGAGGCTCGCTGGTATGTCACACTGGCTGACTAAAGTATCAGGGCTAATAAGTATTTCCCATGAAATGGCACAAGATGAAGCAAAAATTTCTACCTCTAGCTGAGCTAAACAGCTCAAAGTGAATCTTCTTCAGGAAACCTTCTGAGATTGTAAAAAAACCCCAACTAACCCCAAAACCTTCCCTTTGTGACAGAATTTTAACCCCTTTTTATTATTTTAACCTTCATGTACACCAACGCTTCTATCAAAATGTTAGTTTGCTTCATATAGCACAAAGCTGACTCCACATTCAAGTATTTTGATAACCTTCTGATAATGATTTCAGTCATTTTGATGAGCTGTGCCGGCAGAAGTCACGTTTTCCACATGACTGGAATTGCTCTGCAAACAGAATCCGTTCAGAAGGTGGCCATCTGGAAGAAGAATATCTTGGTGCTTGAGACGTTTCACCTTGTCCCGAATCCAGCCCTCCAATGCCACAGGTCAACAGAGACAGCCCAAAAAATCCAGCCCAAAGGGATTTGGAATTATCAGGAAGTTCTTCAAGATCAAATACAAGTCATTCCTGTCACCCTTTGACACAGTGTCCAAGGACTGACAGAGACTACTGCTAGTCCAGCTTGCAAAGGAACACCATGGTCCACATCTATGCAGGGATGAGCGAAAGTGCCTGGTCTCAACCCAGGTGGTCTTCTCAAAGCATGCCCTGGGAAATGTGACACACGAAACACACGCTTTGAGGCTCTGCAAGGGATAGCACTCCTCTAGAAGTAACGCACAAGTCCTTTCCTCCAGTAGCAAACTGTTTAAGAGCGATTTGCTCAAAATGGGTGAATTTCACAGGGGATTTTGAGAAAGCAGAGTGTGGAAGGTGCTGTCAGATGAAAAGACAGATCTGGTGATATGAAGCAATCTACAGGAAATTTTGAAACTAAGTGACAGAGAAGTGAGAAAGGACTTAATTTTGCACCGTGCATGATGGATGAAACACTCCATTTGCTCCACAGGAGGAGGCAGCTGTATGCCCACCCAGGCAGGGAGAACTGCTCCATGGCTACAGCAGCAGCGGCGTTAAAGCACTGGTACAAGTGTATGGAGCAAAGGTACGTAATCAATGTTAAATAACATCTTTTAGGTGAGACAAAAAAGCAAGGGCATCCCTTTACTCCTTCCACAGATCACTCCCAGGACATTACGAACTCCATCCATCCAGCGAAGTGAGAGAGAAGCCTGTCCTCTTTCGCCTCTGCAGCTACCTGCTAGTTTGTCAAGCCAGATTTGCTGAGAAAATGTTCCTGCCTCGTTTCCTGCCATAACACGCTGCGTTTTCTATTCCCTTCACGCTATGCGATATCACAGTCACATGCATATCCATTAATTCCCATCCAATTTATAGGAAAAATCCTTGACTGAAGAGACTGTTCAAATAGTGTTATCCTGCTACGTCACTGGGCTGTTTGCACATTGCAGAACAGGAAAGAGTGACACCAGCAACACTGAGCTGGCAGAGTCTGGCGCTTGGCTCGCATGGTGGTGGGTGGGAAGGGGGGTGGAACCTCCTGGCTCCAGCTGTGGTATGGATTTTCGAATCAAAGCATCTCACTGTCCTGTATCTCAGGTACTAATGAAAAACCAATAATGCCAAGGACCCAAGGGTTTGCAGCATGAATTTAATAGCAAAACAAACAAAACTGCTAAAGAAACCACTCTGAGCATTGGCAACTGCATTGCTTTTAGCCAGGGACAAGTGATCAGTGATTTCACCTCTGGAAAGCTGATAGAAGGTTCTCAGTGTTTCTACACACAAGAAAATGATACATTTCTAAGGGGATTGAAGACGATTGATTGCAGTAATTTAAGAAGCAACACAGATTCTGGCTGTGGCTTTGGGCAAGTCACTGGATCTCCCTATACCTAATCTTCTCATCAGCACAACCGGTGTGCTGTATGTCCACTGCCATGAAGTCACTGCAAGGATTCAGGCACTTCTCAGAAAGCCACAAGTCTCTTTTCAAGAGTACATCATGGGAAAAACTGGAAGTAGCAACACTAACACACACCCTACACAAACACCCACCTGAAAAAAAATATATATACATGCATTGTTCTCATGGTTCTTTTAAAGTGTTACATAAATCTTCCCATCAAATCCTACACTTTACAATAAGAAAGAGGAAATGTGACAGTGCATCACCTCAGTCAACTCCAGAAAGGCTTTTATGCCAGCCAGCATTGCTAGCACTTTGGAAGGACTCCTGGCTGTGATGGAGGGAGGGGATGTCTGGACTGTTATTGACTTTCCAATTGCACTTTGAGCCTCTTTCCAACCTCTTGCACGTTTTCTGCACTGTAATGAACAGAAGATGTAGTCAGTGACCTGGCAGCAGGCTTGGAGAGCCAGGAGCGGAGGGAGGCACTCACCTTCCCCGCCTCCTCTTCCCCACCAGGCAATAGTGTGCCATTTATTTGTCATGCTGATATTAATGTACAGCCCTCAACATTTTCAGCAGGGCTAGTTCAGGTGTTAGGCAATAAAACATAGCTGCCGTTGTAGGAACAGTGATAAGCCCCAAATCCACTGATGATGCTGTTGCAGTATCAGTGCTCTCTCCAGAGTTACAGCTCTGTACCTTTTTCTCCAATATCATCAAACTGTGTCTGCCTCAGACTTGTGCTGTACACCAGTGAAAAACATATGAGATGCTACATCATCTTGACTAGCCGACAATCTTTCTTCCCTTTGGAACTGTCTGATTTGATATGATTTAACAACCTCAGAGCTACTTGGAAATTTGGTATAAAACTCAGCTCTAGAACTATATAGAGTTGTTATTTAGGACTTTGATATCAGCTTATAAAATCACATGGGAAAGATTGTTATAAATATACTTAGCTGGCAAACCTGGCACCAATGAATTCAGGAAAGAGAACTTTTTCTACATACCAGCATTATTATGAGCTTATGCTAAGAGGGGGTATATACAAAAGAATTTGAGACTTTTTATCTTGCAGAAGTAGAAAACAAGTGAAATTACACTAAATTAATTAACGCACTCAAGCAAAACCAAAGCATCTCCCTTAAAAATTCTGCTACAAAACAAGTTTATGCCAGAGAAGTTCCCCATGTTGTTGGGGGGCAAAGAGCCACTGATACCCATGATAGCTTGAGCAACATTAATTCAGGGATCTCTGCCATAAATCTTTGTAAGCAGTGTGCACTGCCCTAGTGGGATATAGACCCATTTCATCAGCAAGTGTTCTATTCTGTACCTCCAGCATTAACCTGACTTTTTCCTTTGGCTCAAGCTGGAGAAAAATTGAGGTCTCAGCCATTAGTTTCCATAGCTTTTTCAGGAGCACCCCCAGCATTAGCAAAGAATATCCAGACACCAGTACTAAAAGTACCAGTCTCTGAATATTGTAGGAAGTTCACACCCTCACTTATCACTCTTGTCTTTTCCCTGGCAATAGCTCAGGAGCCGTATGAGCGCCTATCTCGCAGAGTACTTCGGAAGTTTTTGCAGAGGCACTTTATTCATTCTGCTAAGCCTATTTTTTCTGTTTCGAAGAAATGGGTGCCTTTTCTGTAAGACTAATGCAACAACAAACATATTTCACATGACAGCTGGAAGCCCACATATGGCCCAGCAGGAAGCTGCCTTGAAGAAAAGCCAAGATATTAAAAATACGTCTGTACGTAAACCTCAGTGGCATTCCTTCACGACACATTCCTGCTTTTTTTTGGCTATCTCTTCTCGTTCATTCCTCACTGGTGCATCACACTGTGTGTCTACACAGCTGAATAACTTAGCATTTAGATTCAGCTGGAGACCTGGTCTCCCAGTAGTTGACTTTGCACGTGGATACAAACTGTGCCAGAGGATTTCAAGTACATGGTGTTGAAAGTGTATTTGTATAGCTTTTGGCAGTGAAAAACAATTTGCCTCACAGAAACGTTCCTGTAAGAACAGGGTGGCTTAAAAACAAAGACATGATGTAGGCAGAGGAGGTTGTCCTCCTAGTTCTGCCTCCTGTTCCACTAGGACAAATCAATTTTACCAGTTTCCCTATCTATGAAATGGGCATAACTGCATACTTTTACTGCACAGAAACATCCTGAGGCCTAGCTTATATTGTCTGCAAATCTAGACTGGCAAAATGCTACAAAGATGCCAGCTACTGAGTTTTTATCTTCCTTTTCTGAATGGTTTCCCAACAGTTCTTCCTCACTGTCACCAGTCACAAGTACATTTGCTGAGTGACTAATGTGCAGAGGGAGAGATGAGTAAAGCTGCTGGGCTGATAGTTACTAACTCAGGTAACTGGACTCGGTGCCCGCCCCTGTATCTCTATGTGCTTCTGCATGGTCTCTGGCATCTTAAAATGGTGCTGCTAGGTAGCTTGGCATTTGGGTTCTGCTGGACACCTGCTCTCCGTATCACCATCTGCACACACATGCAAAGTCTTCTGGTCTTGTCCAAGGGAGGCCAACAGCAAAGAAACTTGGTCCACCTGCAGCAAACATAAGAAGACCTAGTCCTCATAGTATTTCAGGTACTTTAAACTCATCTCGTCGCCCAAATATACATAAACAAATAATCATCATGTCTTAGCTGCTATAGTACTAGCACAAGCCAGAGAATAAAGATGGGACCTATGAAGAGAGCAGAAAAGATCCAGCATAGGAGTGTGTTTGTGTAAGTCTTCCCTCTCCAGCCTACTTGCTGACCGCTTGAAAGAAACATGACAGAAGAGGTTAAGATTCGGCAATTTAGTTTATTTAGAACTCAAAGTATATATGATCTTTGCAATTAAAAATAGTGCCAAGGAGGGGGGTTTGGACTAATGCCTGTAAGCAGCTTTTTCTGATTTTTCGGTCTGTTGGTTTCTCATCTGCTTCCTGGGAAGCACCCCAGGGACTGGCTCTGGATTTGTATTTCAAACAAAGCACAAGACAACTGACTATGAACACGGATGGATTCTTCATCAGAATGATCATAAACGTTGTTGACTATTTTAAGTGTGCATTATGCTTCTTCCTCTTGCCTTCTCCAACAGACCAATGCATTTAAAACCAGTAACCCACACTAAAATGCCCCTACACACACACGATATCACGCGGAGCAGAGGCTGAGACAAACAGCAGAAGGTGCAGGTCAGAACTTGGCCACTTCTGCATAAAATGGCAAGAGTCGGGATTTCCAGAAGATACGTTGTCCTGGATTCAGCTGGGATAGAGTTAATTTTCACAACAAGCTGGTTGGGCTGACCCAAACTCAAATGGGATATTCTATACCAAGTGATGTCATGCTCAGTATTTAAGCGGGGAGCTGGCTGAAGGAGGGGCTTTTGCTACTCAGGAGCAAGCTGAGCATCGGGTGGTGAGAACACTGCATGTTGTATATGCTTTTTATCAGTATTGCTGATTGTTGTTTTCTTCTCCCTTTGCCATTCTGTTAAACTGTTCTCATCCCAACCCACGAGTTTTTGCCTTTTTCCTTCTGATTGTCCTCCCCATCCCACCAGGGAGGGGCAAGGAGTGAGAGAGTAACTGCGTGGTTCTTTTGTTCCAAATTGAGGCAAAACCACAACATACCTGTGCCCAGTAATAAAGATGTTTCCACTTTACTGGGATAGAGCATGGGAAGTTTGAGCTACACCAAGCTGGGTGTTTCCACAGAGCAGCTCAGCTTCTAAGTTTTTCTTATGTACTTAACATTGTGTCCCAATATGTCTCTTATTTCACCATTTGGATTAATTTGTTGCTGCTTTAGATGGTCAGCCATTTGGTGAAGCACTAGTTGGTCTTGAAGTTTAGTTGTGCTGGACTGCACAATGCAAGGTTTTCCTTGCAAGCAGCTTGCTCATGTAAATGAAACATTCACATGGCTGCAGGCACATGGTCTAAATGCCACCTACGTTCACATCACACACAGGGCACAGAGAGAGAGCTGCTGCGCCAGAGAGTCTTTGAAGAGTGATTCAGGGAGCCCAAGCAGTTGCTAGGAAGAAGCAGCTCAAAATCCAATCCCAGCCCAAAACAAAAAAAGAAACTGATGCATTTTTCTGTGTAACGTGATGAGTACTGAAGTTGTGAGGATGCAGCAGTACATGATCTTAGAAGACAAGGAAAGGGCTGAGGGCAGAAGGCTATATGCAAGGAAAAATCTCCTGCCATGTAGTCCCAGAGCTGGCCAAACCATGTGTATTTTACTGCAAGACATCGCCACCAGAATTTCTACAAGTTTATCACAACTCCACATTTCTGTTCCTTTCCTGCTTCATTCTGCTTTTGCCCTTTCTCTTCATGTTTCATCTACCTGCAGTGTTAATTCTGCCATGCTGCTTCTTTACTCTCTGCTTTATTCTGTTCCCCTCCCTACTCTCCCAGTTCCCTTTCCCGGGTTTCTGTTCAGGCTCACCTTCTCCCAGACCTCCACTGGGTGCCACTGAGGGCAGCAGACAGCTGACAGAGTCACTGCTTGCCATAAGAACAGAGGGAAGCCTTCTCTGCTATCTCACCCCTTCAGCACCATCTGCAAAGCCTCTTCCACCTCAGCTGCCACCATTCAGACCTAGAAGACAACAGGGCCAACAGAGCAAAGGGAAGAGAGTCTTTGCAGGATAACATTAAATTATAACTGTAACGTTTTCTCTCAGACATGTGGCAGCACAGCTGCTGTATGTGCTGGTAGACTCCATCAGCTCTTTCTTTTCTGCTCTCTCTATTTGATGAGCCCAGGTTTCACCATCCAGCCGGAAGCTAAAGACTCCCAAAGCAGAACAAAGCAGGGAAAGCACAACCCTGCACACCACCTTCCTAGGGAATGCATTCCAGCCAGTTGTAGTTATGTTTGGATCTGCCTTAGCAGAATAAAAAGAAAGATGGTCACAGCTGAGCCAAATCTCTGGAGCTTGAGGGCCACAAGAGCTCCCAACAGATGTCTGAGTCACGGTCTGAGTCAGGGGCATCACACATCAACAAAGCGGATGCAAGATCAGACATAGCTTTTGAACTATCTGAGCCTGAGTGAAGAGGAGAACCATTAAATTTGGGGTGCCTTGAGTTAGCTCTCCTTTCCAGAACTGTATCTGTACTGCACAGATAAGGCCCTGGGTCAATAGGTAAACATCCAGCCTAAGTGATACTACGAAATCATAGGAGCTATATGACTTCCTTCCCTTTATCGCAAAGCTCCTATGGAAGCCGCACACAAATACAAGCAGCTTTATTGACTCACTGTCCCGTGTCCTGCCCCTCCAGCTTAATAGACTCCTCTACATTCATCCAACGTTGCCTCACAAGTGTAACTTGAACCCAAAACAAACCTCAAGCAAGAAAATACGAACAAAAGGGAAATTCCCCTGTGGGACTAAAGCCATGCTCATTCCTTAGTGAGCCAACCCCGGACATCGCAAACTTTATACTAACGAGCCCTTCATGCTCTCTGTGCTAATTTATAAAGTGTCCCCGCCCCCTTTGAAGTGCATGCCTGCTCCAGTGGGGTTCAGTAGCATTGAACAAAACATTCTGCAGCATTGAATAAAGCTTATTAGGAACAGCTCAAGCATGCAGGAACAAGACAGGCCTTCGGAAATTGCAGCAACCTGGGAGGGGCTGCATGAACATCGACAGCAAGATTAGAATTCAAGTGATCTCGACAAACCAGAAAAACAATCTGTAAAAAGCAATTTAGCATGGACAGTTAGGGATGACTATGAGAAATGAACTGCAAGTGTGAGACAGGAAACATGGTGGCACGTTGCTGATCTACTGAAAAGGGTCTAGGGCACATCATGTGTCACAGGCTTCCCATAAATGAACAATATCATTTTATGTTATGTCACGTTACGTTACGTGAGGACTCTTGCAAATATCTGATCTCGTATTCAGATACATGAACAAAAGTGTTGTCTGCAAACACCCAAGGCAATCTCCCATTACTCACTCAGCAAGGCCTTAGGGGTCAGTCCAAGGAACTCCAGACCAGCTGAAGAAAGAAGTGGGTAAGAAGAATTGGAGGTCCAAAAATAATAATCAATATAATTCAGAGAAGAAAAGATTAAGATTGTGTTGGGGTCGATGTAGCTTGAGAATTAGCACGACTAGGCCATTTAAGTAAAACAGCATAACTGAACAGGCCGCTGGAAAGGACAGGTAAGAATAACTATTGAGAAAGTTCTGATAGTGCACATGATGTGGGTTAGCAAAAACAAGATGTGTTCAAGGACGTGGAGGCGGCCTGTTGCTATTAGCGTTAGTGCATAGTTACCAACCATACGGGAATATGGGGCGCATGAACAGCGCGTGATCTATGTCTGCAGCCTATCCGAATAAGCGTGATCGTGTGTGCAGATATGAAAAATGTATATAACCACGCAAGCAGACCAATAAATCGGAATCAACTGTGCATTGTATCAATGTGTGAGAGTCATTCCTGTCCCTGCATGGATACTGAAACTCGGCAAGATTGAAACTGTCTTCAGATAACCTAAGAAGCGCCTGCAGAGAGAGGAAACGTTTTCCCTGTCCATTGTGGGTGAACATTAAAATTACAAAACACTTCTAATGGAGAAGGTAATTTCTCTGTGGCAGATTGCTTGAGAGATCGGAGGATCCGAATAACAGATTAAAAACACTTTGGCCAGGAATGTTTTAGGCCAAGCTGATCCTGCTAAGGCTTGGGCTATGAGGCAGATGCATATAACAGGGCTGTGAGCACGGTTGCAGTTCCTCTCATCGATGCCAGAGTGGATAGGATTCCAGAAAGTCGCTTCCACCTCTACGTGGAGAAAGTGTTGAGAGAAAAAGGACTGTTCTGGGCTTCCTGTCTGATTTGAAGCACCGGCTGCAGGTGTATGTGTTCGGCAAGGTCTGAGGTCCCCGTCAGGAGGTAGAACGGTGTGTGGTACAGCAGGAGCAGGCTGCTCCCAAGGCCATCGGTGCTGCGGCAAAGGGCAGGGCCACCCCACCTACCTGCTCTCTAATACCAGTTGGTTGTCCTCAGGTATGGGCATCAGGGAATCCAAAGCATCCTGGAGACACCTGGGTGCTTCATTTGATTTGGCGGTGTTTGGAGATGAGAAGGAACCCAAATGAGTGTTGGGCTGGAAGAAGATATGGGGAAGGTCAGGGATTCATTGAGGCTTTGCATTTCCATCTTATCAGCTTATTAATTGCAAGGATGGTCCAAGAGCTGCTAAACCTGAGACAGGTTATCAGGTTTTGTGCTGCAGTAGTAGTTTTGAACCTCCTTGGAAGCATTCTTGTCTTTGTTCATTTGTCTGTGTGTTTTCTTTGCACAGAAGGTAAAAGCTGGCTTGATTATTAATATGCTGCTCCACTGCAAGATTTTATCGACTTTGTATTGAGCTGCTACACCTAGAAAAGCACTACTGTATCGTGGAAAGCAATTAAAAAAAAAATTCAGCTGCTTTTCCATTTTGCTTCTGGAACTTAACTCTCTAAAAGCTGACCTCCCAGGCCCTGAAGAAGATCATGTTACTCTAAGCAAAACTCGAATAGGCTACTTATTGTTCTAAGCTGCTGGTATTCCCCTTTCTCAGACACTGCCTGCAGAAATAACCAGCAGCTTGAACAGGGCTCGCTTTTGAAACCGTCAAAATCTCGAGTTCCCCATTAGAAAGCTCTGGCACCAGAGCGCCCTGAAGCCAGGTAACGTTAGTAGGAACGCAGAGTTCATACAAAACAGGGAAAGCCTATGGGGAGGGGAGCAGCCTCTTCCGCAGGGTGAAGCGCAGCAGTGATGTGTAAGCCTGAGATCCGGGCTCTGCTAAGCCTCATGGGCAGCAGGCTACTCATCTGTGGCCTTGACCATCAGGGGCTCATCCGAGCCCTTCCAGTTGTGCCGTGGGGGCAACAGCTAGCACAGAGCCCACATCTGCTGCTGCAACCTTTCCTCCCCTCTCTGGGACAACATTGGGTGGGGGAGTCTGGTTAAAGAATCACAGAATGGCTTGGGTTGGAAGGGACCTTTAAAGGTCATCTAGTCCAACCCCCCTGCCATGAAGTAGCCCAGGCTACCCAAAGCCCCGTCCAACCTGACTTGGGGACACTTCCAGACTTGGAGCATCCACAACTTCTCTAGGCAACCCATGCCAGCACCTCACCACCCTCATCGTCCAGAATTCCTTCCTTCTATCTGATCTTCAACTAGGAGAGGATGGGTTTGATGGCCACCCCTCGCTCTATCATTACAGGCCTCGACAAAAAGTCTCTCTCCATGTTAGGTTAAGGTCTCCGCCGGAGCATTCTCCAGGCTGGACAGCCCCAACTCTCAGCCTTGCCTAGATGTAGCTGCAAAATAAGAGGGGTTTGGGGA
>Ga0065711_1044444_pt1 | contig 14097 bp, 4 predicted proteins | sample Hoacrofraction12_FD_59098 | JGI IMG/M metagenome (GOLD analysis project Ga0065711, IMG submission 59098) | Hoatzin crop microbial communities from Cojedes, Venezuela - Epithelial fraction 12 v2 (version 2) | ecosystem: Host-associated > Birds > Digestive system > Esophagus > Crop | place...
CCTTCTCTTCTTCAGGCTGAACAAGCCCAGCTCCCTCAGCCTCTCCTCGTAGGAGAGATGTTCCAGTCCCCTCACCATCCTTGTAGCCCTCCGCTGGACTCTCTCCAGTAGCTCTTCATCTTTCTTGAACACCCGATGTAGCTGATCCTGCTATGTGCGGAGGTGGTGGACTCAACAATCTCCAGAGGCCCCTTCCGACCTACATAATTCTGTGATTCCATGATATTAAAAATCTGAATCTTTTACTGAGTGTTGGACTAACCAGCCACCTACCTTTTATAAATTACCAAACATATATCAAATTATTCAAGCCTCTGTTTTTAAATCTTTAAGAATCTGGTTATACCTACTCCTCCCAATAGTCAGAACCCTATGTTGTTTTAACTTAATTAAAATAAGTATGAAAGTATAAAGAAAAATTAAAAGGAAAAATTGTCTTGAATTTATGCGGCAAGGTTTTGTAGTGAAGTCTGTAAAGCAATGAATTGTAAAAAGGTGAAGTGGAAAATAAAATTTAGACTATTTACAATAAGGAGAAGAACAGCAACAAAGAAAGAAAGAAAGAATAAACTCATATGTAATACTGGAAAGCTAAAATATTTCAGTGATGGTACACCTGGAATTTCAAATCCAAATGATAAAGATTTTATTCTAGGATAAGGCATCTGAAGATTTAACTCTGAAAGAACTAGAAAGATATATGCATATGGATCTCTTATGAGAGAAAGACCTTAAATTGCTCAGTGCCAATTCTATCATCCTGTCAAAATCTTTATTAAAAATTTTAAAACTCCACTGCTGCTAAAATGTCAATGATATTGATGATTACATCTTGCTAGTTCTTGTCCTCAGCAATGATTACTGAACCTAAACAAATGGACCTGAAGGTTTTAAATAAGAACTCAGAAAGCAATAATCCTCTTTCGTCGAGACCAACTCTAACCACAACTTTGCTCTTACTCACAATTCCTCATGTTATGATACTGATATCTTTTTAACAGCTTCAGTGCATACTGAATGCACGAAAGACACAGGATACTGAAACTTAACGTGGGGAAAAAAATCCTTTAGTTCCCAGGCAGATGATAGCTTCTGAAGGCTTTTCAACTTCCTCCTACCTACTGTGTTTCATTTCAGAATCCAGCACTACCATATAAAAAAGAAGGTTTGCTCTGTCAATGGGGTAGCATATTGAACGAGTGTTCATCAAAACCCTTTATTGTGTGCTTTAAATTGGGTCTTTGCAACCCTGTTTGACAGCAGAATCATGAAAACAATCCTCTGTGAGCTTTTTCAAGCTTTGGAAAGTAACATCTTAAGTCTACAGTTCAGCTCTAATTGTCTCTCTCTTTCTGACCAATATATCTTTAAAGAGTTTTCCATGAATTAATTAGCATTTTTATTTCATATTTAGTACTGTTGTGTTTTCACTTTTAAGAATTTTCACTGTTCACAAGAACTCTGTTTCCCACAAATGTTTCCACAGAACATAGTCTTGAAAACAGAAAAGGTGAACATTACCCAGTCACTGTGTTCAGCTCCCCACCCAGTCCATCCACATGCAGCTATCTGAATATGATACTACACCTTTTATACATATGCAGCTAGCTACTAGCTGACCATAAAAGACTACCAGTTACTAGTTACAGTATGCAGTTTCCAGTGGCCCCACTACCACTGGAGGCCGCTCAGATCAGTGCGGGCACTTTTTCTAATAGTTTAGAATGGTTACGGCTACTAAGAAAAATCTGACTACTAACATGGGCAGAAATTATTCCTACAATTTAAAAAGAAGCAATCAAACAATATTTGGATGGATATATAGATATATTATCCAGATTTAACAGAATTATATGAATAATCACATAAAAGAATTCAGTTTAAATTGTAAAAATTAAATTTACCAGATGTTACTTCTTTGAACCCGCTATGAGGAATGTCACTGCAAAGAGAACACATCAAGAATTTGTTTGATTTACAGAAGAGAGCTGACCTAGTAAAAAGTTAGAGAAATTACTGAAGTTTCACTATTGAAAATACTAAACAGACACTGTAAGAAGTATGAAAGGTAAGCATTTATTTTACATACATATATGTGTACAGAAATGCCTGTGTCCTTTCTAAACTTGTTACTAATATGCCTGATGCAAGTTAGCCAAGAACACTGCTATGAAGAGAGGTATAGGGAAGAAAAGAAAACATGCTTTATACACACCCCAAAATAATCACACTTGCCCAGCTTTTCTTCCTCTCTGGATGACAGGCAGAAGGCACAGATGCCAAGCTGTGGAAGTCATTTTCCAGTGATGGCATCTGGTTCTTTGGCACTCTGCGCTGACATTTGTGTTGGCTGCTTTGCCGTTGCCTCTGGGTTTGTTACTGGGTTAAGTTGATGACAGGATATTGTCTGCTCCTGGATGCTACATTTCTTTTAACTCACCTTTGATTCTATTTAATTTCTGTAAGAATAAAGCTGCTCTTCATCCTCCTGAAATCTTTGTACTTTAGCTGATATATGTAATGATGTAATTTAGGACAGACCTGTTGTGCTAATGGATAATTTGGATAGGGCAAACCACTTCTTTGTGTATTTTACACTTAAAAAAAGATGTTTGCCAAAACTTAATAATACAAATACTTTATTCAAGGACACTGTTTTATTTTGTGATCTTAAAAAAAAGAACTAAAACTCTGAAAGTACTATTATGATGACAAAAAGCAAGCATTTTCAAAATTTGATTATAATCCTTTGTCTTCTGTTAAAAATCATAGTATCCTCTATATATTGCAAGAAATGTTGATGAAACATTTATATTTTTAAAGTAATGAGCCAATAAACTGCTTTAACGCATCACAAAAGGTAACTCCAATGGGCTTATCTCCCAACAACATGGTTTCTAGTTTAGAAATACCACTTTATATGACAGTAATTACTAAAACAGATGGGCAAGGTGCCAAAAAGTGGCATCACACTGACAATGGGCTGAATGCTACTGGGAGCTGTGGAGCAGAAAGGAGCTATGCCAGATTGTGCTGCAGCTGAGAATCTTATTGGTGACCATTTGCTGTGCAATTTCAGATACATCTAAAAAATTATGCATTCCCCATTGATTTCATGCTAAAATGGTAAAGAAAAAAACCTCTGCCTGAACTTGAATACAGTACGTGCTGACAAGTTCTTTCCTTTGAGTACTCAGGATTTTCCTTCTTACACTGCCATGTTCCGATCTACTATTCATAAGACTGGCTTCACATTTTAGATCAATATTGTCAGATGTTACATTAGTGGCAGTCAAAACAACAACAGAGGTCTGCAGACTGAATCAACCAACAGATTCAAAATATTCCTGAAACTTAGCCAGAAAAAAAACAAACAAAAAAACCCATTGCATATTATTTCTTCCGCTCAGGAAATCCATTTTATAATACTGAAAAAATATTGATAAGGAGCACTTTGCTAAAATAAACAGAAATAAAAGTCTAGACTCAAAAGACATATGATCTCTAATATGACTACAAAAATTCAAAGCAAAACCAAAAGTCCTTACTTTTGGTAAGTGTCAGTGGGAACAGTGTCATGTTCCCATCTGAGAGACTTTTGGGTTTTTTTTCCAAAAAGTAGTTCACACACAAATTTCATTGAAACCTTTCTGCTGAACAGTCAACCACTGTACATTTTAGAAAACGCATTTGTCTAATTATTGTTGGAACTGGCCATCATTACGCAGAATACTAACAAGCTAACTGAGTAATTAAGATCAATATTCATATGAATTAATTCTCTTTCAGTAATTAACAGCTGTCAATTGTTAAGTCTAGTACAGTCACAATAAACAATTATTTGCAGTCCAATCTGATACCTAATGTTATTTAGATTATGAACAACTTTTAATAAAGAAATCCTTTGGATATAAAAGGGTTGACATTTCCTTCTGAGTCTCTCAACAGGATAGTCAGGCAGGGAGCCTTGCAATTAATCTCAGCAGTTCATTCATTTTCCAAACATACTTGCCTATTGACTCCTTCAGAAAAGTGCTCATTCACTCACTTGGTTACACTAATTATACATAGGAGATAAAGCCAAGAAAATCTGCAAGACACCAGAGACTCCATTAGTTTTCTGTGTAAATTCCAAATCTGTTTCATGTAAACAGAATGAGGCATATTATTGACACTGGTAGGTTCCTGTCCAAACAGTCTCCTGATTACATGTGCAAGTTAGGTTGATACCACATCACCTTCGTAATTGTTACAGCAATTCTTACAGACCTTGTACAAACCTCATCAGGAGATTTCTGGTGTTTTATCTGCCTTTCAGAATTTCAGAGGCAAGGAAAAAGCTGTACAACACTGTAAACTTCCATCAGACTTTGCCAGCTTAAGAATTTATGTTTGGTATTTATATATGCTAAACTACATTTGGTTACACTGGATTAACAACACTAGAAATAAGTGAAGAAGGTATGAAAAGGTTAGTGGTAGGGCAAACAAAAACTAGAGGGGCAAGGGAAAGGACAAGGCAAACAGAGAAGAGCAGTTTAGTTACAGTGTAGAATAACTTTGATTTACCTGGACTTCTTTACATTGACCTCTGACTACAATTATATTTCCTCTTGCTTTTTTCCTTCACAACACCTAAAAAGTAGCCCAGAGATGAACTAAATAATTATTGTGCACACTTCACTTTTGTCCCAGTTCCAACAAAATTTGATACCTCTCCAGGGTCCATATTTTTTCTGAATAAAGTGATCTAAAATTCTTACAACTTAGCAAACATGTATGCTAAATTATGCATTTTTCCCAAATTAAAAAAATGAGTGTCTTCTACATGTGCCAATATACTCCATACATGAGGCACAGTATTTATATTGCATAAATTGAAAGTAAGCTTCTTAAAGGCAGGACAACATAGGTATGAGGGTAACAGCTGCAAGTGTGAACAGAAAAATCCTATTCTAACTTGAATCACAATATGCAGACAAATCTTCCAATTTTTGTGTGCATGTGAGCTTCGTACTGTTTCACAGAATATAAATTTTGCCAATTAAAAATTTGTAAAATTAACAATTTGGACATGGGTTTGGAGAGTAATTTTCATGTATGTGTCTATTCATACGCACACACATATGTATGTCTAGATGTACGTATGAAAAGAAACCCTTACATCAATCAGTAGCTTTCTGGAAAGGGAAATAGCAGAGATCACGGTTTTCTGCCTTTAGTCAGCTAAAAGAAATTAAAATAAAATATAATGAAAATGTATGAATTAATCTTCAGCTGAAAACATACAGCTAATCAGTACAGTGAATTTTCCATTACCTTAAAAGGGAAAAAACCCCATACGTATACAAAGAAATGTATTCATGTATAAATGTATGTATGTATATATATATATGTATAATACACAATTCTGTAAAGTTGTGGTTAAGTTTAGGGGAAAAGAAAGTTATGTTCAGTCCGTATTTTCTCTAATACTACCAACTCAAGTCAAAAGAAGTACTTAAAAGGAGAAGGAAAGTGAGTATTTCAAGCAACTGCAAAACAAAAGTGGCAAAACACAGCTTTTGAACCTCTGGCTCTTAAAGGAGCTAGATGCACCCACTGTACGATGGGAGACGTCCATCATACTGTAAGATGTAATTCTTAACTGAAGAAAAATTTGTGCTCAATAATTTATCAATCACTCAGTATCGACGATCTAATCACTTCAAAGCAAAAGCAGCTGTCAAAACGTCTCCTCTGTTATGAAATTACTCCAATCTCCAACACCTCTCAAAAAAAAAAATCAGTGTGTATTATTTTATTAGACCAACTCTTTCGTACCTAAAGGGACCTGCCATCAGTGTAAGTGCAACAAACTCACTGCAACTGCTAGGAGGTGAGCTCATAATAGTGTCCTTCTCTGTCCTCAGCTCTGTTTTGGGGCCTGGTGCATGAGAATCCTGTTGTGTGTAAAACAATCTGCTCGAAAGACAAGTCTCTCTTCAAATACCTTGCTTTCTCCTAAGAAGAATGTATGTCAGACGAGATAGAAGAGCACATATGCACTCTTACAACTGAAACCCCAAAGTAATTTCCTTCTATTTGTGGGGGAAGATGCAGCAGGGTTGGCGATGTCATACCAACACCTGAAGAGCTGGCAATGTAATGCTGCCTTGCTCAAGTTGATCATTATTTAGTTAAACAATTTCTTTAACGACAGCATAAAAGAATTCTACTTGATTTTTTTGCTAAAAGAATGTTTTAACTTTGGTCCATCAACCTTGATGATGTTCCTTAATGCTGGAAAACAATAAATGCAAAACTGTCAAAAGCTGTGCATTACGCAGATCCTGTGGTCACCACTGAAGATTCAATATGCATAAACTGTCCACAGAGAGCTGCACTACAAAGTACAACAGGGTTGAAAAATCCAATTTAAGTGAAGCAAAGATTGTGTGAACTCTATTGATTGTGTGTTAATTAAACAATTTCTAATAGAAAACATTTCTGTTAAGAAACTGAAAAGTAATGTATTATATAAAAACCACAGTCCCTGAATAGACAATTAAGTGCAGCTTGAAGTACATTTATGCTACTTGAAGTATACTTAGTGGGACTTCCTCCATAAGAATATATAAGTGAGGATGAGCCATTCTGAAAACAATTTCACAGCAAAAATATGTTAATATCAGTTATTGTAAACTATATGGTCGATAGTTACTATAAACCATAGTTTCACACTTAACTCAAGAAAATCCTTAAAAATACCAAAACTCCTTAATGGAAATAAACCCAAGGGTGGTCTGAACCCAGACATAGGCAGTTGTCACTACCAAAAATACAGGGAAGCAAAGGGGTTCTGCTAGAAGTGTTTTGTTACAGTGTGGCACTGGGGCGTGGGGAAAGGCAAAAATCACAAAGAACTGGCAAGAGGAGACAAGGAATTGCCAAAAAGAAAAGTCCATTTTAGAAATTTTATCCCTGGGAAAAGGTAAAGAGAGAGTTGTAGGCTGAGGGTCACCTATAAGCAGCTACTATCTGTGAACAAAGAAATTATCCTTTGATCATTTTTGATTCCTCTTCACCAATATATGACTTTGTACTTTTTTTTGTTAATAAACAGCAGAAAGTCAAAGAAGCAAATGTCTCTGTTTTCAATTTATCTCCCAATAAAAGAAAAATGCAACTCCTTGAGAAATTTTGGGTGACCACTCACGATATAAAGATTATTAAAAAAACCCCAAATTTCTTATTTATTCATCTGAGATGAAGCATTAATTTAGAGAAGGCAAAGCAGATAGGGTATGTCACCTTACGAAAAGACAATAATTCTTCTTTTAAAAGGAGTAATGTTTTAAGTATCTAGCTTTTAAAGGGAATTGTAACTTCTCTGTTGAGGAGTTTTCTGTTATGAAAAAATATATGCGGTTTATAGGCACTTAGTGCAGTTCAAGGCATTCTATGACAGCAGGATCTACTTGTGGCACCTTATTCGTAGAAGGCATCTAGCTTTCTTGATTTCCATTCTCAGTATATATCTATATTGTAGACTTCTATAATCTCCCCATTTTTTTTTCTAATTTTTATGTTCTGTTGTCCCTCTCTCTTTTCCTTGGTCTACTGACCTTTTCCGATTCTGAATTCTTTCAATGCCACATGTGTCTCTTCAGTTACATCAACGGATTCTATATCCTACAACTCCACTGACACCTGGGACTCAAGCATGCCCTCTAAATACATCACCATTTGTAAGTGTTTCTGTATGAACTAAGATGCAAAATATCACATGACAATACCTACATATTTTTCCCCGCTTCAGAAACACAAATTGTAGCACTGGACTCTTCAGTGCATAGCTCCAATTGCATTGCGAAGCATAAACTTATCTAAGATACAAGCAAATAATTTAATATAATTATCCACAATTTGCTACAAGAACTGCCGTTATCAGCAACTTCACCTTTGGATTCTGGTGCTTACAAATGAAGGAACAGTAATTCAGCTATCTTCTGCACCCACAGAGCTGTTGAAGGTATACTTCAGAAACAATATGTAAGCTATTTTTAAGAAGTTTCAGAACTTAATTTTTAGTGCATTGATATCATTAAGTAGTTAAGGGCACACATCAAACCCAGGTATCATATCATTCAATATAAAATGCGGAGGTTTACAAGGTCAGTGTGTGTCTCCTAAGACGTCTGAAAAGAGAGGAAGAAGGAAATCAAACAGATTGGTGTTAAGAACAACATTAAAGAAATAGTGTCTGTTTATACCATTCACCTTTTCTCCACAAAAATAATTGTTACATGCTAAACAATCTCAAAGTCCCATCTGTAAAGCAAATCATCATGAAAATAACCATAGAGAAAAGATTTTGCTTGGCTTGTTTCGGTTGGCTGGTTGTTGTTAATCTAAACCAGTCACTTGGCTTTCAGCTCTGAAATCCTCTTTGGTCTGCTCTCTCCAGTTCTTTTTCTAAAAATTTGGATAAATTGTCTATGTCCTGGTTTCATCTGGGACAGAGTTAATTTTCACAGGAGGCTGGGAGGGGACAGACTCGGGAGGGCTGACCCAAACAGGCCTGGCGGGATACTCAATACCAGGTGACCTAATGCTCAGCAAATAGCTGGGGGAGCTGGCTGGAGGAGGGGATGCGCTGCTTGGGAGCAGGCTGGGCATCAGGCAGTGAGAAAACTGCAATGTGTCTCCCTCACTTTGTATGTTCTTTTAGTAGTATTATCGTTGTTATTTTCCTCTTTCTTCGCTGTTCTGTTAAACTGTCTTTATCCCAATCTACGAGTTTTGCCTTTGTCTTCCAGTTCCCCCCCCATCCCACTAGGCTGGGGGGGGAGTGAGCGAGCAGCCGCATGGTTCTTCATTGCCGGCTGGGCTAAACTACGACCGTATAGTACTGATTCAGTTTACTAACTGTTAGTAATGATATTAATAGGCATCACTTTCTTTTTAAAAAAATCTACCTTGCTAAGCACAATCTGTAAAAACATACATGCTGTTTTAAGAAATGATGAAGAAATACTATTCTACTGAAAGCCGCCACTATTCTGGTTTTGCCCAAAAGCCACCATCAGACCAAGAAAACCAGAAACAAGGCAATTGTTTGCACGTAACCCTTGTAAGAAGGCAATTGTCTAAATGGAATATCCACTGTTTAATATATAAAATGTTATTAAAATATTAAAATGTGATTAAAATATTTAAACGTATCCACTGGGTTTTTATAACACATTTCACAAATGTGTAATATATGCAGATGACTGGCCTTTTATTTATTTATAAATAAATATGTTAGCATATACCAATGTCATCTAAAAATATATTAAAACAACTAAATTCATCTTGGTACAATAATTTTATCCATCAGCTCAACACAACTTTTAATTCATAGTGGTAATAAAAGGCACTAGAAATAATCTATATATTGTTCACCTGTAAACAAATGTACTTAAATAAAGTGTATTATGTTTTCATCCACTCGATCAAACACATACTGCATTCATAACTGAATAAAAATATTTATGCACTCATGTGAACAGCAGGTTAAAATGTTTACATTTCTATTCATTTCATGTATTTGAAATAGGTTTATGCAACACCTAAAATTAAGGCTCTTAAAACGAGTAATACTGCAGTACTTTGGAGCACATGCAATATGATCACAATGTTAGATGGGCTGACCTCAGTGGAATAAAGTCTATCAACAAACAAGTGTTTTACCGAAACATATTTCATTTAATAATACCTGTAAATGTGACTCCAGTAAAGCTCCAATATCTTGCACGCAACCAGAAATGCAAAGAGACATTTTCAAAAGCCAGGGCAAATGCTACGGATGACTTTCCCCAGCTTTCACCAGGCACTGCCATTAGAGTGCTTTAGCTTCCATTAAGTTGTCACTTCCCTGTGCTGCCAGCTTTTCAAGGGGGACAATTTGTTCTGACAGAACCGTGGCCTGTCACATACACTAACAGTTCAGTAGAAACGAACAGGAAAACCCTCAAAGCTGACGGATTTATTAATGATTCGAGCTGGCATATATATTGCTTATATGTACAAAGATAGGTAATTAATAAGCTCTAACCTGTCCACCCTAAGTACCTCATATTTATTTGCAGAAACTTAATTCATGGCATACAAATGTAAAATACACAAAGATATTCTTTCATTGGATTTTGAACTTTACAATTTTTTAATTAGCCCTTATTGATTATGACAGTTTAGTAACAATAACATCTAGTTCATACATATTTCTAATACATAAGAATTGCCATATTGCGTAAGAGAAAAGGCTCATCTAGTCCAGAATTACAGTAGCAAACAGTTAGGGAACGAACATAAGAAATGCTATGTGGAGCACAGCACTTGTCCTCAAAATATTCCTGCAGTCAGAGGCTCCTGAGCTTTCCAAGCTAGAACTTGTATACAGATCACTGTATATACCAGTCACTACTTGACTGTTTGAGCCCAAATAAATTCTAAGTTTTGCAATTATGGTCCATGTGAAAAAACTACTTTGTTTTGCTAACATTGAACTTACTGACTGACAATATCTCTGAGTACTAACTCTTGTACTGCATAAACATTCCATCTTCTTTGAAGCATAGCTGATTGTGTAGGCCTTTGTCTTCACTTAGCTGTCATTATTCCAGGCTCAAGAACCCTAATTTATTTAAGCTTTCATCCAATAGAAGCTGTTTCACACTTATTATTCTTGCCACTTTCTGCCTCAGTACCTTCTCTATTTCTACCTATTGGACATATAGAAGGGCAGAAATATACTTGCTATACAAGACATGAATGCATGAAAGATTTCAGCATTAAAGATCTCTGCCTCATTCCAGTTTTCTATCACAGAAATGGTGATCATCAGTCTTTAACGTGCTCATTGTACTTTAAGCTTTAGCGACAACAGTTAATGAGTTATTAATTATATTTTATTCTTGGCCAGCTTAAACAAAGGAACTTCATACAACTTGAAGACAAACAAATTAATTAACTTACATAAGTAATACTCTGTCTTTTTACAAATATGGAAAAATGAAGCCTTAAAGAGAGCAAATGGTTTTCTGAAGCAGAAGTCAAAGATACAATTATACATAGAATCCTCACAAAAATAAGACAATAAAGTATTTTCCTCTTATAAATCCTTATGAAGGCTTTTGTCCTTTCTGTCTCTTTCCTACTACATCCTTACTCATCTCCCCTGCTGGAACTCAGTGGATGCCACTGTGGTTTTTAGACCTTCTAGAAGTTATTCTACTGGGCTGCAGAAGAAGGCAGTAGGGCCACTGAAAGAGCGGCAGAAAGGCAGAGAGACAGTCAAAAAAGAGGACTCAGAACATTCAGACACTTGGGAGAGTAGAGACGCTGGTACGCTTGTGGTAGCAACAGCCAGAGTGGAGACAGAGTTACAGCCAGCTGGCTGAGAAGAAAGGATGACAGCCATCAGATAAACTGAGAACAGCCAGGAAGTCTTGAACACCACCATAACAGAGACTTGGCCCATCATTAAGGACAGAACAAAGTCCATTAAAGGTTTTGAAGGACATAAGCAGGACTACAGTTAAAGGGGAGGAAAATAAAGTAACTGAAATTTAGAGGGCAGAGGAGAAGACATTTTATTAATTCATGTGAGGTGAAGATAAAATCTGTGCTAGAAAAAGATTAGACAATATAAAGGTATGTAAGGAGAATACACAAGAATGACTAGAAATAGGTATGCAAGAGGCTAAAGACAAAAAACAAAATAAAAGATGCAGAGCTGAAGTAGTAAAAGGATGGAAAATGAAAAAAAATTAAAATGTTGATTGTAAGTTTGAAATAAGACTGACTACTTAAGGAGGAAATGAAACATAAATAAAAATTACTGAAAGAAAAAAAAAATTCAGAAATGTATCTTCCTCGCTAGACAAGTGATTCCGTTTTCCAGCTGCTGAAGACTCAAGATTTAGCGAGAAATCTTCATGTAGAGAGGAATAATATTTTTTCATTACCGTTCTCATTTTCTAACCAAATAAATTTCGGAAGTTCAACAATATTTTTGAGTCTTACAATACTCTGACATTTGTTATGTCTTTTAACCTTCCTTTTGGAAACAGAAGTTAACTAATTACTCAGCAATACATGTTTCTCAACATATACTAGAAGGACTTCCCCACAATCAAAATAAATTGTCTCCAGTTGTGTTTGCATATGAGTATTTTTAGCTGTACAGTTACTGGATGCTTCTGGTATCACCTTTAATGTACCAAGCGAAGGGACATGCAATTCTCTGTTGTGGAGATTACTCTAACAGCAGACATGACCATTTAGAAGGTCATTTGTTTAGCAAGTGTAGCATACTAATGACAATTGTAATTATTACTTTTAGCTTTACCATATTTTGCTTCCCTAATTACAATTTTGACATATTTTAAGATTTAAGATGCCAAGGTGCAGATGTTCATACATCACCAATCTCGGTGATTTGCTTGTATACAACACGAAGTGGTAATATGTATCTGACCTAATACAATATTTTGGCTAAAATAAAATTGTACAAACTGATTATTGTCAAAATTCAAATTATTTAGAATGGGCAGAAAGACATATTATATTTGCTTAAAAAAAGACAGATTAAGTTCACTAGTGCCACTGAACATTCAAAGTTACATTTCTGTTATTACATATACACTCTGACCCATTATTAACTAAATGATGCAGGCTCTGAATCAGGCCTTCTAACTTCCAATGCCCATTAATTTCTTTCCCAATAAACAGCCGTCACAGGTTTGGATTTTTATATGTGTCAAAAACTTCCAATCTTACTAATAAGGTTTTTAGGACAACTCTGTTTAATGAAAATATTTTTTTAAAAGAGTTTTAACCCAAACTGTTCTGAATTTTCTACACATATGTCTCAAGATAAACAGAATGCTTCACGCAAATCACAGAGAAACTTCACCTGTTTACTTCACTGTTCTTGTTAATATTAGGACTTCTGGGACAGTTGGAAAAAAATCAAGGTTGTCTTGTGTTGCCAGATGGTTGGGCTATTAAAAACCAGCATCAGAGAACAATTAGGCAAGTTTTCATTATGAGTAAATACTAAATATGGAAATATTCAGCTGAAAAAATGAGTTCTGACAAACTTGTTAGTCGAGTAGCAAGCAAACTGTTTCTTTTTTTCACATTTGTTCTAAAGTGCTTGTTATATTCTTTAACATGCCTAACAGCTGCACTGAAAATAAAATTTATTTATTAACAAGTACTGTTTCCATTCTTTGACAGGCTCCCTGTGCCCCCCCTCCAAAAAAAACGAACATTCAACTAAGCTCATCAATTACTCTTAAGACTCCAAATAGTTGGCAATGTTTACACAACATCCTTTCAGAGTTATTCAGCTCGATCTTGCAGCTCATTAAAAGGATCTCTATTTGCTGTGTGTTACAGTTCTTAACTTTGGCACAACATGAAAGAAGGAAGCCAATTTTACTTTTCCCTGTGGTGTTAATTGGTAGAGCACGCTGCCTGCCTCTTCATTAATTATGTCAATGTGTATAAAACTTTCATTTTCATGGCCGTGTATTAACAAAGCTTTGCAATGAGGCTGACAAAAAGCCAGCAAACTCCAGATTATAAAAAGTGGATAATGAAGGCTAGCAATGGTCAGAATATCACATTTATTTCAAAAAGGAGCTTTCTCCTCCTCATCTCTTTCACATACCATCTACAGCACGCACTTAGTGAAATAAACAAGAACTACTTTGCTGTTGAAAGTAAACAAATCTCCATGTAACGGCACAGATAATGGATCTGGAAACACCGTAACTTCCCAGGACACAAAGAACGGGAGGGACCTCTAGTCCAGCTGAAATGGTTTTGCTCCTAAAGACCATTTGCAGGTAATACACTGATCTCATCCCAACAAGTGTATAGAAATCACTCACTGCTTGATAGCTCACTAAACACTGTTTTGCTGTCTGAACACAAAAAGATCACTACCAAAAGAAAACCAGACACTGTCCACATGCAATTCTTCTGCATGCCTTCAGCTTGCTTCTGTTTACTAACTGCAAAGAGAGTGACACCTAGCTTTTCTCTCTCCTTTTGTTCCCC
>Ga0065711_1044445_pt1 | contig 14097 bp, 12 predicted proteins | sample Hoacrofraction12_FD_59098 | JGI IMG/M metagenome (GOLD analysis project Ga0065711, IMG submission 59098) | Hoatzin crop microbial communities from Cojedes, Venezuela - Epithelial fraction 12 v2 (version 2) | ecosystem: Host-associated > Birds > Digestive system > Esophagus > Crop | place...
TTTTTGGGGGGGGGGGGAGAATGTATATCCCACTTTATTTAGAGGCTCTCCATTTGTGTTGTCCATGCTTAGTGCAATCAGACAAACGTTTTTCCATGTAACAAATATTTCTGGTTCTGTTCCACAAATAGCCTAGAAGCCAGGAGATCCCAGGAACAGGTTTCTCCCTCTAGTGGCAGCAGAAAGGAAGATGCAGAGCTCTCAGACCAGGTAGCTTCACTTGTTTTAGAAAAGCATACGAGGTAAAAGACCTGCTGTTTGTTTTTAACTTCAAAGAAAGATTAATTTGACACGAAATGTCTACAACTTCATGGTTCTCCTTAGTCATTTAAATACCTGTAAAACCAAGATACCGTAAAGAGGACATATCTCTATTTTTTGAAATGACCTTGAGGCTCAAAATATAGCTAAGGCAACTTGATAAACACAAATGCTAATGAGTTTGGTGTCCTAGTCTCTGCTGTTGGGAGAACCACGGAGCAGATACTGTAGTCAGGAGTATCTGTTGGAGTTTGCTCAGCATCCAGCCCTGCAAATAATGCCTAGCACTGGGTAGCTGGCAGAGAGGAAGGGATGGGAGATCTTCAGACAATTGCTTTGGTGAGCACTTGAAACACACTTGAGGTTATCATGCTAGCTTGAGATGTAAAACTTAAACCCATGTGTTTTCAAAGCTGACTAAATTATCCCTCATGTCCTTACAGGAAAGGGGAAAACATATTGTATCTATGAGCAGAAGACCTTGACCACCACCTCAAAGTCAGATAATAAGCACAATGAATCAGATCTACCACTCCTGTCCTGTTTCTGCTTTCCATCTCCTGTTAATGCCTTTACTGCTTAAGGGCATAAAACCCCTAATACTTGTATCAGACTGGAGTAGAATGGTTGATCTGTGTAGGGAGCCTGGCTGCAATGCTTAATCCTGGTTGGCTTCTGAATTGCTTTTGTCAGTGTTTTGGTCCCTGTGACTCAGTCACTGCTTCTTGTGAGACTATTTCAGTAAAGTGTTACTTTAATTGAAGAGATTACGTGAAGGAAAGGTTGAAATAGCATCTTAAATTCAGGGGCAATGTGTCCTTCAAGGTCTAAATGTTGTTAAACTATAGGATGTGAGATGTTTTCAGAAGAAAACACAAGAGGACACCCCTGACCTGGTGCAGCTGATGGTAGACACCAGGTGGTGGAGTTTACCTTTGTGGGGCAGTAGCAGAGGTGTCCCTCGCTGGGTTGGGGGTGGCATGTGTGTAACTTTGCCTTCCTTCTTGATAAGGTCCACCTGGGCTCTGGGAGTGGAGAGCTCTGCCTTGGGAAGGCCCAAGGAGGACAATACGACTAGTGTCTGTACTGCACCTTATTACATGCATGGTGTCCCTGGAACACAGGAAACTTCTACCTGACCTCTAAGGTCGTGTGCATTAGTCCATGAATTTGGAAGTCTTCCATCAGGGAGAAACTTAACCACTTCAGAGTGAGAAGCAAACTCTGTTCCTTCCAGCTAGAGCTGTGAATTAGCACGGCAGCCCAGTGTCAGCTTCTTTCTGTAAAAGTTATCAGTATCAACCTGTTCTAAAGGCTGTTGCTTTGGAGCCCCTTTCATGTTAGGGCTTCCCGAGGAAAGGATTTACTGTAGGAAGACTTGAATCTGGCAGGCCCATGTGTGCCTGCTGGGTGGCTGCTGTTCCCTGAGCTCGCTGAGGTTAGGAGACCACCTGGCAAAGCGTCGTGTTTGCCTGTCACCTTGCCCTCAGGACCAGGCCAGCTTGGTGCAGATGTTTGCCCAGCAGCCATCATCACCCTGCCTGGAATTTTCTTTAGGACGCTACTTAATAGCAGTACAGAAAACATGTTGGGCTTATTTCTTCCATGCTGTCTTCTTCTGTGAGAAGCTTTAAATCTGAGTTACTTTCCAAATTGTAAAACAATAATTCAGTCTTTTCTTGTGGTCGCTTCTTTGGATAATATCTTGCCCTTGCTCTGGCAGACACCCGGAGTGCCTTTCCAGCCTCTTGTTTCTGCACTGTACCTGAAAAATATTCAAATTTTATTTTACCCTCCCTGTAAAGTTTCCTTTCATTTGCTGCCTTTGCTTTTCTTATCGCTTTTTATGCTCTCAACTTCATTATGCAATTGTTCCAATCCTGCTCTGTATTTGATGTTTTATAACTCGTGTCTGCCTTTTTTTCCACTGTTGATTACTTTTACATTTCTCTGTTCCTTCACACTGGCTTTAAAAATAAAATAGAAAAAACAACTTGAACATTCCCAGTGCAATTACTGCGCGTTGGTACGCATAACCCTTGGGCATACATTAATTTATCTTTGAACATTTTCTATTTCCTCCGTGTCCTTTCTCTCCCCAGCTTTATCATGTTGAATTTCACCCTGCACTTAGTCTCCCAACTTTGCTCTGCTAAAATCTAATCTGCTTGTTTTCTAACTTTTGGTTGAACATTAATCCTAGTGAAATCCTGAAAGACTACAGCCCTGATTCTCCCCCACACCTGCAGCACCAGTCATAACTGCGCTTACAGAAGTCTTGCTCAAGAACTCCTTACAAAAAGCCATCATCTTCTCATACGTCAGATGATGAAAATAATACTTGCAGACACTTTAAATACTGGAAAGTGGTGGTAAGGTCTCCCCTCAGCCTTTTTTTCTCAAGGCTGAACAAAACCAGTTCTCTCAGCCTTTCCTTGTATGGCAGGCTTCCCTGTACTCTGATCATCTTTGTGGCCCTTCTCTGGACCCTCTCCAGCCCGTCCACATCTTTTTTGTGCAGCGGGGACCAACACTGAATGCTATATTCCAGGGGTGGCCTGACAAGCCCATGTTGATGCAACCCAGCATCCTCTTGGCTCTCTTTGCTGCGGCAGCGCGCTGTTAGCTCAGACTGAGCTTGGTCTCTACCAGGTCCCTTCCCACAGAGCTGCTCCCCAGCCTGGGCTGCACTCCTGGATTGCGTTTTCCCAGGTGTATGTAATATGCAATTAGAAGTAATATGTAATTAATACTTCTAATAAAATATTGACTTTAAGTGACCTTATCAATGTCATGGCTTATTAGGTTTTGTTTTTGTATCTGGTGTTCTTTTTGCTCTCTACTGAATGATTGCATACATTTGTTTATCATAATTTCTGAGTACTTATATTTTGGAGAATAAAATAGGAATGCCAACTGCTTTCAAGAAACACTTTCAAGCACAGTAAATGATGTATCTGAGTGTATTTAATTTTTCATAAAGAGCAACTTCAAAATATGTCTTTACCTTCATTGCTTTTTCTTTTCTATCTTCCACCTACTGCATTTTTCCTCAGAAAGGCAGCAGACAGAGAAGAACGAGGATTTCTTGTGTTAAATGAAAACATCCTAAACCTCTTTTTTTTTTATTCTTTGGCATTTACTCTTAAGTGAAATTTGCAATCAGAATGTGTGCTTTTGGTTCAAATTGAAAAAGCATTCTTCACAAATAAGTATTTATTTGGAGGGGGAGAAAGCTTTAATTGTAAATGTTGGTTCTCACAATAAATATTTCTGTAGTGTATTTGAATTGATTACTCTGTCACTTTTCAGTAAAGTGCAAAATTGCATCAACCCACACCTTGCTTATTTACATGGCCAGCTTTAATTTATCATTAGTTACATAGAGTACTAAGGCTTTTAGTACAAAAGATACTTCTTTCACTTAACGGATAATCTTTTAGTGGAATATAATCTAAAAAAATGTATATGGTCTCTCTGCCATAGCTGCAACCTAACCTCAGCGTGATAAACTTTCTCCAGCAAAAGGATTAGCGCTTTCTCGTGGCTTTTGCCTGGATATATGTCCAGTCATTAATTCAATGGTCAACTTAGCAAAAGCACGCTGTGATCTGAAATCAGGCACTTGACACAATAAAAATATTTCTGGGTTTGTTTGTACTTTCCATTAGACCACTCTGTGTCAGGTAATTCAATTGGATTTCAATCCAGATCACTGCATCTTTTTAATTAGAAGATAAGAACAAGCAATTCAAGGCAGAGTTGGAGAGAACTGGAGTTGCGCTCTCTGTCCCTGTGTGCAAGAGAAGGGAACAGAAACTGTACCTGGAAAAAAAGGGAAATAGTAAATGAAAACAAGGTCTTCAGCGAATTATAGGAAGAGACAGATCATGATAAGAAATTTTATTTTGAATTGTATTGAAGGGCAACTGGGAAAGAGCTGATTTTTCTCAGCAATTGGGTTTCTGGGGACTAGAGCTGTTATCTCCCCAGCCCCTGCAGCACAGGGAGTGGGAGCATGAGCCTTTTCACAAATTAATTAGGGGTACAATTTTCCTATAACTTCTTGTACTTGGATAATTTGAAATGATGAAGAAACCTGACTTCAACCCATTCTTCTCCTTCCCGATATCTCACATTGCTGAGCAGCAGCAGTCCTGCGAGGTGGCATACAGTGGCACCGTGATGTTATACACGCTGCAATCGGGGCAATCAATCTTACCACCGTCCCAGCACACCGCAGCGTAGGTGGTGTGACAGGTTGAGTTTGCATTAAGTGACAAGGATTTCCTCCAGCCAAACGCACGGGAAGGAGCTGAGAGGAGGGCTGTGTAGGTTCCAGAGTGGGTGAGAGCCTTTTTTTTGTCAGTGTGTGTGAGGATTATCGTCCCAGAGGCTGGGACAATATATGACAGCTGTTTAGTGAGGCAGACTGTGCTGAAAGCTGGACCTGAACTCACCAGATTAAGGTACAGGAATGAAAGATTTCAACTAATGCATTGTTCAAAACAGAACAAGTGCAATGCTCATCATCAGCATGGGTTAGCTCTACTTTTTGTGCTAAATGTGGAAAATCTAGGCTTCCCATGGCTTTAACTGTTATTCCTCAGCCGGTTTCCACTTGGGTTTTGGAGCTGTCATCACTTTGGAGCAGAATCTCCTCTTCAGCTCCTGCTGAAACTCAATGTCACTTTTTAGGGCATGGCCAAGGTCGATCACGGAAGTGACAGGAGGGTTTTGATTTTTAACCTGCTGCTTTCCTCTAGCTCTTCTTTCCACAGTCCACCATGGGCTTCCTACCTGCACTACTGAGCTCTGATGCGTTTCATGGCATGGAGAGGCGTGTTGCATGTGTCTTCCTCTTTCTGCTAAAAAAGAGCAGTTTAAAAAAATCAAACTCCCCAAACCTCCAGGCTGCATTGTTAATGATCTCTTATGTGTGTGTGATAATCCAAAGCAGTAGTGTAGAGACTGCTGGAAAGAAAAATAATGGTCCAGAGGCAGTTATGTTTTCACTGATGTCCAGAGCTGAAATACCGGTTGACTGTTTTTTGGCAACTTTTCTTCTCAAGGAAAGGACTTCTGAGTGCAATCAATTAAAGAAAGGATCTGATTTGTTTTGTAATTGTTTTTCTGTCTGTATGAATGATGTAAGGGCATATTGGAAGAATTTACTTCACTACTCTGTCTTTTCTAGAATAACAGGTTTACCGGTTGATTTATGGGTTGTTTGTTTTGTTTTTGTTGTTCTGTCTGTAGGTGAGAAAAAGGTTAATTTGCTTGAGAAATCATGTCTATGCCAGAGAAGGTCAACTTGTTCCATCATCGTGTACTGCCATTGGAGGCTGACCTGAACCTAAACACAGTGGTTGAAGGGAAGAATCAGGCATTTTGTTTTTCTGCATGCTTTTCCCAGCATTTGCTTTCTTCTCTTATTTTTTTCGTAGTTTCTCAGAAAAAGGAGGAGGGTGTGACTCCATGGTTAGTTGCTTATATGCTCCCAGGAACTGCTTCTGTTTCCTGTAAAGTCATATTTTTGATGTTCTGCTTCAAAAACTCCAAACTTTACTGTGGCTTTGTCAAGTTCAGGGCATCTGTCATCCTCTGACCAAAAGCCAAAATACCAAGAAGCCTGTTTGTGAGCTGTGTTAAAAACAAGGAAGAAATGTGCAAGTATAACTATCTGGAAAGACAGGGAATATGAAATTTGCCAAAGAGCTGCCCATAAACGTAAGGACATAGTGGCCAGTGTGGTTCCTGGGGATCTTCCCAGCTCCTCTTCCTTGGCTGCTTTGCTGAACTCTTTCGGTGACTTGCAGGATGTGGACCACAAATGATGAAGAACCATTGTTGGAGCTTAAACCTTTCGCAGTGCCATAAAAGCTAATTAAAATGAACAGGGTTTATGTTGTGTGTTTTTTCTAGTAGAACAAGTTGAATATTAATGCAACAGAACTGGGTCTCTTGTTCCCTGCTCTGTCACCCATCACCCACTGCAGCTGAACAGAAAACCTCAAAGTCTTTGAGTTTCTTCTGCTTTATTTGGGCTTTTTCTACTCCTCCTTTATTTGGATTCATATGTCTAAGTCCAAGTATGTAATACATATTTTAAATATGTCTGTTTATACTGTGTCAGAGCAGAGTGGTGGCAGTGGGATGTTTTAGCATGATAATTTCAGAGAAATATAAAGTCTTACAGAAACAATTTTGCTTCTATTTTCCCAGTATGTGGGGAGATTTAAAGCTGGTTATTGGACTTGCTCTGCATATCTTGCCCATATTCATTTTAAAGGTTATTTAAGTATTATCCTTATGGTTTGATTTCAGTGTGCTTCCCCTCATTTTATACACCTAATTGCAATAATTCTTGCAATAACTTATTTTTGCAGAGTAATAATTCATTTGGGATGTTAACCTGTGTTAAGTGCTACTTGTTCAGATTCCACAGGCCAATGTGCTGGTGGGCTCAAGCAGACCCCCCCACGCTGCATCTCCGCTGCATCCAGCTTGCAGCCACGGAGCAATCCTGGGAGCATCCAGGTCCTGCTCCTTAGAGCAGCGGTGCTGCAGAGCCTCTATTCAACTTTTGTCAAGGCAAAATGCTCCGGGAGGTGATTAAGAAAGATGGAACAATCTCCCAATGGTGTTTTAGTCACAGCATTTAGTAGAGGTGTTGGAATAAATTATTAATTAGTCTGTAGGTTTCTCTTGCACTCTGGTTTGGATGTACCAGAATTCATGTCGGCTTCTGCCTCTTTCCCTTTCTTGTTCCAAAGTGTTTCACCTGAAACGTTGTAACTAGACTTGGAGGCTGCACATCTCGCGCTGACAGGCTATATCTGCCTGGTGGGAAGTCATTCAGCTCTTCATTCTGCAATTGTTAGATTTGGGGGAGAGAAAAGGAGTAACGCAGTAGAGTAAGGGCCAAGCAGTGGATTGGGTTCAGTTGGGAAGAGGACAGGGCATGGTCGGAGGGGAAAGCGAAGAAAAACAGTGCAGTCTCTAAAGCTGGGACAGAGCTCCAAGAAGAGATGTAGATGATGAATGTATCAGTGCTGTCTTCTCCAGGCAAGTTGTATCCCACTGTGAGCTTTTTGTGTGGACCACTTTTCTTGACTTGTTTGTGGGCTCCTGGGGATATCGCCTCTGACTGGAAGCATGGTTTCTCAGGAGTGTCTCCACTGGGGTGAGAAAGTGGATGTTGTGTGAAGTTTCCATCTGTGTACAGCCATGAGATGGGCTCCTTTGCTCCTCAGCCTCTAGCCAGCCTTGAACTCCAAGGCTGAGAAGAGAAAAGGCAGACTTACTTGAGCTGGTCAAGACAAGAAAAGCTGTTGCCTGTCTTGGTGCTGCCTTTGTAAGAACAGGAAGCTGAGGCAAAAGTCCAAGTTCTTCTGCTGGTGCTGTCCACTCTGCTGTTCAACAGCAAAAGCCAGGGAAGGGACTGCTGATGGTGGACCTTGGCCTGTGCGGAGGTGTTTTGAGGTGGAGTTACGAGGAAGGAAAAGATGGATGGTGATTCTTCAGGGAGTTGGAAGCAAAAGGTGATTAGGAGAGGCATGTCTGGTTTTGATGGTTCTGCTGTTAATTGTAAAGCTGATGGTGTTCATGCATAAAGGCAGAATTATTTGGGCAGAACATAAATTAAAGAACAATATAGTCATAGGTGTAAGTATCATTGAGGGGAAGCATGAACATTTTTGTGAGGAAGGGACATGTAGCCTATTACATTGATTAAAAAGGACTGTTTGTAGTGGTTTTGGGACACTGTAATTTCAAATAATTTAGTGGCAATTGAATGATAATTCAGTGGTGATGGGAGTATGTTGGTGGCGTATGAATTTGAAATGCAATTCAGCAGGAGTCCCTTTTCTGTGTGGATATTCTTGGTGTGTTCTATGTTTGTGCAAGACTCGGCGAAAAAGAAGCAATTAAAGAAATATCAAGATTTTTTATAGCTAGTCTCATTCCTGGGGTCCTGCTTTGTGATTTTGTGGATATGCAATTAGTATAAAGCTACAAGCGATGCTGCATTGGGCACTGGAAAGAAAATAAAGGCTTTCTTTTCCCTTTACTGAAAAAGTATGTAAATTACGACTGGAGTTTGTCAGTATGGAAACAAATGTCTTAATTTACTTGCAAGGGCTATCAAGACTTCAGGATCTTCAACCTTTTCGGGTATAAAACCCCCTGCAGTAAGAAGTGCGTTTAGAGGATTTTACATAATTTACTATTTTTGATGAAAAATAGCATCAAAGCGATACCTGAGGCACCACATCCATTACCCTTTGATAAGAGATGGAAGTTGGTCAGTCCTGTTCTTGTCATTTATTAGTACTGATTCACAGGGCAAAGAAATGACTGCTAGGAAGAGTTTGTTATACAGTAACTTCAGAACTATTGTGGCATAACCGCTATAAAAGACTGATTTCCTTCAGGCTTCTTGTACATCAATACACAACTGTGGTGATCTCTTCATAAACTGCAAGTCAAAACACTTGATATTTTTTCTTTTTAGTAGTTTCTCATATCAGCATCTGATTTTTTTAAAAAATACTTTTTTGTTAAGTAGTGCTTTAATCACTTATTCTGAAAATGTTTTATTTCAAAACGTGTTTTCCCACCCAATGCAAATTCTGGCGATGCATAGCACAATACATAATAGCTCCTATTATAGCTTTTAGTGACCTGCAGAATTGCTCTTTGTTTCTCCCTCCTCTGGGCAGATCTTATGCTGCACACTGTTTAACTCCAAGATGCATGTGAAGAAATATCATGTATACAGAAGCAATCTGGCCTCCCCACGTCCTTGAGCCTTCACAGAAAGGATGTATGAGTCGGAATTTTTGGCTACGTATTCTGGAGTTTATTGCTGGTGGACTATGCATACATCAATATTCAATATAGCTGTAAACATACATCCTTCAGCCATATGCTATATGCCCTTTGTTGTTCTCAGCCTGGCTGGCAGCTCACTGAAATACCAGCTTAGAGCAGCCCCGCAAGAATTGCAACAACTTTCTGGTTGCCCCAGCCCAGGGCTTATTAAAGCAGATGGTCAGAGGTGCGATTTTGCACTGCTGAGCCATGAAGTTCCACCTGCTATTTGGGATATTTTCTGGGGAAATATTTAAGGGAGGAGAGGGTCTTTACCCTATGTTTCATGGAACTTCTATGTTACTGGCATTTATTAGAAGTTGGTGTTTTCTGTTTGCTGGAGGAAAAAGCCAGCTTAGGGTGCTACACGTAGATCTTTTTGTGGCAATAGAGACAGCCCACGGATGACCAGCACGCAAGGTCAGCCAGGGCCATGGGTATTGTTCTGTTATTTAGCATCTTCCGAGAACGTGATCAGCAGTCTGAACTTTCCTGTTTAATAAGGTATAACCATATAATGCTAGATCTTCGGGAGAAGGGTTCTCCCAACCCAAAAAGGTCGTTATCTTGTCTCTAAGTTGAGGGTTACAAATACCCTCCCTGTAAAACTGAGGGGGAAAAATTGTGGTTGGTTATTAAAATTCTTAGGTTAAAGTGCTGTGTACGGGATTTCTTAATGTTGCTGTCTGATCTCTGCTTCAGATTAAGATTGCTTTAGATTGGACAGGGAGTGTTTGTAGGGGTCTGAGGGCTGTCAGTGTTGTGAAGGTTTTTCTTGTTATGGAGAACAGGCTTTATCCAAGTGCTTATGTGCTAGAAGGCCTCTGCACTAGAAATAATTGCCGGGGAATAAAACTGCTGGCAGTTCTCATTTAACCCACTTCCATGGCACATACTTCAAGTGCCATACAAGCCTAAACAAGACTCAAAATAAAACAGGGATTTGTTTCCTTCTGTGTGAATTTCCTGGTTTGAGATGTCTTGTCAGGCGAGCAGAAATAATTATTACTGGGAGAAGATGGGAATTCTTCCCTCAAAGATATTCATTCATTCATTCACCAGGAGAACAATTAATGACAACTCACTAATGGCTGCAACATTTTATTTTCTATTTCCAGTGGCATGTGCGGACCCAGGCTTCTGAGTGCCTGGGTACTCCCTGCCTGGCCCCAATTACTTTGGCAGGGAGGCACGGTATGCTGCAGGGACCGGTGCTTCCCCCGGCAAACCGATTCCCAGCCAAGAATGGGTTTAAGCTTTTGGCACTGAAGTAATGCGTGTGAGTAGCACTGGGTAGTAGAAATCGCTGATTGTTTCTAGCAAAGGAATGGCAGTCGTATTTTAACTGTGTAATTAATTACTTCAGATTTGTGGGAGGAGGGGGTGGGAGAGCATTTGGGTTTCAGGGCTGAGCAGAAGTATGGGAGACTTCCTCATGGAGCATACATTTCCCTGAAAGGTAAAACCAAAATGAAACACGCAAGGAAACAGAAGGATCTTAAAAACAAATCTTTAGGAAAATAAAAACTAAATTGCTCCGTCTAGCTCCCTTGTAGAGGCTTTTGCCCTGAGCACGTAGGTAGAAGATTTGTTGCCACATGGTCAATCTCCTGGTATTCAGCAGCGTTTGCTCTACTTTTCTACTGCTTTCAGTCACTGCCTGTACCAGTTTTGGAGTGACTTTACATATGAGATGTTTGGTCAAACGAAGGACAGGAAGGCTGTCTGAGGTGGGATGGAACAGGGGTCTGTAACTCTGTAGCATGCCTATGCAAAAGGAAAAGTGTACGTGCTGTGTCTAGTGCTTGAATATGGGGTACCAGCCTATAACCTACGGTTGGGAGAGATCAGTGTCCCTTCGGCTGTTTCACTGACCCGGTGGCCCAAGGAGGCTGCAGACCTGGGTTTGAAACGGCCACTTGTTCTGCCCTGGTTGGTGGCAGCCCTAAATGTGTCCAAACCCTCCAGATCACTGGATTGTTCCAAAAATGGCTAAGAATTCTGTCCAAGATGTTTAAAGTAAAATCCTGTTGGATAAATTCGGGAGCCTAATAATGAAGAGATGTCAATGGAGGCCAGGATCTTAAGTCGTTCGCGTCCATTGAAAAATGTTACTTTTAATGCATTACCTCTTCAGACTTGAAAAGACAAAAACCCGGTGCTAGCTAGTAATGAAGTGATTAACCCTAATAATACGCTGCGCATTTTGAAGTGAGCGGTATAGGTGTAGGCAAATCAGGAATGAATTTATAAATTAATACATATACAAAACTGCATGTTATGATTTAATTACAGTTCTAAAAGCAGCAGCCCAGAGAAGGAACATAATGCCCTGATGTCTGCATTACTCATGCACAAGGAAGTGTCCAAAGTTGGCTTATAACCTACATTAATTAATGCCTTCTGTATAATTTATTTGTTTCTGCACTGCCTTTTCAATTACGCTGCTCTGGCTGATCTTGGGAAGCGGAGGAGAGAGTCGGAGTTGAGGAAGGAATCGCTCCTCATCCAAAAAGTGCTGCCGTAGCAGAAGCAGCCTTTGATCCCTGAGAGCTGGTTGTGAGATTTAGGATTCACAACGTTCCCATTGCTGAATATGTAATTTAGGTCATTGAACTATGTTTTGGTGGGAGATACTTATCTATTCCACTTCTTGCTGATGTCATGTGCTGGGAAATCGGATGTTAGAGTGCAAAAATACATGAGAGGCCTGACTTAAAATGGCTTAAAATATAAATGGCTGGGTGAATGACTGCTTGCAGTTGGCAGCAGTGGTTGTAGGGGTGAGGGTCACATCACTTCTTCTGTACTTCATTGTCCTGCTCTATCCAAATAGTGATTTAAAAAAAAAAAAAGACTTCTGCCTTTAATTGTTAGTCTATATGTGCAGAGGATGAGCAGAAGACCTGGGTGAAATATTGTCATCTTGCTGTGTAGAACCTATCTCTGCTCAATTTAGGGGAGTGGAGAGGGTGTTTAATTCAGGCATTCCCCCATGTCTCCAACAGATATGTTCACGACCAGTAAGAAAGGTTAATTCAACCCCATGTAGCCCTCCGAAAGAGAAGTGACTTTCAGATGGATGATAATGGGAAAACAATGGAAGAGGCAAAGATTGCTCAGGTGGCTGTTTGTAGAAGTCAGGTTTCTCTAACCTTCAGGATATCTTATTCTGGAAAGCATCGGTTAAATTTTTTCATCGATTAACCCAGTTATCGGCTGTCGGCAAGAGCTCGGCAGCGTGGGGAAGTGCCTCGCAGTATCAGGCTTTTGGCGAGCTCTCCTCTCCCAAGCTTTGCTGGGTCAGCTGTGAAGAAATTGGAGGTGGACTGACTTGCAGAAAAGTCTACCTAGGGTTGTGTAGTTTTCTGAACTTTTTTCCTTTTTTACCTGCTGGAACCTGTAAAGTTTTTACTTAGGGGAAATTGTTAACAGGGAGCAAATTCGCAGGAAGATCTGTAGGTGCCTGTCGTAGCTGCAAAAGTGCTCAGAAGCCAACTGACACTAGCAATGACAATTTAAATAAGTAATGAACCCTCCCCCCCAACTCACCCTTGGGTAACAAAAGGAAAATATGCCTCCTAGGTAATTTGTCATGCAGTGCTGAGAAAACAGCAAGAGAAAAATCATTTTTTTCCTAATTCTTTCGTGGTACAAGAAAAAAACAAGCAGTCTTCCTCTTGCCTCTGCAAAATCTCAACCAATAGTGATCAGGAACACAGCAGTGAGAAATATCAACTGTTTTTGCTAGCTAGCATTAAAACCCCCCTAATTTCCAGCAGCTGCAGTCAATGCCAAGATAGCAGCCTGGTTTTGCAAATCGATCTTTGGATTTGTAGTTGCTGAGATCTGAAGCACCAGAACTAAGTCCACTTTTTCTGCAGTTTTTTTATCAGTGCAATATACCTGTATCTATAAAAGCAACCAGCTTTCTAACACTGTGGCTTTGGATGACGTAGTGAACAATACAATTCAGTATACCTACAAAGCAATAGTAGTTCTCCTTTTCAGTGAAACCTGGAGACTTGAGTTAGGAGTTAAGAGCAAGTTAGGAGCAAAATTTTCCTGTTTTGTGATCTTCTTCCCCCTCAGATTTACGTGCTATAAGAAAGTTTATATGAATAATATATATCTGTTATCTACAAATGCACATATTTATATTTATTATTACTTGAATGTACTTGTTCTTCCCAATGGCTGATTAATTTGGCAAAGGCTCACAAAGCTAATGATGTATATTGTGTTAAACTGCATGCTAAATCAAAGATATCACCCTAGAATTTACCTTGTGATGTTAATTGCTGAGGTTATCGTCAAGTAAAAGCTATGTGCAGCCTGGCTTAATTTGTCACTTATAACTACTCGTTTCTCAGTAAAAGTTACAGGATTTACAGATGAGTTGATCTGGATCACCCTTGTACAGCATTTAATTATTAGCTCCTGGGCTACCAGCTTTCGCTTTAAAATTACCTTCTTGATCTTTCAGTTTTGCTTTTAAAAACAGTTGAAGACTATGGAATATATTTGCTGCACTTCTTTGGTGCTGGTGACTCTTTTAAACTGCACTAAACACTTTCAACATACCTGTGAGTGAAGCTGTCGCTCTGCATTTCTCTCAGGAATTGATTCAAGGGCTAATTCTTTACCAGTTGTGGCAAAAAACCTGCTGGTTATCTCCCTAATGGACAAAAGGCACAAATAACTCCTGATTTCAGACAAATTTGCAGGGTTTCCTTTTTCTTTAACTTGCTGTTCTGAAATAAAAATAACGTCCAAAACAATGAGAATGAAGAAGAATTCGCGTATCGGTAAGAACGCTGCAGCATCGAGCAGCGATTCAACGTCCCTGCGACGCTCCGAACCCACTTCTGTCTGCAAGCAGCCTCTCTGCATAAACCCCAGTGCCGTGGGGTGGAAGATAAACATTTGCGATTATCCCCCCCCCCCCAAAAAAAAAAA
>Ga0065711_1009566_pt1 | contig 14096 bp, 14 predicted proteins | sample Hoacrofraction12_FD_59098 | JGI IMG/M metagenome (GOLD analysis project Ga0065711, IMG submission 59098) | Hoatzin crop microbial communities from Cojedes, Venezuela - Epithelial fraction 12 v2 (version 2) | ecosystem: Host-associated > Birds > Digestive system > Esophagus > Crop | place...
CCTGGGCAGCCTGGGCCAGGGCTCCGTCACCCTCAGAGGGAAGAAGTTCTTCCTCGGGTTCAGACGGAACTTCCTGTGCCTCAGTTTGTGCCCGTTGCCCCTTGTCCTGTCGCTGGGCACCACGGGAAAGAGTCTGGCCCCGTCCTCCTGACCCCCACCCTGCAGATATTTGTAGGCATTTCTAAGGTCCCTTCTCAGCCTTCTCTTCTCCAAGCTACAGTCTGCTCTTCTTCAGGCACACAAGGGGCAATGGACTGGGTGTGGCTGTGGCAATGCCGTGCTTCAGGCTGCAAATGGCATCACCGGTTTGCCTAAAACGCTGCAACCTGCAGCGGTTCCGCACTCCAATCGCTGCTGACTTTTCTGCAGCTCTGGAGTTCCCGCCAGCACCCCAGGGCACCTGCACGGCTCAGGAGCCCGTGTGCTCGCCCGGCACAGGGCGCCGGCAGCGGGGTGCCGGGGGCTGCTCGACGGGAGCTTTAACCGGAGCGCGGGGAGAGAAGCAGCTACGGAGAGCAGCGAGCGGCTGCCCCTAACCCGGGATGGCGACGGCGTCCGGGGCCGCACGCTGCCGACGAGAGCAGCCTTGGCCGAGGACTGGGCACGGGCTCGGGCGCCTGCAGGAAGCCCTTCCTCCGGGACAGCCAGCGCGTGTTCGCCGGCACGCGCCTCGCCCACGGCGGTCGTACCACGTCCGTCGGGCGCTGGGTGTTCGCCCTTTCGCCAGTGCTGGCATCCAGACCGCATCTGCCTTTGTTTTCGGTGCAGAGCAGCCCTGCAGCTCCCGGGGGTGCAGGGTTGGTCCCGACCGAGGGATCTCGTTCTTCCTTTCCATGACGTACTTCTTGTGAACATCTGGTTAACATTTTCGAAATGAAAAGCATTCTTCTTAGCTGAAAAATGGTTTATTTCCTTTATTCAAAATTGCTGAGATATGTGAAAAATCGTTCTTTTTTTTTTTTTCTGCAAAGTGTTCTGTCCTGACTCGTTTTCCTGAAGGAACCTGCCTGTGCCGTCAGAAACTGCCCGTCAGGGTCCCTCCTGAGAAACACCTTCCCTCTGCAGGCCCTGCTTGGGTCAGCTGTTGCCCGCAGACCCCTGGCCAAGCTGGGGCAGGACCTCTCCCTGGGGGTCACCCTGTTCAGCCCCGGGGGGACACGGCAGCGGTCTGACACCCAGCCCCCCAGGGTGGGTCCCCTCCACCCCCTCGCCCCCTCTGATGGGTTTGCTGCCTCTTCTGGCTCCTTCCCAAAGCTCCTTGTCCCCTAGCCTGCCCTCCCAACACCCCGTCCTCCCCCTGGTCCCCCTTCTCCCCAGTTCCCCCCACCCCGTGCACCATCCCTTGCCCCCTGCCTCCGCTGCGTTGTTCGCCTCCGTGGCCGGCAGCCTGTTGCTCTGCCCCTCTCTGATGTATTCCATGGACGGGGGGGGGACACACACATTTAATCAGCTGGATGTTGTGGCGGAGAGGCTGGTGAGCAGCTCTTGGTGCGTTCCAAGGGCTGGCATTGCTCTGGAGAGGAGAGCCCAGGGGATCGGGCACGGGGCAAGCACGAGAGCCCTCCCCTCCGTCGGGGACCGCAGGCGCTGGGGCTGCTCCCCGCTGCGGGGCCGGGAGCTCTGCGGGTCCTGCGGCACGTGGGGACGGGTGAGACAGCCACCCCATGGGGCCCCACGTCCCCCTCCCCGTGGGAGCCCAGCCTGGCTGCTGCCTGCCCAGGATAATGGGATTCTAAAGGTTTCCATAGGGGGGAGAGTTTGCATTTTTTTTTCCCTTCGAATTTCCATACCTTGGATTTGATCGGGCCCTCTGGGGACCGCGGTGCCGTTTGATCTCATTTTGTGTTCCATTTCTGATGTTACACCTTGTCACGGTGTATTAAGTGCCATCAAGCTCCGTAATGCAGTGACACAAGAACCTGATGCTACATGATCGACAAAAATATGCTCGTCCCCGGAGAGATGCTGACAGTGTCATCTCTGCCGCCGGATCCCGCCGTGTGCAGGAGGCACAAACCCCCTTTCATGGCAGCTCCGGGGCTTCTGCCTGTGCAGCTGAGCCAGCAAGCAGACTTTAGTTAAATCTGATGTCCTGGAGCCTGACACCTGCAGGAAATGAGGTCCCCAATTAGCAGCGAGATCCGTACCCGGAGTGGCTTCAGCACCCTGGGGCTGCGAAGGAGCAGAGCTGTGGCTGGGCAGGGCCCCGAGCCGCCGGCGGGCTCGCACGTCTCCAGAGGCTGGCGACCTGCACGTCTGCGCACGGAGCTGCGGCCGGTCGAGCCTTGAGGTGCTGCAAATTCCAGGAAAAATAACGAGACAAAGGCATGCGACACACAGAGGCACCAAGGGACGCCCTGCGCAGGGAGGGCACCCGGGGAGCACCCGGGGAGATTTTGGGGGTGCCCAGCAATGGGCACGATGGCCACGTGCTGGGGCGAGCGGGAGTGGGACCAGCGCCGCGAGGCCGGGTCGGTGCCGGGCGGGAGGGCATCGGCCCTGCCTGGGGGATCCTCGCTGCGTTAATCCGCGGTTATTTCCCTGACTTCCCTCGCCTGGGTTTCCTGACAGTCGCTAATGTGCGCGCTGACTGATTTTCCTGGTAATATGCTAAGCAAGTGCCTCCTCCTCTCCGCGGCGATCCGGCGGCGCGGCCGGTGTCCCCGTGACAGGCGCGGTGTACAACACCCTGATGGAGCGAGCGTGGCGTGCCAAAGTAATTCTGAGTGAAATCCCAAGGGATTTATGTCAAGGACAAAATAGTGTATCCCATGGGTAAATATAGTTAGCACAGCTGCAAAACAGAATTTATTTCTTGTTTGCGATATCATTTTTAAAGTATGGCATAGGGAAAGCTTTAAAAATGAAATTATAGCATGCAATAAAAAAAGCTCATAGGCACTGTATTCAAATTATGCAACGGTAATATGCTGAGTTCATAAATAAACATCTCTTATTAACCCTTCTCGGAGCAAAATGGTATTTTTCCCTTGAAATAAACAGTCAGAATGATTTGCCGGGGAGAGCGTCAGCAGCCAGCGCTCAGCCAGAGCTGCAGACGGCGGGGTTCTCTGCAGAGCCGGGCGGGCGCCCGGGACGCCGGCGCAGGGCGAAGGCACCCAGCACCCCCGGCCGAAGCCCGGCCCCGGGGGGTCCCGGGGAGGCGGGGGGTCCCCGAGTGGCAGCACCCACTGCCCCGCGCACCCAGCCCCCACTCCCTGAGTTATTAGGCGAGGCGCAAAGTGGCTAATCAATTTTGTTTGCATATGCAAGCGAAGGCGCTGTCATTTCATTAGCTCAAGTAAGGACTCAGCAGACTTTGTGCAGCTTCAATAATTCTCTTTAAAGTTATTGAGAAATGTATGCTTAATTATATTTGCATATGAAAAATAGGGTCTAATTAGTTTGATTGATTATTATTTTAACCTTAATGACATTTTGAGTATCTGTCCCAACTAATAGCGAATGTATCTCTAATAAATCACGAATTTTTATAGCACGGTCTATCGAGCTTCCTTTTGAAATATATTTTGTTAATGTACCAGAGTGTATTGAAACTGAAACAAGTCAAACAACTGCTCATTTATTAAACCATTTAAACGTCAGTTTTATACAAGAGTAATATTACAGGAAATAAGTTCCTATGAAAGACATCTGTAGGCCAGGGGTACTCAAAATATTAGTTATTTTAGTGAAATATATTAGGGGAATAAAAATTCAATTATGTCATTTATTGCACTAAATAAATTTATATCGACTAGAGCAAGCGTTTTGCATTAGCAGATGTTCTTCCCTGCAAACCCTCTGGTTTTCCACGGCCGATCCCGTGCCGTTGCCTCCGCCTGAGCCAGCGAGACTGGACTGGCGGCACCTTGCCATGGGGGTGCAGAGCTCCGGGATCAGCTGAAAATTGGGGAAAAACAGGAAAAATCCCAAGCGGCGCCGGAGGTGTCCGACTCGGGGCTGCAGGCAGCCGGGCGCAGGCTCCGAGCTGCCCGCCCACCCACCCACCATCCCGCCAGGAAGAAGAAGCAGGGGCCACTTTTCTACTGCCCTTGATTGAAATTATTACGCGGTGGTGGTGTCCCTGCCATCAAAGCCTTAATTAGAAATTAGGATAGTCACATTGGCATAGATTAAATCAGACTAAAGATGATTAACAAAGTAATGCAAGAAATCATTAAATTAAACCACTGTGCCAAGTCCACTGCTGATCTATCACAAATTTGGGCTGCTAATGAGATCTTAATTAGTAAGTTAGGTCGAAATAACTCATGTCGTCCAATTCGGAGGAGGCACTGTTATTTTTTTCCAAGAGTCGATGCAAATGTATCAGCTAATGGGGCCATAAATAAATAAATAAGCAAACAGCATCCCCGCGCTATCGCAGCTCTGCGGCGGAAGCGCCAAACGTTCCTTTGCAAGCGAGATCTCGGCTCCCCGGAGCCCGAGGCACCCGGCCGCAGCTCCCAGCCCCTCGCCTGCCGCCGAGCCAGGGGGCTGAGCCCTGCACCCCGCAAGCAGAGCATCGCTCTCCAGCTCCAGCAGCACGCGGGGGCTCAGCCCTGCCCAAGGTGGGTCAGCCCGAAAACCACCCTGCGAGGGACCAGCGGGCGCGAAGCCCACCCAAAGGCGTGCAAGGAGAGGGCACCTGGAGAGTTTTCTGAAGAGCCACAACCTCGCCAGATTGCTCCGTCTTTCTCCCCTGGAACAGTAGAAAAGTACTATTCTTTTTTTTTTTTTTTAATAGAAAAATTTTGGGCATGCTGAGACAGCGAACAGGCGCGGTTTGTGCGGTGAGCAGCTCCAGAGGAGAGGCCTCGGGAAGGCTGGGACGCCCGTGGCAGAGACCCTGCCCGGGGAGCTGCCTGCGCCGGCAGCCGGAGTGGACCCTCGCCTGCGCCGGGAAAGCCAGCGCAGCGGGCGAGAGTCGGGCTCTCCCCACCCCGAGCCCGCTGCTTCTTCCTCGTTTTGTGTTTCCTTTTTGAAGTATAGTATTTTATTTTGAAGTATTTTATATTTTATATTTATAGATATTGTATTGTTTTAATATAAAATATATATTTTATATATTTTACAGGAGACATCACACGTTGCCGGGGCCCACCCCGCTTTTGGGCACTTGCCTTGCGGTTGCGCTTGCGCAGGCACAGCAGGCCGCTGCGGTCGGCACAAAGAGAAGAGGATCGTTTAAAAGTGGGCTGAAATGTCCCTTTTGAACTTTCTCGGCGGCTCCCAACGCCTCTTACCCCCACCCGCCGAGCAAGTGAACCCACCTCTTCCATCACCGCCTGCTTCCCCGCCGACTTGTAGGGCACTCCCAAGGAAAAGCCGCGACACTTCGGCAAACCGGGCAAAATCCAGCGATGCTGTGGACCCCCGAGCCCCAGGGGGTGACATGGCCGTGCTCGTTGGCAGCCATGTTGGCTGGCGCCATGGCCACCGGCAGCGAGACCGAGGGGGTCCCGTGGCTGGAGTCACCCCGCTTGCCTTGGCTGCACGGCACCTGCAAGAGGAGCGAGTCTGGGGTGGGGGCTGGGACCCCGGCCTGCGGGTGCCCCAGGCTGGGGGGCTTCTGCCCCTGGAGAGGGTCCCAGCAGGTGTGGGGGCTGTCGGACTCTGAGCCGGTGATGGAACCAGTGGGGAACCGAGGGGGCTACCACCCCCCTGACCCTGCAGCCCGGGACCCTGCCCGGCGCCCGGTGCTCAGTGTCCCCACCGGGTCCCCGTGCCGGAGCGGCAGCGGCTGTGTCGCGACAGGGCTGCGAGCGGCGGTGCCTGCAGCGCGATGCAGCGAGGGCAGCCTGCAGCACCGCAACAGCCACCCGGACGCTTCCAGGCTCAGAAAAACTGCGGGCAAAGCAGCGAGAGTCAAACTTCACCTGCAACGGGGCTGAGCACCCCCCAGACCGCAGAGCACAAGAGCAGAGAGGGCACTCAGGGGTACCGGGGTCTCCCGCTCAGCTGCGTCACGCAGCGTCACCCCTCCGTCCGCTGCCGGGAGGGCACGCAGCCGGCACGGATGCGCTAAAGGCAGAAGAGCAAGCATTACGTTGTCTGTACGGTGAATAATGCCTTTAAGAAGCAGAACTGGCCATGACGGGTACGGGAAGCGTGTCTCTGCAGAAGATAAGGACGGTGTAGTTGGGCAGGGAACCCCCAGCATCTCACCTGCCGTCTGGGGGCTGTGACCTGGGATGCCTGGTGACGCCGAGAGATGCCCTGTAACACCGAGCGACGCCCGGTAACATTGAGAGATGCCCGGTAATGCCTTGAGATGCCCTGTAATGCCGAGCCAGAGCTGCCCCAGCCACCAGAAACAGTGGGATTTTCCACCGTGATTCTCTCTGGAATTGGGTCCCGCTGGGTCTCCCGCCCCGGCACGGCACAGGAGAGAGACGTAAGCGAACCCTGATGTTCTAACACTGCAAAGCACCCTGCAATACAGCAGCAACGGTAACAAGAAATGATCAGAAAGAGCCAAGGAGAGTGACCTGGAAACCTTGTCTGCACGCACTGAGTGCTGCTGGCTTGACTACAGCGCAGGGATGTGTTTGGGGAATTAAGCAAAGCGCATCACTTTTTTTGCATAATTGAATTCTCTGCATATTTTTTTCTTTCTGTGCATAATCTTCCTTTCATGTTGTTCATGTACTTCCTAGATAATTCAGAGGTTACTTTCCTTGAAAAGAAAATACTGAAAGAACCTATGGCACTATATCCTTAAGTATTCCACTTGTTGTAAACTCCCTGAGGATCCTTACAGACACTAAACATCAGTGGAAAAATATTCAATACATTTTCAGAACAGCTCTTTGTACGTGAAATACTCTGGTTTATATTAAAATATTCTCATCTCCCTATAATTTATAAAAATTCTTAGGAGTAAGAGGGCTCTGTTTCTTCCAAATCCTATTTAGCAGCGGCACCGGGTGCCGAGCACGGGCACCACGGCGAGCGCGGGGCAGTGCCAGCCACGCCGCGCTCACCGGGGCTGCGCACCACTGCCAGGGGCCACGTCCTGTGCCCTCCTCCCCAGCAGCGCAGGCCGGTACCGGGAGCAGGGATGGATCGCAGGCCGGTACCCGGAGCAGGGATGGATCACAGGCCGGTACCCGGAGCATGCACGGATCGCACTCTGCTTCCTGAACACGATCAGAAGGGGATCTCGAGGAGAGGAGGAGCGGAAATTTGCTGGCTGACATTTCGCCTGCAACACGGGCACAGCTCAGCCCCGCTCAGCGCGTGGTGGGGATGCAGGAACCGGCCCTGGGGGAGCGGAGGGCTGGGGGAGCTGCGGTGCTGGGCAGGGGTGCAGCCAGCCTGGACCCCGCGGCGGGGTTGTGCGGCATCGCTGGATGGGGCAGCCCCCTCCGGGCTGGGGGTGATGCCTGGGGGCATAAATAGAATCACAGAACGGTTTGGGTTGGAAGGGACCTTGAAGACCATCTTGTTCCACCCCCCCTGCCATGAGCAGGGACCCCTTCCCCCAGCCCAGGGTGCTCAGAGCTCCATCCAACCTGGCCTTGAACCCTGCCAGGGAGGGGGCAGCCACAGCTTCTCTGGGCAGACTGGGCCAGGGCCTCACCACCCTCATGGGGAAGAATTTCTTCCTAATATCTCATCTAAATCTGCCCTCTGTTAGTTCAGAGCCGTTCGCCCTTGTCCCATCACTGCACACCCTTGTGAAAAGGGCACGCGCTTTCCCCTCCGACGCCCTGCTTGCGCGCCTGGGAAGGGCGCAGGGAGGGTGCCGGGGCCGGGACGAGGGGCCGAGGGATCCCCAGAGCCAAATAAGGCTCCCAGCGGGGCCGCGGCTGCCGCGGGCGAGCTGAGCCGCTTTCATTTTGCGTGTTAAAAGGGAATTTTCCACTCCTTATATGGGCCCGAGCGGAGGCTGGAGCAAAGAAAAAGAAGCCAAGAGCGAGCAATTGCCTTGTCCTACCCGGATGGGATTAATTTCTTGAAAAACAAACACTTTCTCCCCCAAAGGCAGAGCCCGTGGTGGTGGCACCTGACGCGCGCTCCTGGCGCGGGGACGCGGCCGCCCTGAAGGGCATCGGGAAGGAGCTTCCCAAATTCCTAGCACTTCAGTGGTTAAAATGTTATCACTTTTATTCGTGTAATAGAGATGAAGTTCCTGGGCCTTCCAGGAGCATCAATCTAGAGATTTATTAACCAATTTAAAATACTATTGTCTTTCACTTCAATGTGAGATTGAGGTGTGTTGTCGGAGGAATATAAAGCTACAATCAGTGAGCCGCAGTGCTGGGAGACGCCAGTACCTGGAACTCAATAGATATTCATGAACATTCTCGTATTTAGTGAAGGAAATAACTTAATACCGACAGTGTCGATGGAATAATAGCCATTTCCTGGCTGACTTGCAGCCCTCAGAAAATGAGATTGCGCCTGCCTTCATTTTTCTTGTCTTTCCTGGGTTTCTTGCCGGGGAATGCACCGCGCAGGGATGCTGTGTGCATTCCAAATCAGCCGCAGGGCAAGCCCCGCCACCGCCCGGCGTCCCGCCCCGGCCGCCTCCGGCAGCCCGGCCACGCCAGGGATACCCCCTCCCTGCAGGCATTTCATCCCGGGGAAGATTATAAATATTCCAATTATTATTCCAGGCAAACAGAGGGCGGGCGGCTGCTCTGGCGTCCCGCTCTAGGCCCCACATTTCCCCCTTTTGCACACGCACAGCCTCGCCCGCTGCATAAATATTCATAGCAAAATCAATTTGCACCTAAAGATCTCTTCTGAAATTGCATCCCCAAGGCAGCGGCTTGGCCCAGGCGCGCAGCTGGGACGTCACTAGAAATGCCAGGTTCAGCCTAAATACGTAGAATGGGGTAAATCTCCTGTAAGTAATTGTTATATTATTTCCCTTATTCCTCCATCATAAATGGCACTAAATTGGTTTTTATCGTTTTAAAGGCTGCCAGCAGACGCTGCTGTGCAGGCTCCAGCAGGAAGCGGATCCCTCGCCTGGCCCCGGTGCCGGCCGCAGCGCGTCCCGGCACAGCCGCGGGAACCAGCTCACTCCCGGCGCGAGAGGACTCCGGTTTTCCAGACCTCGAGGGCGGCTAAACCTGGAGATACTGTCGGAGTTGAGTTAAAAATAAACACGTTGCAAAATGACCTGATGCATTTCCTTAACTCCAATAAAACCACAGTGTGCAGAAAGCTCAAGCAAGGAAAAGTATTTCTTATTTCACTGCTTGTATTTGTTATACTTGCCTCAGCGCAGCTAAAAAAGAGACCAGGGTAAGTGGGTCTGCGGTGGGCGGGTGATCCCCCTGCTGCTTCCAGCGCCCGGGCCGGGAGGCAGCCAGGGCTGCTCCTGTGTCAGAGACCCCCGACACCGGCCGCGAGCTCCCCGTGCCCCCTCGGAGCCTCCAAAGCCCGTGGGTTGCCTGAGGTCTTCCTCAAAGAAGCTGCTGGTTCCCTCAAAGCTCCAGCTCCTGGAGTCATTTGAAAACATGCATCTGTCCCCAAACCGCGGGAGCCTCCTGGCCCGTCGTCTTGCGGGAGCGGAGTCGACCTGTGCCCAGGGTGAAGGAGGTCTCGCCTTCTCGCACGCTGAGGACAAAGCTACACAGCGAGAACACCGATCTGCCACTCTCAGGAAAAAGCTACAGCACCTACCAATCATTTTTATACCCGCTAAACAAAACCTGACAATGGGGATTTATTGCTTATAATATTAAGTGAAGTTTAATTTAGACCATCGATAAAAGTCCCATTCCAGAGTGTTTCCCAAACATCCTCGATGCTTTAAAATAAAGAGGACAAATACTGAAGTGCTCTCTGAATGTTATGGGACAATTTCCTTTTATGTTGCCATTCAGCGACGTTTTCTCTCTGGCTGGAACCCAACATTTCGATGAATTTTTCAGACTCTGTCATGCCCTTTCCCTCCCAGGCTGCCAGATGATGCTCAGGCGAACAAGCTCGCACTGGCAGAACAATAACCAATGCTCAGCATCCCCCCGAAGCCCCCCAGTCATTCTCCTCTCACACAGCTGGGCACTCGCTCCCTGCAGGGACCGCAGCAGCGCATGGAGGGGCACCTCGGAGCGGTGCCCGCGCTCCCGAGCCCCCCTGCCCACCCTGCCCGAGAAGACGGGGACAGAGATGGGGCGGTGCCCCAGGGCAGGTCCCTGGGGGCCGCAGCAGGGTGGCTGCAGGGGGATGCAGGGACGGGGTCCCCGCAGGCTGTGCTCCAGCCGGGCTCCTGCCCTCTGCGCAGCCCTGCCCACTCCCCAGGCGAGCGGGATCCCACCGCCCTGCTCCCAAACCCACCCAGGGCACGTGGTGGCCAGTTGCACCAGTTCCTGCACTCCTTCAAGCCACTGGGAGCTGGGTGTCTGCATCTTCCAGCGTGACCTCTCCCCAGGGGTGATAAGGGGGAGAGGAAGTGGCCAGAAAGAGACATTCTGGATCTTGATGGCAGGTACCAAGCAGCACCCAGTGTTATTCTTGTGCCCTGGACGTTGCTTTTCCTTGCAGGGTCTGTGAAACGCGGTGCCTGCCCTTTCCCGAGCCCCCCCGGGACTGGGGTTAGGGAGCACGGGGACGCGCTGCGGGGGGTTGGTGGTTGGACCCCGTGGGAGGCAGCGCCCGTCCCGGCACCGCTGGGCTCGGTGGCTGCCGGCAGCTCCCCGGGCAGCCGGCGGTGCTGGGGCTGCTCGCAGTCAGGGCCGTGGGTAAACAGCAGGCAGAGTATGATCTGCTGTAGGCAGAGCTGGAAATGGCAAAGCGGTGACGAATAGCATTGCTATGGTAACTCCATCCGTTAAAGTCCTCCGGCTCAATCCACTCCTGCTGCCAGCAAGGTTGGGAGGAGAGTCAGGGAAAAAATAGAGGTGGGAAGAGCGAGAGGTGAACTCACCTGAAGACAGTGAGTGCACCAGGCTGATTGGATTAATCGCTGCAGATGACTGGAGCTCTGTTTAGCAAGCACTGTTTTAAAAATATTCAGAATTTTATTACGCATTGACACATGTTTTATTCCTAACGAAGGACAACTAGACGGTGAGGGCAGGTGCCATTAATTACGGCTTCTCCCAGCACCAGTGCTCACCATCCTGGCGAGGACAGGAGCGCCCGTGGTCGCTGGGCACCGTGCCGGTGGGGTCCCCGGGGTGCAGACAAACCCCGTCCAGGGGAGCTCGGAGCAGGGCCCGGGCTCTGCAGGGTGAACATCTCCAGGAGGGCACCCCGCTCCTGAAGGTGAACCCCCAGTTCTGACCTCCTCTCTGTCGCAGGCTGCTCAGTTCACCCAGCGGCCCCAGTGCTAGACCAGTAACTCAGTAATTCAGCCATGCATTTTGCACCTGGACGGGGCACAGCAGGAAGAATTGCATCGTGATATTAAGGAAGATTTGTTCATTCTGCTATTCGAACCCAAATATGAGCCGGAAGAAGGCAGGTCTTTGGGGCAGATGTTGGCAGAGCTCTCGGCGTTGTGGCCTGTGCCCCCGGCAGCCGGCTGTGCCGCAGCCCCGGCGACGAATCCCCGGCGGGACTGGCTTGCTGCCGGAGACGCAAACTGCGGTGGGCGAGCCTTCCCCAGGGAGCCGCCGGGCTCGCTGCCGGGGCTCCGTGCTACGGAGCGGCTGGCCAAGAGGAACTTCTCGGTGCCACTGCCTTCTCAGCCCTGTTCTGCCTAAGTTTTATACAAGTGGCAGCAGCCCTTTGCCTGTGAGACGGAGTCAGCAGCAGCAGGCGAGCAGGAGGGGCGGGTGACATTAGGTGGGTTTGCTTGTTCATCTCTCAGTGTAGTGAACTGGTGCTGCTAAAACACCCCAGAAATGATGGTAAATGTGTTTTAAAATTTTGTGACAGTGCATGCACAAATCACCAATTAAAGACTCCCTAAGTGCCCATTAACATGATAAGTCGTAACAGCTCCAAAAGAGACATTATTGTTTATCACGTCAGCGACCCGTGGATTAAGGACTCCCCAAGTACACATTGACAGGGTGAGCGTAATGTCTGCGGAGCTGTTCTGCGCGCCGTCGCACTCGGCTGTGGAGAATGGCAGCACTTGGGAGCCACAGCAGCACCCAGCCCTGCTCATGGATGGCAGCACCCAGCCCTGCTCACCACGGCAGCACCCAGCCCTGCTCATGGATGGCAGCACCCAGCCCTGCTCATGGATGGCAGCACCCAGCCCTGCTCACCACAGCAGCACCCAGCCCTGCTCACCACGGCAGCACCCAGCCCTGCTCACCACAGCAGCACCCAGCCCTGCTCACCACAGCAGCACCCAGCCCTGCTCACCATGGCAGCACCCAGCCCTGCACGGCCGCGGTGCTCAGCTGGGAGGCTCTGGCTTTGGCCAGTCCCTCGTCAGCTCACACCTCATTAAAATGGGCTCAAAAAGCACAGCCCCATGACCCTTCTCGCCCTGCCGACGCCCACCCTGCCTCATCAACCTCCAGAAGCTTCAGCAGGAATTTGATTTGTTTTGAAGCCGCTGAAAATTCTTACACCCACTCTTTTCTAACTGACGTTTTTTTCTCTTTTATTTGCAAATAGCATCAGTTTTCCCTGAAAAATCTTCACTTTTACTTGAAAACCACACTTCTCCCAAGCCCAAATATTCTAGCCAAAAATGGGAGTGTTTTGCAAGGGTTTTGCTGCCACGGTGCCTTGTGGGAGCTGTAGTCCTGTGGCGCAGCTCGGCTCCCCATCGGCACAGCTCCGTCCGGCGTCGCCGCGCTCGGCTTGGGACACGCCACCCACCAAATCACCAACTCTGGGGGCCCACGGAGCTCCCACCCTGCTGGAGTGCACGTCCCTGGCTCCAGAGATTCGCCCGGGAGCCACAGGTCTCCGTTGCCAACGGTTTCTCCTCTTTGCCCCCACTCTGCCTCGAGCTCCTTGGCCATGGCCACGAGGGAGGAGGAGGAGGAGCAGCACCCTGTCCCCTGCCCTTCATTCATGGACCCTGGCAAGCCCAGGGGTGGCCCAGGGGTGACCAGTGCCAGCCCCACACGAGCAGGGGCTCGCTGGGAAGCGCTGGAGCTGCTCCCAGGAGGGTCCCCATCCCCGGACAGGGAACGCGTGCTCCCCAGGCCATGCGGAGCCCCTGCAAGCGCTGCCTTCCCGGCAGCGTCCCGCCCGGCTCTGCCTTTCACCAGCCGTGCGAGGGACACGGCTGTGGGTGCCGCAAACCCAGCGGCGGGAGCCGGGCCGGTGCCTCTGCCATAAGGGGGAAGCCCACAATTTGCTGCTCAAAGTGTAATGATGTCTCTTAATTTCCAGCCACGCTCATTACAAGTCAGGCCAGCTTATTATACACAATATACAATTTGTGCAGGGAGCGCGAATTCCCAGGCCCATAAACATCCCATTTCCAATTCCAGAGACACTGACAGAGTTGTACGGTTCAATTTCTGCTTAGACCCTCATACGCTGTCTAGTCCCATGAAGAGCTCTCGGCTTTAGTCTGCTCATCCCAATTATTGTCTCAGGACCTTAAGTCAGGCAGGATTCAGACTGAATTCCCCAAATCTCTCCATTAAACAGATCTCTTCCTCCTGGAACCTATTTATTCCAGATGCAAATGACAGGCTTACTACCCAATTGAAATCATTTTCATCCAGAGCCAAATAACACACTTTAGTCTTCTTGGCATGAAGCAGTGAGCTATTAAAAATGGGGAGGAAATACAGTCAGGCTACTGCATTCCTAGCTGCAGGCCTTCTTCATCAATATTTCACTCGGGGAGCCGCAGCTCCATTTTAATGGGAGCCCCGTGACCAGCCATACGGCAGCTTTGTCTGCGCGGCGAGCGGCGGCCGGGAGCCGAGAGCACCGCGGCACCTGTTGAAGCCGGGGCCGGCCGCAGCCCTGCGCCGGGAGCAGCTCCCGGGACGGGCAAAGCGGAGCCCCTCCGCCTCGGTGTCCCCCACCCCAGCCCTGAACGGCAGCCCCAGCGCGGAGGGTGGTGCAGCACCCTGGGCTCCGGAGGGAGAGGGAACCGGGAGCCTGGGGCTGGTGCAGCGCAGCATGGGGCTCGCTGGACGATGCTCATGGGGGGGATGCTCATGGGGGGATGCTCATGGGGGGATGCTCACGGGGGGATG
>Ga0065711_1044446_pt1 | contig 14096 bp, 8 predicted proteins | sample Hoacrofraction12_FD_59098 | JGI IMG/M metagenome (GOLD analysis project Ga0065711, IMG submission 59098) | Hoatzin crop microbial communities from Cojedes, Venezuela - Epithelial fraction 12 v2 (version 2) | ecosystem: Host-associated > Birds > Digestive system > Esophagus > Crop | place...
TTTTTTTTTTGTTTTTTTTTTTTTTTTTTTTTTTTTTTTTTTTTTTTTTTAAAGTAAAAATCTTGTTTTACATCATGGCTGAAAGCCAAGCAGATTTCAGGGAAATTTTTTTTGCAGTTCCTAAATCAAGAAAAATTAATTCCAGTAAAAAAACAAAACGAACCCTGTCTCCTAGTAGTGGTACTGCATGCTAATACATTATTTTCAGGAATGTTTGTCAAGAGAGTCTGCACAGTGTTTGTATACTTACAGAAGTTTAAAACCCTGCTCCCCGAAAGACCTGTTCCCTGATGCTTCTTCCATATTCCTTAATCTGACACAAGAAAAAAATCCACTGTACCCGGAGTCCCACTACCTATCTGCTCTGCGTTCAGTCAAGAACACCCCAACAATTCAGTGCTAACAAAGGCTCACCTAAATGTCGCCTTCCTGTGCCCTCCTTTGCCCTTGCAGGTTACAGGGCTTGAAGCAAGTGAGTGCTTTGGTCTGCATGACAACTTACCCATCAGTTACTTGCTGCTTTACTCCTTTACAAAGTGGCCCAGAGATCCTGCCATTCAGTTCAGTTCATCTTTGGAAGCCTTATGCCACATCGATGCATTTCCTGAGTGCAGTAAGGAATAGTGCCAGGATAGAACAACCTCTGACTGTGGTCAATAGTCATCACTGGTCTAATTTACAAACAATAAACTCTCTGTGCAAAGGGTTACTAGCCGAATAATCAAGTTTTCCTAGTCCTGAAAACTAGAAATGCCATATACAGATACCAATTTATTTAGAATCAAGAACTATTAATACATATGACTGTATAATCTGTTTTATAATTCTACTTGGATTCAGAGAGAAAATTAACTTATTAGTCTAACAGGGCTGATACACATTATGGTGCACTCCCTCCTGATCCCGCTCTTCACATTAGTCTAGTAAAAAGCACACCTGAGACTTGCAGTCCCTTGGATCCCTCCCAGAGCATCGCACCATCTTCTGTGGGTGTGGGTTTGTAAAGTGGAAAACCCACTGGATTAAGGCAGAAGACTTGACATAAGCGAGAAGTTCATCACAGACATAGCCAATTAGACACAATTGGATTGAACAGGCAAGTGACTGCCAACAAGTATGCACTTATGTATTCACACCCTGAAGTCCAAGAGTCTTTGTAGCCTTCTCCATCCAGTGTGCACATTTAAACTGACAAAAAAAAATCTGTATACACACAGCACTTAAAAAAGAGGGTGGGAAAGAAGAAAAAAAGAGAAGAAAAAGAAAGCAGCCAGACCAGCAGCTTCATCTTGGTATAATCATCCTTTCTATGGCACAAATGATATGATCCCAGTTTTTACAAAATATTGCCAGCAGTGTCACTGCGAAAAAAGTGCAGATGATATGAAAACGACTCTTCATCATAGGAGCAATGAACTTTGCAAGAGTAGAAACACACACTAAGATGACAGTCATGAAGGCCAGGATAACATTTATGCATTTCCCCAGGAGCACTTTGGCGTTAACTGTTTCGGACTGCTGTGCTTGCTGTTCTTGCTGATGGAGCTCCAGCTTTGAAACCCGGGTCTGGCATGATTCCAAGGCTTCCTGGAGGCAGAAAACAAGAATTAGGGCAGCTTGTATTTCCATACACCACTTTTCCCATTTTAGCTGCAGAGCCACCCATCAGCTAGATTAGAAGTGTAATTTATTACAGACTCCTAAAATTTGAATGACCCACCAAATTTTTTAAAAATAAATGCACATACATATCTGCATGTGCATATCGCTGCCTGCCCAGGCATAATCAAGTCTGACAACTCTGTCCAAAATGTAGTTTTTATATTTTTCATGCTTGAGAAAAAGTATCGTAACTCTAATGCTCATGACAGATAACGTTTCCTGCATATACTGATGAGATAAAAGTACTGGGAAAGCTGTTGCCATGGCAACTCTCATTGTATTAAACCAGCATCAAAATTAGTTTCTGTGTATATGCTACAGAAAATATTAGGGTAGTGCTGTGCTACTAATTAAATCTACTTTGCAACATGTAGCATTCAGTTTACACCACCCCTCTGGTCTACATGGATTTTCTCTCAAAGGAACCCAGGGTGCACGGCCAGGCTTGAGTCCTCAGCAAGACATAGCTTCTCCCTCTGTCAGTGGGAAGGCTCCTTAATCCATACTGCAAGTGGGCAGCGTGCAGTGGAGGCAGTGGAGAAATCTGTGGTGACACTTTCATGGGATTCTCTCTTTCACACGATATATTCCACTTCACATTCTGTTCTAAAGAAAGCAGACCTTTCTCTTTGGCTTGAAGGTGTACTAAAAACGGTCTTTGAGTAAAATGGTTCCTAAGTCACTAACCCCACTCTTAAGCCCTCCAGGAATGAAATATGGAAAAATTTCCAACTGCTTCACTTGCTTGCCAAAATGCTGCTTTTTTTTTGCTGAAGTTGGGATTTGGGCACCACTACATAACACAGGTGCAAGGCTGCAATTTAACGATACTGTCCAACTTGATAGAACCTTTTACCACTGTGTAAAAGGCAAAAATTATGCCTACATCCTTACTTCCTTTCCCACTCTCAAACTCCAAACATTTTCCTTGCACTGGCAGGGATGTTCACCTGGTCACACAGTAAGCTGATTCTATCCAATACTCTGTGTGAAAATAAACAAAGCCACTGCACACAGAGTTATGAGCTTTCTTTGGCTGTGTCAGTTCACCCTTGTTTCAGTAAATTGAACTGGCTTACCATGGACCAGCCAGGCAACAAAGTCAGCGCAAAGCTCGCGGCACAGCACCTTACAAAAGGCTGCTTCCTTTCACTGTTCTAGGAATTAGTAATCATACAGAAGAGCGTTCTTAATGAGTGGCACAAAGTCCTTCAGGGTTCACGCATGCTGTCCACTACACACTAAAGAACTTTCCTGGTCCTTCCTCCACACTGACTGCAAGTTATTCTCAAATCACCTCATGCTAATTTAGCGAAAGCCCAGCCGCAGAAGTCTGATAGCTGCAGTTCTGCATTGAAAGGCTGAGCAAGTGTTTTAAAAACAATCTGCCCATCTGCTAGGGGACAGAGCGCTCCAAACTTAGGTTGTTACTTAAAATCTCCACAACTTAAATGCTTTTACTCTATTTTAGCTTATTTGCCAAACCCTCAAAGACACAGGGTGAAACAGGCCCAACTGTACAGAGATAAAAGAAACAAGGCTGTGTCAACGTAGCACTCCAATTAGTTTTAAAAAGTCTCTGACACCTCTCCAGGGTTCTGCTAATGAGTTAGCGAACATTTCACAGCCCTTCTGCTGGAGAACACGGGTCTCATTCAGTTTTTACATCCTCAAGATGCCTTCCCAGAAAGGAGTCCTGCACGAGATACCTCTGTTCTTTCAGTCTACAAAGGAACCTACAATATGTTTAGATTCAGGACCATTCCTTTCCCAGTTTTACAGAGGGTTCCCAACCCTCACACCGATCGGGAAACACCATGATTGTCCTGCTGCCTGTGCTCTCTACGTTTAGAAATGCGAGCACAGGGGCATGCAGAAGAGGCTGGGTGGTTTTTTTTCTTTTTTACCATGTGAGCCAATATGAAGACAGTCTTTGAGTGCTCCTCAGTTGTTAGTGAATTTAAACCCACGGTAAGGCAAAACAATGTTTTCACCATTTTTCACCACTTGCTCAAACTTGGGGTAGAAATATTATGATGCCTATATTGTATATAAATATTCCAGTATGTAAGTACATGCTGTTAGGACAAACTTGTAGACATTATGACCAGCCTTTTGATTGAAGCCAGACATGACTACAACTGACCACTAACGTGAACATGCCCTACAGCTTTGATTATAGGGGCCTTTGTGACCATGGATTAAAACTCTTAAATTACAACTGGCAAATCTACAAGCCTGTTTATCAGTTAGCTCTCTTACTTTTTACCTTAAACTCAATTTATAAAAAACCTTGACAGTGACATGACTACATATTGGAGAAACTCTGAGCAAGAGGCTTATGTTTGGACATTGTCAAAAGTGGCATTTGACACAATACAAGGAGACTCAATTCTCTCCTCCTCTGGTGCAAGAAATTAAAACCAGTCATTCTTCATCCACAAGTCTGCCTAGGCTATATCATCAATTCCAGCAGGTAAAATTCTGAACCCACAGAAATAAAGGGAGACTGTCACAGATTTAAATGTGCTGGGTTTTCACCTTAAAACAGACAAAAAAAGGGCTTAAATCTTTCCCCAGATTCTTTATATACAAAGATGTAGAAAGATGCGAGTGTTTCACAGTAGAAGATTTCTACAAAATGTTAGAAGTTTATGATAAGGAAAAAAAAAAGTACCTGAACATCTCGTGATCGCTCATATGCCTGATACGCCACTTTCTCCTCTATGCTGGCTAGCTCTTGTTTCAAGTTTGCTGTCTCATGTTGATGCAGATCAGTGAGGTCATTTAACTGGTCTTCCAATCTTTCGTATCTTATCAGGAAAAAAGGTCTAAATTTAGTGCGTTCTATATAAGTAATGCTAAATCATGAAAACAATTACACATTTTAAAGGGTAACTTCTCAGTGCACTATGGATTCATCTGACTGGCGTTACAGAGCACACAGAGAAATCAGTAGAAACTTTGGAAACTCTCCATAAGCATTTATGCAGCAAACTGAAAGCCTTTTTTCAGTGTTCCTTGCTGGCAGCAGGTGTTAAAAAGCAAATATTTGTACATCACTGGCAAATTATATGAACTATAAACAGTGCCTAAGGGTATCCAACTCACATTTTTCCATTTCTCACTCTTCATTTAAACAAGAAGATATGGTTTCATAAGTAAGCTTGAGCCAGTTAACAGCTCGCCGGTGGTGAAAAGAAACATATATTCCCTAGATACCCTCTCAAACACAACTGCAAGGTCCTGCCATTCATGCACAGCCTGTTCTGGCAGGTCTCTGCATGGTAAACCAGTTCAACTAAACCATCGGGAAATTAGAAATTTATTTTTTTTGTAATTTTGTAACTTGATTTAACACACAAACAGGCAAACACCACAGTCTGCACACAAATGATAGAGGCAAAATTGTCTAGCTGTGCAAATGGAGGCAGGGGGCTTGAGATCTTAATGGCAGTGAGCTGTCAGAAAAGGCCACTCTGCTTTCTCCTGAAACCAAGTCCTGAGTGCAGTAGGCCATTTGCTCTGTTCTTTCCTCCCCCATATTACCACCCGATATCCAGCCTTCCCTCGTATTTCAAGTAGTGTAAACAAGGGAAACATTAAATATTGCAATTCATACTGAGTTTTTGCCTGTTAGTGTAGTAAAGACTTCAAGAATCAACACTTACTTTACGAAGCAATATGACAAATGGGATATGGGTACAGCAGGTGCAAGCCTTCTGTAGAACATATCTCACTTCCCACAGTGGAGGATAAAGGGATTAATTGCCAAGTAACAAATGCAAGAGGAAGTTGTGCTACAGCACTTAAAATTACATTTCACAGCCATGTGTTACACCAGGGTACAAAGTGACATTGCATCCACAAGATAGGAATGTGTCCGAGAAGTATTTGCACAAGGTACTCAGGACTAAAGAGTGTATTTATCAGCCGTAAGTCAGCTGTGCTACACTGTAGACTGATTAGCATTTTCAAGTCGCAATAGATTAGAATTCTTCCACTGGTTACAGAACAATTGGCATCTCCTATGTGCAGTATTCACATAACACAATATGCCAGTAAGATGTCAGATGAGGGAATTTTCTGACAAGGCTTTGACAAAAGGCAAAGAACTACCACATAATTTGACAGGAAATATTAATGTTCTTCATGTATTTTCGGTTATTGGAAGGAATGGAACATTTTGGTACCAGAGATTGATTGGAATTATCTTTTCCTCCTCCTTCTGAAATATCCCCCACAACAGCACACACCCACATTTACACTTTCCAAATAACTTCTATACCCATTCAAAAGTAATTTCAAAAGAACAGTTAAAAAAGATACCTATATCTTTCCTCTTGTAACATTTGAGAAATAAAGCCATAGTCTCTTTTAAATTGTGTTTTTAAATTCTCAATATCGTCAGCTAATTGGGACTGTGTCTCCTTGATTTCCCTTAGTTCCTCCAAAATCATGGAAAGCTTTCCTTGGCTGTCCAGGGTACTTGCCACAGCAGGACCAAAGGAATTATTCCCATTACTGTCTGCTGAGCCAGAGGTCCCGCTTGAGCATTCATCATCACTAACATATTTGGGTTTGGCAACAATGGTGGCACTGCCCCCATACGTTCGAGAACTCGTTTCTGGCCGAAATTCATCCAAGGTATTTTTGAGATGAGCAATGTTGTCTGCACTACCAAATTTGTTTCGGATCAGGTTTGCAAACTCTCTAGACTTGCTGAAAACAAAGACAGGTGGTGTCAAGGATACACCTGGCACACCCGACTTGCTGCTGTCTGTTCCATGCCCAGAGGTACGAGGCTTCCCATGCTGAGTATCTTTCAAGTTATCTTTGGAAGTATCCTTGGTAGTTTTGGAAGATCCATTTTGTTCAATATCCTTGAGCTTTTTGTGATACTGTTCCAATTTTTTCTGCAGCTGGGCAATGGAGTGGGCAGATTTCTGGTTCTTCTTCTCAAAGACTTGTTTAATGCGCCCAGCCTGCTGCTTGTCTGCACTGTTTACCAGTTTCAAATACTCAGCCACATTTCCATCTCGAGCTGTTTGTTCAACTTTGATTTGTTCTGTAACCTTGAGGATTTTCTGTTTCAAGCTATCTGCACTGAGTTTGACTTTGTGAAACTCTAGGACCCCATCTGGCACATCAAAGTTCAGGTTGGTGTCAGAGCCTCCACGGCGAATGTTAAGCGGTAAACTCAGAGTATTCATGTCATGTCTCTCCACCTGAGGAGAGAGAAAAGAGATAAATGGAATTTGAATTTTACTTTTTCTCCTCCAACTTGCTGTTTCCTTTTCTGCATGTAATTATAACAAGTACACAATATAAAGTAGCTTGTAGTAGAAAAATAGAATGAACTTTTCTTTGAAATTAAGAAGCATTTTTCTTGACTCCCCTAGGTTGATAAACAGCCCAGGGAACCGCCTGTGTCTACTAACAAACCAGCAAGATGAATTAGAGTGAAAATGATTCAAGTATATAGTTCTTCAGAATCATTTGCCATTATTTACAGAATCAGAACAAGGCCTAGCTAGAAAAGATTCCCAAATATCTTGTTTATTATTAAGAGTTTTTCAAAGAGATCATGACTGATAATCACTCCATCATTCTCTTGGAAATTGTCAAACACTGACAGAGCTGTAAACAGGTTCTCCCCTCTCCAGCAGCATTATATTGTTCAGTATATTTTACCAGGTTGAGTCCTTTTTTGATACGTGCTCCTCCCACTCAAGTTGGTCACGCAATTCAAAGTTTTTGCACAACTAGCTCTAAGTTCCTGGAAATTTCACGCGTGCTTCAGCAGGAAGCAGCTGCTAGGTTTTGATCCAAAGAGCATACAGAAAGAATTGTCCCGCATTTGACTTTCCATGCTTGATGAAGATGCTCAACAAGTTGACCTGCTGTAACTAAGTCTGTTTTAATAGCAAATTCACTGAGTGGGCTTTATAGAAACAAACTCAGGAAAGAAAACTGCATTCACTCAAGTATAAGATCCATACGCCTTAATAATGGTCTCAGAAAGCCGAACAAAAACAGTTAGGCAACTTGGTCACAGCACGAACACAACCGATTATTCATCTTTCTCAACAGAAAGGCAAGATAGTCTGATACGAAATGTAAAAGTATTTCCTCATATAAAGTCAAAACCACAGCGGAGGCACAAGACAAGAATGATCTAACCAAGATAGCTTCATCCCTATTATCATCTCGCACTAGCCTCTGCGATAGAGGAGGTACATTTCATTAAAGCTGCCACAACACTGTATCTAGAAACTGCTTAACAAACGCTCTAGCCGTAATTGGTTTTCAGAGCTTTAACATCAGAGAGAACTAATACAATTGCTCAGGCATGACCACGGCAGAGACAAGTCAGAAGTTGTACTAAAGTGTCTTTTAAAGATGCATTTATGAAATTCTTTAACTACTCTTTGCTTCAAAATGCCTGAAATACTATATTCAAAGTTTGATTTCCAACTACAGTATTTATTATTGTCTATAATACTGAAGATCTTGCAGCAAGACCTATGGGCACATACACATCCAGTGATCACCATTCAATCTTTTTCTTGATTAAAAAAAACATAAAACCATCATTAAGCATTGCTGTAAGGTTTGTTTTCCCATCCCTGTACAGTTTTGGTGGCCCTCCTGGAAATTCTTCCCAGCATTCCTGTATTGCACTGAAAGTAAAGGCTCAGGAACCAGACGTGCTGTCCAACTGTTAATGTCACGCATCGTGCACAGATTGATCAGGAGAACTATTCTCACCCTGCGTCTACCATCATGGGTTACAAACACAGAGGGGGTAATACAGCCATAAAATTGGATCTGTACCCGACCGTTTCAGAGACAAGATCATCTCTACTCCTACTTTATGTTCTTATTTACTGAGGATTACAGTACCTTCTTTTTTTCTTTTGCTACTGCATTGCTCAAGGTGTAAACCAGGTAACATAAAAGTTCACATTCACCAATCTCTAAGAAAAATGGACACTTGAAAAATGCAACCTGGAGAGTTCTGGAGTTGACAGTCTCTTCTGGGGAATATTGGTTAATGGTAACCTTTAAGACTTGGATCTATTCCAAGAATTAAACCAGTGCTGTGGCCTAATAGCTCTGCACTTCACTAGTTTGTTAAAAATAATTGAGTCATATGCTTAATTATTAAAAAGAGGTGCAATTAATTTTTATAAATCTATAAAAATTGTATGACTGATGATATTAAATCATATATGTGCTTTACAGAAAATCCACTTTACTGATGAGATCTCATTTTAGTATTTGCACATGACACACATAGATGGCATTCTATATTCAGGGTGATACCTAATTAAAAGAGTGACAAAAATCACAGGTGTAACTTCCATTTTCTATTTTTTTTTTCATTGAACCAGTCTTAGAAATAAAACTAATAGGAAAAAAATAGCTTTTACATATCACTTTAAAAAGTGATAACACTTACAATACTGTTGTGGTAGCTAAAATATGCATTTAATATACGCAAAAATAGTTTGACATAGGATACTTCTATCTTTCCAAAGGCTCATACAGCAAATAAAAGCAATCAAGGCAAATAGCTGAAAAGCTTAGATACTAGATCCGTACCCCACATTGCAAATGTTTCTTTAAATGGATTTACTGGGTCTGGACAAATTCAGTAAAGAGAAAAAGCTTAGTATAAAACAATAATTTCCTGAAACAACCAAAGACATTTCTGAATAAGCTTTGGCACAAAATTATACTGTAATAAATCACCTAATTGCATACACACACAAGACAGCTCCATCACTGATGTCATTCAGGGCAAGCTGTACATACTTCCAAGAATGGGTGGGTCTATCTCTAACCTTTACACAACTTTAAGTGTTTACTTCCTTAGTACAAAATAGTCTAAAAATATATTGCAATAATTGGATACAAGCCCAAACCAGATCCCTTCTCCCTTATGTCCTCTCCCTCACTGAAGTCTCTAGCGGTCAGCCAGGTCTATCATCACCAAGCACCCCTTGCCTTCCTGGAACTTCAATGTCACAAGAGCAATAGAGATAAAAAGAACAATAGCATTGAGGGAATACATCTGCTAGAAGTTGCATTGCTTTTACAGTTGAGGAAATCAGTCAGCATGTGGCAAATCTACTTCCGAAACGAGCATAACTAATTGTAGGGTCAGTTTAAATTCCACAAAGGTTAGAAAAGAATTGTGTCTAAATTCCCAAAGCACTGCTAGGAGTAGTTTTTTCGCTTACTGGACTGAGAGCTCACCAAGGGTACAGGAGAGTCATATCCAAGACATTCCTCTCTCTGACTCTATTTGGCCAAAATGGCAGGTGTCCTCTTGCCATCATGCTGCAAGGGTGGCTCAAGCAACAGAGGCTCTTGAAATCTTCTGTTGATGTGTTGATGCAATACGCTTTTTTGTTGGGGGGGTTGGTTTTTTTGGGGGTGGTTGTGGTGGTGGTTTTGTGTGGGTTTGTTTTGGGGTTTTATTTCAGGACCCAGCTATCTCTAGACAAGAGGACTATCACCTGTCTTCTGTTGTGATGAGACAGAACAGCATGGAGCAGTTCACACATGCACTTTGCTACAACCCAGTTGAGAACTAATTTCGATGTTTATGCTGCTCAAAGTCTAGCTTTTAAGAACGGTGGTTTAGGAGAGCAGCAGTTTGGGCTCCCTGTCTGCATAAGAACCAGACACCACAGATGACTAGACAGGTATCCCTCAGAGATAAAGAAACTTCATTCTGCCCCAATTCCCCTTTTTCCAGGGAGCCAAGCAGCTCCCTGGCTGCATGGCCAGGCTGTTCATGCAGCCTATCCCAAGCCGAAGTCCAGAGCTTTGAAAAGGACAGCAGAATAACTGCTTGGTCCGATGAACACAGGCACACTGCTAGGAACCCTTCAATTAAGCATGAATTGGCAAGTATACTTTCCATCTTAAATGGTAAGTGGAGGGTTGCGTAAAAGGCAACCTGCCATTCATAAAGAAGCATTCAGAGCACAACAGTGCTTTCAAAATCCAATCACAGAAGCAAGGACATGGATTTTATTGGCATCACAGTGATCCACATTTTCTCACTTACTGTCTGCAAAAGCAACCCAAAGCTCAGATTTGCAGGCCATGCTAACAATGACCTCAGAGCAGAAAAGGACCCATGTGCCCACATGCCACCGATGAGACCGTTGGAAAGGGGTTCCATACGGACAGGAACTGGTGAACGGGTGAGAATATCATGCTTAACAGCCTGTGTAGATTGGCCATTATATCCTCTGGTTGCACAGCACAAAGCAGACGTAGAAGGTTATTTCTTACACAAAGATCCTGAGTGGGATCCATTTGGGAGAAAGAAATCCATAGCGAAGAGAGCCCAGAGAGCACGCAGCTCACATCTCACGGCTGCTCAGACGCTGCTTCCTCTGTTCTGCTGACTGTGTCAATAGCTCTCCACCAACAAGTGACAGCTCAGCACCTACGTTTAGGTGTCAAACTGAATTCTGATGTTTATTTCACAGATTTCTTTTATACTCTTAAGAAGTGTCTGAAAGGCATTTGCAAGACAGAGTCATTGACTGCATATACACCTCAGGCTCCAGAAAGCACACAGCTTTGGGTTGTCTCACCAGCAGAAGCAAACTGTGAAGACACAAAGTGATCTGCTTACTCAAACAGGCTCAGTTTAAAGGCAGTTGGTTTTTTCCTTTTTCTTTTCCCAAACAGCCTCATTACCATTAGCAGTCACAGCTGCGCAAGCTAAACAAAAGCTTATGATGACAATTTAAGTCCAGTGTGCAAGACTTTTAGAGGGGCATCTGATTAGGGCTTAGAAAAAGAATCCCGTAACAAACATACAAGATAGCATTAAGGCAGCTCTAAAGCTTTTATGTTTAGCAATAGCAACAAAGATAATCAGCAGTAATTCTCTTTTTGTCAGGAAGTATACATATACCAGAAGCATAGGAGTTCCACTGGGTAGAACAACATGCAGAAGAAGTTTTGCTACTTTTTCAGTATATTCCAAAGCAGCAATGTGTTTGGGGAGAGACTTTTACCATCTATTTCACATTCACTGCTCCTTCTAAAACCCACAGGTCGAGTCCTCCATGGAGGGTTTAAAACGATGCTTAATCATCACAAAAGGTTTTAAGTTATACAAAATCAGCCTCAAACACCGCTGTACAGTATGTTACAGCCAAACACCTGCTGCTCATGTTTGGTTTTTTTTAATAACTATTTAATAGTAATATTTGGAAGTACCTACACTCACAACATCACACTAATAATCATGCAAAGGGTTGAGAATATAGAAATGGAGGGTGACAGCAAACCCTGCTTCTACTTTTCACCAGGTAAATCATAGATCCAGGGTAAGTGATATGTCTGCGACCACCTGGCAAATGCTGATGGAGTCAAATAACGCAGAAGGTTGTTCTTTTACCATCAACAGCTCCTCTATCACCTATCAAAAAGATAAATATTAAAGCTGTAGGTCATCTCACTAACACAGATCAGGGGTTTATTCCAGGCGGTAGTCAAAGATAATCCCAGATACCCTTTGGCAGGTATCTGCACTTCAGTATTCAAAGGCTAGGGAGCTTCAAGGCCATTTCATCAGTAAGGCACCACACAGAGGCAGACTAGCCTGTAGCTTTGGATACTTTTGAAAATTTTCTCCATTATGCCAATATGGCCTGGTAATTATAAAAATTCAGCTGTTATACTAAGCAACTTAAGCAACATCTCCGATAGAGACTAAGCAACTAAGCATACTAGGCAAGGCCTCAGATGTAGAACTCACTCCTTCTCAGGGTCAGTTTTATCACCTATCTTTCCCTCCCTTTTAATTCTTTTTATTACCACCACAGAGCTGAGACTGTAAGCACAGGCACCTCCAGAAAGATGTAAATGTGCTTGTAATTTTAGTTTCAGAAAAAAAAGTTTAAAATGCTTTAAAACAAACTCTGTAGAAAGCAATGCCAACAAAAAGCATATACACAAAAGTTCTGGTGTTACTAGAAAGACAGCTTTTACTCTCCTGGTCTAATTCGGTCAGTGCCAAATAGCCATGTATAACCTGCAACCCAAACAGCCAAGTTCACACCAACATTGTTTTGCCTCAAATCCTATGGGCACACTCAGTTCAAACTAGGAATATCCCAGAAATAACCTTTTATCTAATTTCTAATTAAATGACTGAACTAAGGCCAAATTAGCTAGGTCACTGCTTGTGTGTAAATAAGTCTTTAGATCTGGTACTATTTCAGATTAAACCAACAATGGGAGAAGAGAACAACGTGAGGAAGAGGTAGTTTTCTGTTTTATTACTAACACCACTTCCTTCAAAAGCCAACAACATCCACTGAAAAGTCTCCTGTGTCACGACTCACACTCAGCCCTGTTCCAGGCTGTTCCACAGCATAAAACTGACACAAGCAAACCAGTTCCAATACAACTTGTGTGCCCAGACACTGCAAACTTCAGCAGACCTTTATAAAAGTAAGCAAGCTACTTCCATTTACTGTCCAGCAGTCACGTAAAAACAACAACAAAAAGACAACAAAAATCACTGTTCTGTCTAGGAAAAACAATACAGCGATGAACTAATGCTCCGATATACTATGCTTAAGTTTCCTAAGTGGGCAAGAGATAGGCTCCACACCCCAGTTAACTATTTTGCTTCAGATCAGTCCCACTCTTTAGATGAGCACCATTAATTAAGGAGTCATTAAAATACTCTCTCCTAACTTCTTAAATGAAAATAAATGTCACTTATGTGTATGTTCCTTCTCTCTCAGGTTTCCATAGCAATATAAAGAAATACTTGGGAGCCCCAGGTTCTACATGAGCGGTTCCATCAAGCAGTGCTTATGAGAAGCCTGCACTTCCACTGAAGCAGAGTGTCTTTCATCTGACACAAATCCCTCAAAATACAGCCACTATGAATCAGTGTGGGGGTGGCATACTTTTGAAGAGTGATGCAAGGCATTCTGTATCTCTTCCTCTAGACTAACTGTTCAACTCACTTTTATTCTAATAAGTGCTTCCCCTCCCAGCTTTTATGGATTTTCTTCCCCTCCCATTCAATAAGCTTAATAAAAGCTTTCTTTTTCTAAAGGTGCTCAAATAGATGGTAAGAATGAAATTTTCCAGAATACTGTGAAATACTCTGTGAAGAGCAAGCTGCTACGCATTTTCAGTTATTAAATTTTCAATTATTAAATCCTTTTCTATGAATGAGAATTTGATAAAAAGCCAGGCACATCCTTGCTATGACTAACGACTTCTCGCAGCTACAGCACATGCTTTGAATTTCCCACCACTGGGGATTTAGAGTGTGCTTTCCTTCACATCACTTCATTGTCTAGCTTCACATCACAAATTATCTATTTTGTATTGATAAAGCTACAACAGGTCACCTGCTCCCCCCCCCCCCC
>Ga0065711_1044447_pt1 | contig 14096 bp, 5 predicted proteins | sample Hoacrofraction12_FD_59098 | JGI IMG/M metagenome (GOLD analysis project Ga0065711, IMG submission 59098) | Hoatzin crop microbial communities from Cojedes, Venezuela - Epithelial fraction 12 v2 (version 2) | ecosystem: Host-associated > Birds > Digestive system > Esophagus > Crop | place...
AAAAAAAAAAAAAAAAAAAAAAAAAGCCTCAAAATATTCAGCAAGTCACAAGAAACGTCCCATCCAAACAACGGCCTGTAACAATTTTCCCAGGTGCCATATCTGGTTTTAAAACAACATTAAAAAAAAAATCAGAAGAAAACCATCACGCCATAGTTTGCAGTGCTGCTGCAGCCTTTAGAAACACTCTCAACTCAAATACCGCCAATCCCCTTGTCCCCTTCAGCGGTTTCTGCCTTTGAAACTCAGACAACACGCCAGATTTCTAAGAATTTACCAAAAGTGCAACAATAAACTCCCATGAAGAGCTACCGCAGCGATTTTAATGAAATTAGAGAAAACAAATGGCAGGAGCAGAGGGAAGCTCTAAAAGGACTGTAAAAATGATGAAATATCAACCCCGAAAGGACAGAAGACACAGCAGACTTTGTTTTACTTTTCATTGAGCTGGGACTAAAAACAGAGCCAAGCTTTGTGACAGTCAATGCCATGAATAAAGCACAAAGTTTTTCACTTTGCAAGCAACAAAAACAGTTAAATGGATCTCATGAATTCTTATAAACACTGAATAGAACACCTAGTAAAGTATTTGAATAAAAAAAACACCAAAGACTATATTGGTCTCTAATAGATTACTCTTGTGCCAAACCAGAAGGTGCAATCAGATGAGTATTAACACACGCTGGGGAGCAGTGGCTCCCAGTTTTCCAATTTGCAGACACGTATCAGTGAAATAATACTTAACATAGTGGTACTGCCACAGCCAGGATGCTCAGATACTTTAAAGTGTCAACAGCAGCGCGTGTCCTGGGCAGGAGTGAAGAAATCAGAAGAAAGGATCTTCTCCGAGATCTTACTGTTGAGAATAAAAAACCAGTAAAACCCAGTTGCTAAAGGAATCAACACACCTGACAGCACGGAAAGTTTCAGACACCCAGCACTGACAGCCTGGAAGGTTATGTCTCCGGATCTCTGAAACTGTAAAAACCTGGAAGAACGCTTTTGGTTTTATTTACGAACAAACCAAATAACACAGAAGGATACGATACGAAAGAACAGAGGTAACCAAAATGCTGTATACAAATAATCCAACTAGTAACTACATCCAGAAAATGACAGTATTGCTTTGCTATCCCTAGCCAGCTCTAGGCCAGAAAGATACTCTAACACCTAAACTAAATTTCAGAGCCTCTCTAGTCATCCGCAGCAACAGGTCTCCCCTCCTTGCCAAGCAGCAGATTTTCAGCTTTGCTCAGACCTTTCTCCCCAGAAGGAGCCTTGGCTGGATGAGTCACAACCTTCAGTGAATTCTCACCCAGATTTTCCAAAGTGAAAACATGCTGCTACCAACAAATGAGTAAAATTAAACAATTTGGGAAGAGAAAGCAAAGTGCATTTATTAAAGCAGACGGAGATAAAAAAAATCCTATCAAATATAAAGATACTTTCTCTCATCACTCACTTGCCAAGGAAATGTTAATCACACGGACCTCCGTCACAGATTCTCCTTTGAAGAGATGCCATGAACTGGGCCTAGCTGAGTGGACTGAGTTATCAGCTACCAAATAAAACCCACCCTTTCTACCTTGTGTTGCCTTAGGCGAGAACCCAAGGCCTCAGGTAGAAGAACACGACGTACTATACTAACCCTTGGCTGCAGGAGCACTTAAAATACGAAATTCATCCCTCGCTCTGTAGCTTTTGTCAAAATGTTCCCCCCGCCCCTTCCTAACCTAACCCTCCGTGCTTTTCGCTATTCAAACCACTTTTGAAAATTCAACTTTTTGTGTGTGTTTAAATAGCATATTTGCCTTAGCACAGTGATTCTGCAACACTCTTGAATTCCAGGAGCAAGCAGACTATCCCGTTTTCCCTTTGAAATCTGAATTCCCTGGTACCTCTCGGAGAAAGGGCTGCCCCACCTGAGCTGTCTTTCAGTAAAAGTGGCTTGATGTAAACTGCTTTTTGAGCAACAAATAACAAGAGCCAGTGCTGAAGTCATCATTATGTAGGGGTTTTTTTTAAATAAATTGAGAAAAAATATACTTGTCCGGAAAGCTGGCAGGTGGCACACATCTACCCAATGTCAATAATGAGAACTGTCATTGCAGCGCGACTGGAAGAGGGGCCGTAGGGAAACAGGCAGTATTTGAACATGGCTAATTGAACGCGATGCAGGAGGAACATTGAATGGGAGAAGATGTAGAACAGAGAAGGGTTCAAAGCACAATTACAGCAATACTTGATGGGAAACGCATTTCACGACCAAAGAGCAGGTATTAAACATTTCTTTGCTGATCTAATGAGGAAGGGCTGACTGAAGAAGAGTGACTCCACAAGACCCCACCATGAGAAGACAGTAGCAAAACACTCTTGAAGTTAAGCAGTGAAGATTTAAAGCCAACAGATGGAACATGAAGTCACACAAGCCAACCTGCAGTGGAAATTTTTGTTTTTAAAGTTCCCTTTAAGTGACACTATATAAAAAGCAGTGCGGGCAAAGATGTCCATCATGGTGCTAAGACTCGATCTCATTTTGTGAGAAAAGTCTGTAACCCCCATGAGGAAAAACAAACAAAAGCTTTAAATCACATCAGCTCATCTCAGAAGTCACGTCCTTCAGCAGAAAGCATTCACAAACAACTGACCATCCCTTCTGGATCTTGAGTCTTTCCAACGGCACACGCAGAAAGCCATGCCCCAGCCAGAGCAGCAGGCAAACACATCTAACACTCGTTCATTTAATGCCTTCAGACTTCAGAAGCCATCGTACAACTACGCACATCCACAGCACTTCGGTATGGAAAGCCCTCCAGCATTAATACCCAATGAAACAAAGCAGCTGGGTGTGCTCCGTGGTCCATCGTTAGCCTCTGTTTGCTGCTTGTGATAATGAGTTATGATGAGCAATGCTTTACAGATTATGAAGCACTAAAATACTTCAGAGATGGGACCACAATATACAGTCACAACTTTAACTTTTAATTAGATCTTAAAAAAAAAAAAAAGTCATCACCAACTGTGCATTTCTCCCAAAATAAATTTGGCTGAAACTGTTGAATGGGTACAAATGCTAAAAGTGGATACTGAAAAATTTAAATTTCCAGAAGCTCTGAGGAAAAAACAGACGGACAGACAAGACAAAACACTGCACATGCTCTCACTGAAGGAAAGAACAGAGCAAGTTCTACTCTCAGTAAATGCCAGGCAACCTACACGGGAGAGACGTTAGGAATGCCTGAGCTGTGGGAATATTTTCAGTTTCAGCTCATATCTCATTGAATATTCAAAGTGTCTTTCTCATATGGATTCTGTGGCACCTATCACTCTCTCCAGCTTTAGTATCGTTAAGCTAAAAAAGAGTCAACCATGAGATGCAAATTTACAGAAAATTAAGTTTCATTACTTTTAATAATCAGGGCACGGTATTAAGTCAGCAGCACTGTCCCAGAAAGACACCACCTGAGCTGCGACCCGGAAGCTGGAGGTACAAACTCGGGGATGTTCCAAACTGTTGGACTGTACAGGCTCCCAAGGCATAATGTTCATTCGATGCTGCAAATTACCAAATCTTCCCAGATGAAAATTATGAACTCCACCAAGAAAATAAAACCAGGAAGGATTCCAAGATGTTATCTAGCCCGCCCTCAAACTGCCAAGAATAACCACCCTGAGTCAGACCAAAGATCCATCTAGCCCAGTAGGCCGTCTCACCAGTGGCCAAACGCGGACGCTTAGGGCACAGAGTAAGAACAAGGCAAGCAAACTCTTAACACTTAACAGCCATCATTAGCAGAGATACTTCCCGCAGGAGACGGGGTGTCCATGTACTCAGTTACCCTCAGATTCTCTCCTTAGGCTTGCCTCACCTCCTCCTTAACTATTTCAAATGTCGTCAGTCACAACAGGCTTTGACAAGAAGCTCCCCGGTCAACTACCCATTGTGCGGAGAATGACCTTTTGTTTTGAACATTACTCTTACTAGTTTCACTTGACGGCCTCTGGTTCTTGTGTTGGATGAGGCAACAGTCAGCCCCTTCCCTCTCTCCCACACTACTCATGGTTTTGCAGACACCTACCGCGTAACCCTCCAAGCTGTCTCTTTCCCAGACTGTACAGAGTTGTTCCTTACATAGGATCACCCTTCCCCTGACTCTTCCACGGTTCTTTTTTTGAGATGAGGGGACCACAACTGCAACAGCGTAAGATACAGGTGAACCATACCCTTATACGGTGCCATAATAAAGTTCTCCTCTCCATTCTCTATTCCAGGCTTCATTTTCAGCATTTGCTTTGCTTTTTTGATTGACACTCGGTACCGAGCTGATACTCTCATGGAGTTTTCTATTGCAAGGCCAAGATCTCACTTTTGGCTGGTAGCCATCAGTGCTACCCCTCTCTATAAATTTAAAAATTCATATCGATCTGCAAGATATAAAAATGATGGGCTCTCAGAAGTTAATATTTTTCCATGTTTATAATTTCATATTTATCTAAGCTGAATTTAATTTGTCATTTTATTGTGCAGTCATTCATCCACATAAGATCTTTCCACAGTTGCTCAATGCAAGCCTTCATTTCTACCACCCGAAATAGCTTGGTATTACCGAACTTTGCCTCATCTTTTCTCACTCTCTTTTGCAAGGGGTATATTAATACACCAAAAGCAAACTCATATTCTTACAAAGCTTCCAATAACAGGCTTTCCGTAAACAACATCAGTTCTTAACTTTCAGAAAGGTCACTAAGCACCTCCATTAACATGAGCACTTACATTTAATAAGCTGCATATACAGAGGAAATACTTTTAATATATTATTTACAAAATATCACAGCTGTCCTGGAAAAGCTGCTACCAGCAGGGAGGTCATTTAAACCACAAGGAATACTTCCTATTGCGTTCCTTAATGAGCATTACTTCACCGCTGCAGGAAGAGGGGAAGCATCTGCAAATTGTATCTCAGAGACCAAAGGCAGGAGAAGAATTGGGAATCAAAGCAATTGTGAGGTTCATTTATCCAGCAAATGTGCTCCAGATAGATGAAATTCACTGAGAAGACAGACTTCAACAGGTCACCTCCTTCCATTCTCATCTATCCTCAGCAAAGGCAGAAATACGATGCCCTAGAGAAGGGGTGAAACACCAGTAACTACTTCAGCACCCTTGGAAAAGCCTACTGAAACTTTATGTACTGCCTTTTTTAACAGCTCACAGTCTTAGGAACGATGTAACTATTAAATCTTAATTTGATGAAGTAGAAAAAAATATGAAGTCAAATTTTGTTAGAAGTGTAAATAAATGTATCACTGGGGTTAATCTCCAACATTCAGGTCTGCCAAAACAAAGTTTTTAATCCTCGACTGCATTCATATCACTGGAAATCACCCTCGTTTTATAGTGCGCAGCAAGCAGCGGGCAGCTCAGCAGCACAGCCCTCTGCTCCTCTCGCTCTCCACCTGACTGAAGTGGCAAAACGAGGACTGGCGCCCATGAAGAAGGGGAGAAGACGGAAGGTAAGAAAGGTCACCCGCACCAGTTAATCTGTTAAGACCAGACATTACAATGACCACGATGGCATTTTTAAACTAATTATTGCAGAAAGCTTCTGTGAACTTGGGATTAGTCAAGACAGAAATTCCACAGCTCTGTTAAATCTAGCAAGTTTAAGAAAATAGGAAGCTATAATCAACCTGATGAAGCACACATATGCTTCCATATTACACTTAATATATGAGAAGCACCTCGAAGTAATAACCAGAAGCTGGCAATTAACCAGACTGCTACACTTGCAGCATTTCCATTTCTGGATTAAACATGATCTGATTGTTTCTACTAAAATAATTAGCAACAGGCAGTAAGCGCTAACAAATTGCTACATTCAAGCCTGAGAGTGAACCACCTCCTGATGGGAGCTAGCTCTCACCGACTGGTGACACCGCTCCATAGGCTCCCTGAAGGTCAGCTGCCCGTTCACTTGCAGCTCAAGTGCTTCAGCTGAAGCGGCCTCTGAAAGGAAAAGGCTTGCTCCCGCCACCACCTCCCCTGCAACTGCCCCCTTCTCCAACCCCACGCAGCATCTTTTCACCTAAGACATCAGCAGCTGGATCCGACTGAAGAGTAAGTCGCTCAATGAGGTTTCAAAGCAAAACATGCAAAAAAAAAATATGACCACAAAAGCAGTAGCATTTTCAGAGTTTGATTAAAAAAAACCCTAAAAGCACTATTTGCAAAACTATTTGACGACAGAAAGGCAGGCAGGCATATGATAAGTAGTGAAAAGGCCTGTTAACCATCTGCAGAAAAATAAAACACACAGGTAAGATCTGTTTTATATGGGTGAAAGATCTGGATGCTTACTAGAAAAGACGACCACTAAATGCACTCAAAACCAGAGCAGCTGCAAGAGAGCTCAGTGCAAGGGACGACTGCCACAGACAAGATGACAGCAAAAGGTCTCCTTCCACAAATCTTGAGCCCTAACAAAAATCCCCTCCACACCGTGCGCTCCAGCTGGTGGGCTTGAACCGTGGCCTGGTTGATACCTTTCACAAATACCGCACCGAAGTCGAGAGGCAGACTGACCAGCTGGGAATCTGTCCTACCCCTGCTCTGACAAACTGTCCCTGTTAGAAAAACGTTTGGCCACTCTTCTCATCACGCTACTGGCTCACCTGGCAGAGGTGCCACCTCTCACCCAGCTATCCCACACCCGCTTCCCAGCGTTCAGGAAACAAACCAGCGTTTGCAGCGGCCACGCTCCTGGCCGATAGGCACGAAGATGCAAGACGCATCAGCGGTATCACTAGCACAAAACTTTGAACCTGTCTACAAAACGCGGATTGTAAGTAAGAGGAGTTCACAATGACAGCACTAGAAATGTACTTATCCTGGAATGTTTTTTTGTGAGACGAGGTTTCGTAGACAGAAATAGTTTTATTTAGCCAAATACTAGAAATAGAAATAAGTGCCCAAGACTATCAGCACACGACCCTTTTTCAGATCTGAAAAAGTAAGAGTTTACCCGTGAGCTAAATGATAGTATTTCTTCCTGAAAATACCATCCTGCTCTTAGACCACCACAGCTGCAACAACAGTGCCACTCGAATTTGTCCGGAGACATTCACAAACATTGACAGGTTCCCTGTCAGGTGAAATGGAAACATGGGGGGGACACAAATAGCAATAAAAAAAAAGACTTCTTTCAAATTTTATCAGATAAAACATTCTGCTGGCTGCCAAATGTTTCTGAGCATCCTCTGCCAACAAACTATGAAAAATTAGCTACAGAAATGATTACCCTCATATAGGGATGATCGTGACTAAAGAACTAATGATTGTATAACCCTAGAAAAATAAAAACTGCACTATTTTTATCCAAACACCATGGGAATCCAAATTAACCGTGATAAGAATACAGTTAAACTATTTTTCTGCATATCTGGAGAAATACAGTCAATCTCTTTAGCCAAAGTTCAAGAAAAAAAACCAGAAATATGACAACAAATTGCACTTTAACTGTAGAAGGGACTGCTTTGTTCTCTTGACTCCACCCCCTGGATAAGAAACAACAGAAGAGACTTTACCAAGTCCTATGTCAGAGTTACATTTCTGTTTGAAAGTGTATCTTTACGAAATCACTGACTGGAAAAAGTCTAAATGCATGTTACCAAACTAGGTGGCAAAGTTCAAGCTTTGTAATAAACGGGCTTTAAAAAGATAAATTCATCTTTATCACCATCCACTGTAAAATTTTCACATAATGATGTCTTCCAGAAGTCAAGGTTGCTGTATTTTAAGAGGTTTTAAATGGTAAAGTGAAGATTTCTCCTATGGGTATAAGATTAATTTAACACATTTCTATGCGGCATACACACTCAAGAGAGTTAAAAGTTGCTTTGAAAGTTATAGATCAAGTTAATTATATTGATCACAAACAAAAAAGTTATGAAAACTGTTCCCCAACACGGACACACAAAAATGCTCAGGCCATCAACTGCGCAACCTTAAAGTGCGCTGTGCTCTTCAAGCCCAGCAGAGAAGGAGCAAGCCCTGTGCTGTGACTGCAAGGCCCAGGAGACAGAGAATAACAAATTACATCATCGAAGGACTTCAAAGTGAATTCCTTCCTAAGAGCAGGAAAATTTTTGCTATCTGGACAGCACAGTGCTCAAGAAAGAATGCACAGCACAACCTTTCTGAAGTCATACTCTAGATGCAAAGAATCTTTTCTGCCCTCACAAAGAACTCCAACATAATATCCAGCAACTGCTTACTCCATATTTAGCCAGCCTAACCGGTAAATCATAACATAGTAAGAAAACAAAACGAAAGAAATCTGTGTTTGAACACACTATGTCCATAGACCTGGACAACTAAGCTGCCCCAGTAAAGATGCCTCTTGGCAACATATTAACTTTTCTTTAAACACTCTGAAACGCACTCCGTTTAATCAATATCCTCAGGCAACCATCAAAACCAGTCTATCATCTCCCATTGCCTCCCTGAGAAACACATTCAAATCGCATCAGAGGAGAACACCGCAGTCTTCACTTTGTGACCTTCCTTTGAAGCCCCGTATCAACCAGCTGTCAAGGTGGAAACCACAGTTACTTCTCTTCCTACTCCCCAATTTTATTCTAAGACAGAGGAGTATTTTTAGTTTAGAAACCAATTTAAATTCAACTGGTAGAACTTTATGTTATCAAAACATATGCAGTACAATGCAGACAACCTTGAAAAAGCAGTTCTCCCAGGAGTCACACGCAGGATTTAAAAACAGGAAAGGGAAACAGTGAATTTAAGAAGATTTTAAGAGGAAGAGAAATCGGCCAGCATGTTCTTGGCTAAAAATCGGTGTATTCAGAGAAGTGTGAGTGGACATTTTATAGACATTTTCCCATGCTGGTTATCTCCAAAACAAGACGAAAAAGAATACCTGTAGCAGAAGTTATTTGATAGGTACTTAGACCCATAGTCTATATTCCCCAAACGTTGTTTCAGAGATTCTGGTTATTTTGCACAGTCTTCAGAAATTCAGAAGTATTTTGATCACCATTCATGTAATTTTTAAGGGGAAAATAACATACTTTTAAAAACTACCAATATGTGATAGCTGGACAGTACTCTTCATCATTAAAAATGGAGGGGAAAAAAAAAGTTAATGAAAAAATACCTAAAAATAGACACCGATCCAGACCACTTTTCAAACATAAAAGGCAACTCTGATCTGGCAGCACCGACCATGAATCGGCCTTCCCTCTCCTTAATCTAGAGAGAATGGACAAGAAATAAGAGTTCTAGGCTAAACTTATCCATCACAAAACTTAAATATGCTTTTTCACTTTAAAACTCTCATATCCAGGCTTAACTCACTCAGTTATGGCTCACACCCCAAACAGAAAATCCAGTATCATGCATATAATTAAATTTTATTAGTAGTGGGAGTTTGTTTCTTCTGCCTTCTTTCATCTCTGTGACCAGAAACTGAATTTTCTAGATAGTTTCAATCTGTTTAGGTGTCACCCAACTATCTTCTCTTCCCTGAAGGATGTCACTTAACTGCTGCGTGCCTCAGACTGCCTCAATACCATCAGTGAGAAAGAGACTTTGCTTACTGTAGAGCTATAATTCACTCGCATTCCACTTGCTTGTGGTGCTTCTTCCCTTAGATACTAGTAGAAATTTTTGTGTGAAAGTTTTATGAAATTGCACAGGTCTAATTCACAATTTCCCAATGACAAAGTATAGCGTGAAGTAACAAGCTCTACTTGGGATCCATAACCACGCCACAAAGAGCTACAGACGGGCGCTCAGGAGGAGGTCACACCACGCACTGGTGTGGGGAGGGGGCAGTCAGAACTGCAGAAGCAATGGAGAACTAGGTCTGCGAAGGGCAAGGAAGAAGAGGAGAAGCCTTCACAGTCCAACAACAGACAATTTTACGCACCAACTATAGAGAAATTTCAAACCTAGCTAGCAGAGTGAGTTCCGTAAGACTCAAACTTACAGTATAAAACTTTCAAAAAATAGGCTAATACTTTTACACAAGAGCAGGATGGAAATAACATCCCTACATCTTTATATAGGAAGACAAAAAGGGGTGTTTTGTGGGGGGTTTTTTGGGTTTTTTTGGTAATCTATGCCATTCTCCATGCTTAGGAGTTGCTTCCATAGTGCTGCTTTACCGTTTAGCCTCCAACTCTCTAACTAAAATTATCAAGATTGACCTCAAAACACTTGACAGGACCTGTATAAGGTACCAGTCAGTACCATCACGTTGTTTCTTTGTTCCTTCCCACCCCTTAATCTCCCTTAAACCACATGTTGTCTCACATCCCCTTACTTAGATTACAGGATGTTTCAGGCAAGAACTATATTCTTATCCTGTATTTCTACAGCACAAGCTGCAGCTGGGTTCCAGGCCAAACGTAAAGCGCTGTCCTAAAGCCCTGCAACCTTTCAAGCACTCTCACATTCTAAATCAGCAATAATAATCTTTCACACACTTTTTAAATGCCTTTCAGAGGTTCCAGGATGAAGTTTTCCATGGATAAAAAGCTAAGCTGGTCTGATTGGCAATCCCTTACAAGCACTTTAACCGTATTTCAAAAACAGGCTGTTAATGCTGAAAAGCCAAGTGAACCTTTGCATGACTTGCAGTAACGTACATGCTATGTGAAACAGAGAGGCACTTTTAAGAAGAGTTTCACCCCAATAGGCGGCACTTTTAAAACACAGAAGTTTGTTGCATAAATTCTACTAAGCTATTTTAAAATGAAATGTGGTATTAACATGCAATTTAATAATCATCACTTTAGTCCAGAAACTGAAACTCAGATTTCAGATGCTCAGAACACATACGGCACATACCTTCTGCCTAATGCACACTCGGGAGCGGTTATTTTTAAGTTTCAAAAGCTCTAGGGAATACCGTCTTCTAAATCCCTGTAAAAGGATGATGCATTACCTACAACACCATCTAGGAAACTATCACATGACCACACTTAAATCCTAGAAACATGCACCACCACACCATCAACATAATTTAACCTTTACAATCCATTAGGTAAGGCAGAGACCTCAAATTCACCTAGAACAGATTTAGTGGACTTACAGTTATGACTTTCTGCTGATGGAACTTCATATATGCCAATCTGAATCTAGAATCAGAGCTTTAATTAGAATTTCATAATTTCCAAAAACTTCTGCCACCCCTCCTGTGTGAGCAGGTTTAAAAGACTTATCAGGTCAAAAGAAAATGAGTTGGCTTCTGTCTAGTGCATTGAGAAAACAGTGAAAGCACAATAACGTTAATTGATTTATACTGCTGTCACTAATTTCTTCTAAAAACAATTCTCTAAAATTAAAGGGATGATGTTGACTGTGGAGTTAATACCTACAGCATAACAAAGCATTACAGAATGCATTCAGAGAGATTAAATACTGAGGAAAGGCTGATGACATAACGAGCACTAATTTGGGGAGTAATTTCCCAAGGGAAGTCCTAGAACTCCAACACTTGAGATTTTAACCAAGTGTGGGGGTTTTATGCACTACTGATAATTCACGCAGCACTTCTCCAACAAACCATGATTTTTAAACATTTACAGTCAAGCCCGCATCCTACCAAGATCTGTGCAAGGAAATTACCAGACAAAGTTCCATGCACCTGCAGCCATACCCAGGTATTTGGATCACATGGTCTAGAGACAAACAGGGTAGAAGAAGTGAGCATCTGAAACGTTTTTACATATTTAAAAAAACGCACACCGTAAAGTTTAGGGTGGTCATAGCACTCACTCTTGCGATCATGACATCTCACAAGGTAATCTTTACTTCAGTACTTAAACCTTACCTTTTAAAACACTAAAGTTAAAAAGGTTTTGACGGTCAGCTAGGCTTTAAACGACCTTAAATATGCAGAAGGTGTAACAGCTCTTGGCAATAACGTGTACTGAGAGGAAAAAAAAAGTATTTTAAAAATCTCATAGCAAGGCCAGAGGGCCAAAGAGAGAAAGAGGCACCAATATTCACCCATGACAGAGTGGAAGAAACGGAACACAAACAGCAAACAACAAAAAGACAGTCGATTTGCCTTTACCAGTCTGAGCTGAAGATTTATGGCTGCTAGTCAACACCAGAGTGGACAGTTTGTGTCGGGCAGGACCACTCTCCCATGACTAACTGCCTGCAGGTTCAAGAAAGACACTTTACTAACTCTGCAGGACAGAAACTGTCTTTTACTGCACAGCTTCACAGAGAGCCTGGTATGTACCGAGGCCTCAGTACACTGCCACGCCACAAACAGGAGCCCAAGACACAGCGACAACTGGGGAATCACTCGTAGACAAAATACCTGAAACAAACAGCAGCTACAGTTACCTGAAAGCTAATCACAGGAGGAAAAAAATACAAGTACCCTTAAAATTCAAAGAAAAGAAGGGATGAAGAGAGAAAGTGGAAACATCAGGAAGTAGTTTCTAAGTAGGAATAGCCACGGAAGCACAAGTCAATAGAGAGAACAAACTAAAAAGCGTGGTCTGCTCTACCAAACTGAGAGTGAGAGAAAAGCCAAGCAAGAAAAGCCAAAGTGGGGGAAAACAGCTTAGGAATTTGGGCAGGGACAAATTAAAGATAGACGATTTCAATAGCACGGAGTGTAAAAGCAAGATTGCAAAAGGCCAAGAAGGGAAGAAGTCAAGGCAAGGAGAACAAAGAACACATCTCAGAAGACCAGTCTTAAAGCGGAGAGGCCAGATAGCACAGTAGTTAGAAACACGTAGTCCCCATGTAAATATCTTATTAAAAAAAAAAAACAGAAAAATATTAGCATATTTTTAGGCAAAAGCAGTCTGATGAATGACCAAAAGCAAGAAGGATTTACAGAAAAAAAGCACAGTTAGGGATTGGAATTAACAGGGTAACAAGCAAGAGATAAAGAACAGAGGTGCATCGATCTTGACATCAGGGTTACGTGAGAAAAAAAAACCTTAGACAAATTATTTCAGGAAATGACGACGCAGTGATCCTGGGAACAGGCTCCCTCTTTCCCAGTACAAACAGATCTCTATTTTCTAAGACTTTAAATGGGAGGAGCCAATAGCTACAGGATAGGAAGCATCCAACACTGGTGGTTTAGCAGCCTCAACAGTTGAAATCCTGATCCTGTAAATAAATACGATATTTAACTTTATAAACCCCAGTAATTCAATTAAATCTTAGCATGACCACACACACTAGTAAAGATAAAACACATGCAAATATTGTGGACTTAAGTCCCCTCTGTTACAGAGAATACAAACACATGCAGGGCCGGGACTTAAAACTACCAGAGGAAAAACAAGGAGAATTAACACAATTAATCAACTGAGAAGTCTAACAGCTCAAACTCCCTCTCCCAACACCGACAAAGGCTTCGAGGGAAGGCTAAGGCAAGGCTGACAGCTTATTCCAGAGCTTCCTACCAGGAACGGACACGTGCCCCCACTTCACCAACACCACAGAACGCAATTCCTCCCCGGTGTTCCCCAGACCCAATACTGAAATTCTGGGCATCTGCTTTTGCCCGCAGAATGAAGAACGCTCTTTTTTTGGGGAGCAGGGAAATCCTAGCAGACTTTCAGCCTATTTAATTTTTAAGGTTATAAGACAACTGTCTGCTATGTGCAAAAAAAAAAAAAACACAACCCCAAACCTAAACACTGTGTGCTTAAAATTCCTGGCTTTCAACCCGAGTTACTTTGTTGTTCTTTACATTTTCTGGGGGGAGCACAAAGTTCTCACCTCCTGCCTTCATGGCCTGGATGTTGTTTTGAGTATCCCTCACCACGCTCGCTCCGTCTGTGAAGCAGCCGGCTCCCCGACACCGGGGTGCTCCCGCAGCCCCCTCAGCTCCCGCTCCCCCAGCGGCACCCGGCCACAGCCACCACGCGCGACGTCGGGGGCAAAACGGTCTCCGCAAACGCAAGGTTTTCCTCACAGCCCGCCCGTTACACCCGCACCCAGCCCCCCCTCCCCGGGGTGTTTTTCCGGGGAGGGGGCGGGCCCAGCCCGCGGGATATTCCCGCACCGCAGCCCCCCCCGGCCGCCCACGTGG
>Ga0065711_1044443_pt1 | contig 14095 bp, 4 predicted proteins | sample Hoacrofraction12_FD_59098 | JGI IMG/M metagenome (GOLD analysis project Ga0065711, IMG submission 59098) | Hoatzin crop microbial communities from Cojedes, Venezuela - Epithelial fraction 12 v2 (version 2) | ecosystem: Host-associated > Birds > Digestive system > Esophagus > Crop | place...
GAAGGGACCTTAAAGACCATCTAGTTCCAACCCCCCTGCCATGGGCAGGGACACCTTCCACTGGACCAGGTTGCTCAAAGACCCATCCAACCTGGCCTTCAACACTTGCAGGGAGGGGGCAGCCAGAGCTAATCTGGGCAACCTGTGCCAGTGCCTCACCACCCTCATAGGAAATAATTTCTTTCTTAGATCTAATCTAAATCTACCCTCTTCTAGTTTAAAGCCATTATTGCTCATCCTATCGTTACACGCCATTGTAAAAAGTCCCTCTTCAGCTCTCTTGTAGGCCTCCTTCAGGTATTGGAAGGCCGCAGTAAGGTCTCCCTGGAGCCTTCTCTTCTCCAGGCTGAACAGCCCCTGCTTCCTCAGCCTGTCCTCACAGGAGAGGTGTTCCAGCCCTCTGATCATTTTACTGGTGTCCTCTGGCCCCGCTCCAACAGGTCCATGTCTTTCCTGTGCTGAGGGCTACAGAGCTGGACACAGGACTCCACGTGGGGTCTTACCAGAGCGGAGTAGAGGGGCAGAATCCCCTCCCTCGACCTGCTGGCCACGCTTCTCTTGATGCAGCCCACGATACAGTTGGCTTCCTGGGCTGCAAGCGCACATTGCTGGGTCATGTTGAGCTTCTTGTCGACCACCAACCCCAAATCATTCTCAGCAGGGTTGCTCTCAATCCATTCTCCACCCAGCCTGTGTTTGTGATTGCCCTGACCCACATGCCGGACCTTGCACCTGGCCTTGCTGGACTTCATGCAGTTCATGGAGGCCCACCTTTCAAACCTGTCCAGGGCCCTCTGAATGGCATCTCTTCCCTGCAGCATGTCAACCACACCACTCATCTTGTGTCCTCGGCAAACTTGCTGAGGGTTCACATGATCCCACTGTCCATGTCACTGACAAAGATGTTAGTGTCAGTCCCAGTACCGACCCCTGAGGAACACCACTCGTCACTGGTCTCCACTTGGACATCGAGCCACTGACCACAACTCTTTGAGTGCAACTGTCCAGCGAATTCCTTATCCACTGAGTGGTCCATCCGTCAAATCTATGTCTCTCCAATTTAGAGACAGGGATGTTGTGCGGGACAGTGTGAAATGCTTTGCTCAAGTCCAGGTAGGTGATGTCAGTTGTTCTTCCCGTATCCACCAATGCAGTACCCCCATTGTAGAAGGTCACAGATTTGTCAGGTGCAATTTGCCGTTAGTGAAGCCACATTGGCTGTCACCAGTCATCTCCTTATTTTCAATGTGCCTTAGCATAGTTTCCAGGAGGATCTTGCCGGGCAGAGAGGTGAGACTGACTGGCCTGTGGTTCCCCAGGTTTTCCTTTTTACCCTTTTTAAAAATGGGGATTATGTTTCCTCTTTTCCAGTCAGTGGGAACTTCCAGTTGGAACTGCCACAACTTCTCAAACGTGATGGATAGTGGCTTAGCAACTTCATCTGCCAGTTCCCTTGGGACCCACAGATACACCTCATCAGGTCCCATGGACTTGTGCACGTTCAGGTTCCTTAGATGGTCTTGAATCTCATCTTCTATTAATTCTTACATTTATAATTAATAATATATATTTATATATTCTTATATTTATAGACCTGATCTTCTCCTATTTATCCTGATCTTACCCTGTTTGCTATTATCATCCTGGCTCTGATTCAGAGCCAATACATTCGGTTCTTAGGAAAATAATTTTCATGAACTGTTAGAATATGAAGGTTTTTGTGCATTTCGGTTTCTAGATGCTCTCTTTGGAAAGACAAAAATGCACTTGATTTCTGAGTTTAAACATAACATGGGAAGTTTTACGTGGATAGCAGTTTGAATGTGGTACAGCTGATAAAGACATTTGTGAAGAAGTGTTCTCTGTTTTGCTTCAGTATAGTTAATGAGCTTTAGTAGGGTCAAAATGCACACCCTTTTCATTCAATGGAGTTTGCAGTAGTGTAATACAAGTCACATCCATTCCGTAGTGTGACTGCCTTTAGGGTTCTTTTTTGAGGACTTTTGAACATAAAACCTATCTCTTCATGCAGTCTGTTCCTTTCTTTAAGCGTATTCCTTCGTGTGGTTGAGTAAAAGCCTGCTCACAGGATACGCAATCATCTACAGGTGCTTATACGCTGAATTACGGAACAACTGTTTTTAGTTCCAGAACAAATTTCTTCAGTGTCGCTAGTATACATTTCTTTCCTCTGGTTACAACTATGGGAGACACAAAATTCTGGGGATTGCTTTCTCATGCTACTAAGCAAGACTGAGGAGTGGAATGTTTTGTCATGTTCCCTGATGCAAGCATGCAATTTAAATCTTTAAAGATACTGTGAAATTTTAGGTGTTGTTCTGAGTATTGCAAAATACCCAAGTTCTGTCACCAACCAAAATTTTCATTATTAAACACCCGGATTTTGTTGTGTGTCTTTATCACTATCTTGTTGGGTGTCGTGATTTAACCCCAGCCAGCAACTAAGCACCACACAGCCGCTCGCTCACCCCTCCCACCCCCACTGTAGGATGAGGAGGAGAATGGGAAAAAGTAAAAACTCGCAGGTTGAGGTAAAGACAGTTTAATAGGAAAGCAAAAAAAGAGATAATAATAATATTGGTAGTAATAATAATATGTACAAAACAAGCGATGCACAAATGCAATTGCTCAGCACCCAACGAACAATACCCATCTCATCCCCAAGTAGCGATTGCTGTGCCCCAGCCAACTCGCCCAGTTTATATACTGAGCATGATGTCATATGGAATGGAATACCCCTTTGGCCAGTTCGGGTCAGCTGTCCTAGCTGTGTCGCTAGCAAGCCAGGCCAGTGTGAGAAGCTGAGAAGTCCTTGACTGCGTAGCAACAACTGAAAACATCAGTATGTTGTCAATATTATTTTAATCCCAAATCCAAAATGCAGCACTACACCAGCTACCAGAAAGAAAATTAACTCTATCGCAGCGGAAACCAGGACATTGGATTAGGGATTACTCTGTGAACAGGTTTTGGGTTTTTTTAATTGTTATGTAGAATCTAACACTGGTTTGCTTCTCAGTATGTAGTAAAAGTGCAGAAAGGAGAAAAATCTGGAAAAAAGAAGCAGCTTCAAGTGGCTTGTGGGGAATGGGGTAGACCTATTTGATAGTTTTAGTTTCTTGGGTGAATTAAAAACTGGTCATGGGCTTAAAAAGAAATGTGAATTGATACTTAAATTGTACAGGCATAAAAACTGATGACTTTTGTACCTTCTGTGAGTACTAAAGTGGTCTGTAGTCATGTTTTTTTGCTTTCTCTCTCATTTCCAGTGCTTTTGCAGCAACTTCTGCTATAGAGCGTCTAAATATTTTGAAGCTCAAATTTCCAAAAGTCCAGTATGGATGCGAGAAGAAGAAAAGTAAGTATAACCTTATACACTCAGTACTACTCAGTAGACATGACCGTGTTAGTTTAGAGGGCAGGTCAACTCCTTTTAACTTTAAAATGTACTTGCTATGATTGGGTTTTTATAAACCATACGATGTACAGGGTGAATTAATCTTATCCTGTTAAAAGAGATTTTCTAATTTTAGCACAGCAGTTGGCATTGATCTTAAGGTTAGACTTGTGAATGCTTGCACCTGAGAGCAGGCTATAACACCAAGAGGTTCTTTATCCTGACTAAAACTCTCATTTCAGATTGTCCATTTCCTGCTTTTACTGCAGTACACATTTTGAAACAGTGTGATGCAGTCCATGTTCTTAGCTTAACATAAACTTGCAAATAATGAATTGAGCCAATGGGTGTCACTGTTTAACAATAAGTGCTTGCCTAGAGAATGTTCAGCTGAATTTATAAAGCTTTTGTTCTCTAAGACACTACTTTTCATAGTCTCCTGGTTTTCAACAAAAGAAACTAGCTGAAGTTATATGTGTGAGCTTGGTTTCAGACTTCAGTTGTATAAAATACCGGATCAATGAGAGAAGAGGTTTAGAGCAGCCTGATCTGATCTGAGGGATTCTAGTAGGTAAAACTAGTCTCTTCATTAAATGTTTAAGCAAACTTACCAGTATTTTTGAGCTATTGTTTTGCTATCTTTCAAGAAAGTACTTCTAAAATCTCCCTTTATTCTTGACATCGAAAGTGTATAGTTCTGATGTGCCTGATGTAGTTAATTATTTATGCTGTGTGTTGGGGTTAGGTAGTATTTTCAAAAAACAAACAAAACCCCAGATGGTTCATGGCTAGGCGTGTCTGTTTGCACAACCACATACATGTGCACACACTGATAAATGATTACGCATTAGGATAGCTAAAATTCTTTTGGCAGAAAAGATTACAACCTCCACTTAAACCCTGAAGAAAAATTATATAGAGTTAATAATTTAAGTCATTGTATGTTACCACCTTTAGTTTCCAAACTCAACTCATTCATGTAAGTGGTGCAGCTTTCATATTTTTAAACCTGTGGGGTTTTCTGAATACTGTCTGAGAGATGTTAGTGCATTAACTTGCATTTAATGCATGTGTAGAAGGTTTTCTTTCATTCATAGGACAAGTGAGTGAGGATTTGAACATTTAGTATTGGATAAAATGAACAGGATTGTGATGCTGCCTCATAACTGAATTGAAGCAGATTAACTGCAAGGAGAGCTTTGGAAAGAAACCCATCAGAATTTGTTTAGTTATGGTTCTTATAGTTTCTGGACACTTTTGAACTCCATTTTCTTTAAGCAGTATAACTTGATGGCCTAATTTTTAACACAGTAAAGTTTTAATAAGTAAAGGTATCCTCAATATTCAAATTTTTGCATTAATTTGGAGCATTTTCCTATAAACAGTCCAGGACTATTTTTACTATAGGAACTTTGTGACCTGTGAGGATCTTGGCATGTTTACTTTGTTGGAGAGGAGACCAAAGGGTGATCTGAAGGCAGTCTACAACTACTTGGAAAAAAGATTACAGAGCCAAATTATTCTTGGTTGGTGGCAGAAAACTTAACACAAGGGGTGATGGCCACAAATTATCGCGTGGGTAGTTCAGGTTGGACGTTTGAAAAAAAAAAATGCACGAAGGTTAAAGTGGAATGAAACAAGATAGTCAGCAATGTTTTGAAATCTCCGTCTTTGGAGATTTGCAAGATTTAAACTTCATGAATTCGTGGCTGACCTAATCTAGTGCTGATGATAGCTGCATTACAAGCAGGAGGCCAGACTAGAGACCTCCAGAGGTCCTTTCTGACTAACATTTGTGTGACTTGCTGATTCTGTTAAATGTTGTTCAACATAACAGCATTGTACTGCAGGCATGTGAGTCATGCTCTGTGAACACGTATGTATAAACCTGGTCTCACCAACCCTGCTTTAAACAGAGGATGTTGGACTAGAAGATCCTCAGATGTCCCTTTCAACCTCAACTATGTATTTTATGTATTAATGTGTATTTCAAGGGCATTGATTTAATCTTCATTCCGTATCTTCTTTTTGCAGACCACCAGACATAGAGCTGCTGAAGGAGGGACAGAGGTACACTGAATGGGATTTTTCTTTTATTATTATTATGCGGGCTTATAGTTAGAAGTGGTAGCATCATATCAGGTGAAAGGGGAATCTTTGATTTCCTGTGTTATACACAAGGCCTTATTAGAACCCACACAAAGGATTATTTGTCTTGTTTGGTTTTTTCCTTTGTGACTCTAAAACAGCATATTTGATCTGTATGATTTAGTGTACAGCTGCTCTTGGCCTGTATGTCTTAATTGAGCGTGTTGAAATCTGAAACAAATACATTGTTTGTACTTTGCATATTTTATATCATCTATTCTTTATAAAGCAGATGGTACGAATTATATGTGATGAAAGCTTCTGTACTTCTTGATCTAGAACATCTGTATCAGCTAAGATGAAATCACGCTATTCTGTCATCTCTCTGTACCTTGCTGTGTATTGGGACTTTTTGTTTGTTTTCTTTTGCAACACATGGCCGTTAGGTGGCAAACTTACGTGTGCTAAAAACAGCTCTGCTGTCCCCCTGATTTTAGGGTATCATATTCGAATATATGTTAAGATGTCTGTCTTCATTTTAAAATTGCATTGTTCATCATGCTAAGTCTCAAGTTATTCTGTTGTCTTTAATAATATCTTGTTCACTATTCTTTTCTGACTGCCAGTAAGCAACTGACAATTCACTTCTCTAAACAGTGTCTGTACTTGTCATCTTGATTGCAGAACATTTCAACTGTTTGGCTTCGAGATGACATTTAGAAGAGCAGCCATGATTCTTAAAGCAAAAAAAGTACACTTTTATTATGGGGGAAAAATGCCTTATCTTTCTTTTACGAGAATGAAAAGCTGTTACAGGTAACACCCATTTCTTATTTTGTTGATAGCTTGTGTTTTCTGTTACAGTGGACAGTCTGGAGAAGAGGTGAAACTACGTGATGAAGTAATTAAAGCTTCTGACATTGAAAATCCTGGGATATCTTCAAATCCATGTGAATCTCGTTCTCATGACACAGCCAGTGACAGCAGTAGTGACACTGAACAAGAATTTGTTTCTTCTGTCCTACCAGGAAGTCAGTCAAGTTCAGCCAGTTTTGCACAGCAATTGCACAGAAAGAGCATCCTCCAAAAGAAGCATGCTCAGAAAGTCTATTCCAACCCTATAACTGAAGACTCAGATGTGGTAGAAGCCACTGAACAACTATCTAATTGTAAATTAGATGCTCAGGAAGAAATGTATGCTTGTTCTGATCATAATAGAATAACCACAACACCTTCAAAAAATACTACTCTAGGGAAATCAGGTGCTTCGGAAAACTGTGAAAACACCTGTAGTGGTTCAAAGATAGTTTATCTAGGTGTGAGCAAAAGAGGGGCAGAACATCTTAGAAGAACGCTAGCTAATTCAGAAGAACATAAAAAAACTGAACTGAGGGATCCTGTTAATTCCAAAGGCAGTTTATTAGAAGTGCTTAAGCAAACGTTTATGGAATGGAGAACTGAGGAAACCTTAAAATTTCTCTATGGCCCAAACTACACTTCTTTATGCTCATCAGAATGCGTATCATCTGCAAACCAAGAGAATGAAGAACTTGATGAGGATGACTTAGATGCAGCTGATGATCTTAACACTGTTGCTGTAGGGGAGTCTGAACACAGTGTGAACTGTTCTTTACCTTTCACAAGCCCAGGTGGAATAGTTAAGCCTGTGCCTAGTTATGAAAAGTTAAAAGAAGAAACAGAGTTCCTAGAACTCCGAGTGAAAGAGTTCTATAAAGGAAAGTGCATCTTGGCCGAAGAGGCTGTGACAGATGCACAAGCAGAGGAACATACAAGAAAAGACAAAGTAAGTGTCCAGGCTGTATAAAGCCTGTCTTCAAAGAATTATTCCAAGCTCTTTGTTTCTGTCATCATAAGTGGATATGGGCAAGGTAGTATCAAGCTATTAATGTAAAATAGTAAAAGGAAAGTTAGATAGATTCACAATCCTATAAGTTGAGCAATCACATTTTAGGTTGGTAAGTATGAATTTGTATGACTGTTCGGGACAAATTCAATTCTGATAGCTGTCTTTCTGTTTGTGAAGTGTGAAGGTAAGGAAGGTTTATGTAGATGAAACAATCTTGTCATAAGACAGAGTAGACTTTGGGTGAGGAGGGAACATGTTTGGGATTTTTTTTTCCCTTCCCCCTTTTATTCATTAAGTAAAATTTTTATTTAATGATTTTTTGCCTTTTATTCATGACAGGGTCTCTTGAGTAAGAAGAGATCTCTGACATTGCTTATTGTTAAAATTCTCTCAGTGGGACCCTGCTGATTTGTTTGGATATGTGCTGCAATCTAGACAATTTGGAAGAAAACCTCAGGAGGATTTGCAGACTGCAAGAAATAGAGCGGTCTGAGGTTTTACCCCCTCCAAGTCCCACAAACCAGGTGACAGCAGCCGGGTCTTCTTGTCACTGCTGTAAAAACAGTATGCTGACTTGGCTGGGTAGGTTGTACAGCTTGAACTGGCATATGAAATTGCTTTTGCTTTTGAAGTTCAAGTGTGATGTTAGCATCAGAGGGTATAATTTTCATAACGCTGCTGCTTGTAAAACAAAGCTATTACGTTGCTTCTTGGAAAAAGCTTACTCTGAATTAAGTTTTGAAGGAGTTTACCATTAGTTGAATTAAAGTATATAGCATAGGGAAGGGGAAAAGTAGGTTAACTAGCAAACTTCTGTCCACTAAGAAATTACTGGTTGGGTTTTTTCTATTCAGAGATAAGAGTTTTCTTCTGTTTAAATGTTTATTGGTAAGCTGTGACTATTTTGATGCATTGACTTTAATTAAATACTAGGTTATAGCTGTTAGTTTTTTCTCTAATACAGGATGATCAACAGGAAGATCTCACCTTCCCACTTGTTGATTCAAATGCACAAATGCAGATTAGAAGGCGAATCGTCCTTGAAAAACTGAGAAAAGTGTAAGTATCCTTTACCAAGCTGGAGTTGGTACTCTTTCATCATCGTTGTAAGAAACAAACACACTGTGTGAAGACATTCTGGCTTTTTCTAGGTGACCTCAGTCATGATTTAAACCCATTATCGCCATAAAGAACTTACTAATTTCTGAGACAGTTATCTGCGGTACAATTGCAGATGTTAATTTGCACAGCCTGCTGAGGTAGATGTCAGAGTCTCACTACTAAGGTGTTCTCTGGAAGAAACCTGTCCCTTCCTACAAGGATTGGAGCTTGCAGTTGACAGCTTTCCAGGCTGGCATGACAATGTGTTCCCACTCTTCAGTAGCTGGCAGAAGTCAATGCAATTGTGCTATTACACTGAAAATTTCTGTCATTTTTGGGTCTAAATGTTGGTATAACACATGGAGCTTAAAAGGAGAATATGTGCTTAAAAAAAAAAAAATTCCACAGCAACTCCGTTATTTATCATTCTCGTTTCTCTCAGTTATCTGGAAATCATAGAATCATAGAATGGTTTGTAAGTTGTTTAAAAGCAGATTCTGATGGACATAAAATATGAACTATTTAAATAGCTGTATGTAAGAACTGCTGAAGTCTAAACTGAAAAACTTCAAGTTGATTGGGAGGAGTGCAAATACTTGTCCTGTACATGAAGCATACTGTTACTGGTAAATCTACACAGAAGGAAGTGGTGTTTTCAAACATCTTAATAGTTTAAGCAGAGGTCTTTCTAAAAGAATTTCTAGTTTATGTTTGGATCTCTGGTATCAGTATGCCTCTAGCTGCAACCATTAAAGGCCCTCAGAGTTGAATCTTGTAACCTTCCAAACACCAGACCTTTTTCACATATGTAAAAGGGTTTTGGAGTCCCACAAAAGAGATCAAGGCATCTCTGCTGTAGCTGTTAAAATTATTAAATTGTCAAAGTTGAGAGGACCTTGAAAATACTCCTGTTGTTGAGGCAATGCAGATAAATGAGTGTTTGAAGGCCATGATGGTTGTGTTTGTGAGGGGTATTTTGCTTTTCTGTGGTTGTACTTTGTGTTAGCAAGCCAAACTGGATTTTTCAGAATATTTTTCTTAGCTAAAAAAATATCACAACCAAAACTCCTCCCCCAAAATCCAAAAAAAACTCCGTTCTGTTTCTCTCTACTTGCAACAAGTGTGTGCAGGCCACAAACATGGAATCAAATCATGCTGCAAAAAAGATGGCTGTCTCTTATCTTTCTGTAAGTGTCGATGTCACATAGATTCGAAGGACTAATACTGTATAGTAAAGCAGTTTCTCTGCTCCTTCAGATTTTTCCACAAGTTTGTCAGTCATTTCCAGCTTCTAGCAATATTTCTGTTGAACTTAGAAATCCGGTACTCCATGAATAGAGGATAAGACAGGATGTTTTTTCTTAGTTTCTTCAAAGGTTTTATTCTTTATGAGCACCTTCTTTAGTTGGTCTTTTTAAATTTTATGAGGTGATACAGCAGTCCTGTCACACTCAAGTAAGAGAGACAATTTTCATTGTGATAAAGCAATGATTTCTTGGTGTATTCAGATCAAGTCAGTGGGAATATGAACATGTCCAGCATCCTAAGAGTCCTGCGCTCAGTTTTTGTAAAACATGCAGTGATGTAAAGGAGAACAGAAATCTTCATTCTTCCAGCAATACTGATGCACCATACGCATATATGCATATGCATATTCCAATGGAAATGTATGCATATTGGATATTTCAATGGAAGAGGATATTAACTATTAAGTAAATAAAGGTAAAAGTTTCATCCTAAATGTGAAAAACAATGCATGTTATTTCCAGAATTTGGGAATACTGACTACTAGTTAAACAGTATGTGTGGTTGGTTGTGTGCTGTATCAATTTTTATACACAGTCAAGCAGGGAGGTAATCTGTCTTTTTCCTTCTTTTGAATTTTTCTGATTACCCTACTATCACCTTGATTCCAGCCATCAGGCTTACAGTGGAGTGCTGTTTCTTTTTCTGTTGTGAGTCTGAGGTTAGCAGATATATTCTCTGTGCAAACCTCGTTTAGACCTGTAGTTTCCTTTTGTATTGTAATTTTTGAACCAAGTAAATACAAATATTCGAAAAATTTGAGGCCTGGAATTCTAATCCTCATGATGTAAACGCTTTGATTTTTTTGGTGAGAATGTCTTGTCAGAACTGAAATGTGAAGTTAATAGAGTATGCATGTAAAGCTATGTTTAATTTCTTCTTCACGTTCACACTGGACTGGAGCTGTTTATTTTTTAAAAACAACTGTTGTAAAGTGAAGGTGTTGCCCAAAGACCACTCAGGAATCTGAAATGTAAACTACAGGCCTGATCTGCTGCACAAAAGTCAGTTTCTTTTATTTAACTTCCATGAGCTTGGGTGGAAGTCTTACTTGAGCGGAAATGAGAAAGTGAGGAAAATGTATATTGACCAGGGTCTTTTGCCTTCTAGATTACCTGCAGTTTTGGGCCTTCTTCAGATTACTCCAGGTGATGTTTATACAGAGCTGAAAAATCTTGTCAAGACTTTCCGGTGAGTATTGGTCTTTATTTAGAGATTCTTCTTGATTGATTAATTAAACATGTTGTTGAATGATTTCTGATTTGGGCACAGAGGGCTCCACTGCAGATCTGTCCTTTTCTAGCCATGTGTTTGTGTAGGTAGTGTCACATTCCCTGTGGACTAATAAGTCAACCCTTTCCCTGCTCCTGACGGTGGCTAGGTCACCAGGAGTATTTGTAGATTTTTGAAAACTAGGCCAGCGATCTCTGGAGGATGATGATGAGTCTTTTAAAGGTTCTGCTACCTTGTCACCTCCTATTACGTGTTGAGTTTCTGAGATCTGTCGCTTTCTTTTGCTCTGTCTGCCTACAGCCGGGCTAAATGGTTTAATGTGACTAATAATTGTTACCACAAACTAGCCAGGAAGAAGGTCCACTTTGACCTGTCTTGTTTGACCTATCTTGTTCCCAATTTCAAGGTGAAGTAGATCTAGTAGGCACTTTAGCACCACAGATGAAGATTCTGCTTCAGTCAGAAGCACTAAAGACAGTATTTGGAAACACTGGGATAAAGGAGGGAAGACATAATAGTGGTAACTTCTCTGAACATTTTTAGGTTTTCTATGGGACACAACTCTCAACTTGGACCTAGATCATGTCCTGCATCTTGAAGTATTGTCAGGAAAAGGAGCAACAACAGTTGCTAACTCTGTGTATGTTGTCAAGCTTGAAATTTTCCCCCAACATCCCCAACCTGCATAAGGTTTACATGTACATTTTCCAAAACTCATTCATGTAGCATTTGCAACAAGGAATATAGGCTTTGGTGAATAGAAACCCAGCTTTACCTGATTCCTTATGGTTTATCTAATGTCTGGAAGGATGCCACTAAAACACAGATCTCTATATGCGGGATTTCTCACTATGGAAGATAGTATTTTCCTTTCTGGTGACTCTGTGCATCTTTTGTGTAAAAGAATTGTTAGTGTTTGAACTTGATTCTGTAATTGCTGTCTTTTAAGGTACAATTAACCTTTTATTATAACAACAACACTGAAACCAGGGAAGATTTTTTGGTTATATTGGAGCAGCATGCATATTCTATGTATATACCTACTATTTGAATGAGATTTTTGTGTCTTAAAACAGTTCTGTTGCTCTGCAGTCTAAATGCTTAACAAGTCACTTTAGTTTATGGATTAGTAGAACTGGAAAAATTACATTTGGTCTCTTTCAATCTACTTTTGTATGATTGATTGTGTAAAAAGTCCTGAAAGTTCTCAAAAGCAGAACTTCTATTTTAAATCATTTTTACTATTCAAAGACAATGTGGCCTGAATATGAAATTTTAACTGTACTTTGTGGCAAAGGAGCCTCTTGAAGCCAAAATGGACTTCTAAAAACTTTTATATATATATACACACACAGACACCTGTGGATTTACAAAATGGAACCAAATCTAGTTAATTTGGACTTTGATCCCAGTACCTGCCTCATGTAGCAATAATTTATCATATTTGAAGTCTCCCCTGATCTACTTTTGATCTCTGAGATAGCACCTTGAGTTTATTTTTAAGTCTTTTTCTCTAAGGAAGTAAGTTGAAGGTAATGGTCGCAAGTTCTTGGGGCTCTCTTACTGTGAAGATTCTAGATAAATTACTTGGAAATTAAGCATTTTGGGCAGGAGGTGGTTGAAGAAAATTGTGGGCACTACGGAGGAGTTTGTAAGTGCCTTTATATATAGCGCTCTCTCTAAATAAATGGAGTTTTATTGTCACTGATAGTAAAATAATACAAAAATACAGGAAATAGGGAAGCAGTAAAAACCTTTGGGCCCTGTCTCCTTCTTGCATTTCTGATACAGGAGGGTCTGTTGATAGACAAAAGCTGGGTCATGGATATTAAGATGAAGGCATAGGTTTGAATCTCCAGTTCTGTACGTAGGTTTACATTTAGTTGATATGAATGGTCTCTCTGATTTTAGATTGAATGCTTTGGCAGGGGGACCTGGGATAAATTTTAAACTGTATTTATGTTTGAAAGGTGTAGAAATTTAATGTTACTTTCTTTGTTAACGTGGTTAAAATGCTTAATGACTATGGAGGGAGCACCGACAAATGCTAATGTCTTTCCTGCTTTTTGTACTGGAAATATTTCAGGCTGAAGAACTTGCCAAGGAGGGTAGGAGATAAAACACATGGCTGCAGTAGAGCTTAGCTGAAGAAGGGTAAAAGAGCGTGTGGTGAACTATGCAACAACAATTTTCAGCTCCATTGGTTTTTAAAGGAACTCTTCCAGTTCAGCCTCCTCTGGGCAGCATTTTATTCAATCACCACTGCTGGGAAACGCACTAGAGGGATCTCAAGAGACATTTTAGAATGGTTAGAGCTCTTCCCAAACAAAGTCCCTCAGTGCCTGTAAGCTTTTGTTACGAAAACTGAGATGTCAAATAATTCTCCAGAGTGTGTAAGGGCACTTTGTTAAGAAGTCTCTGTTTTCAAGAGAAGATTAGCAATTTATATAAAAATCAAGGCTAACTGATTATGTTTGTGAAGGTGTAGGGGGTTTTTTTGAGCATAATATTTCATACTGAAAATAGAATTTCATCTGTATCTTATGGTTGTAAGTATTTTAATTCCTTTTATGGAACTTATCATTGACATTGAACTCTGCCAATCAATGTGATACAGTGTTTCCTAAAAATGTGTTCAAGACTTCTTATTACAGCTTTGTCTTACCATGTTTCCAAGACAATATTTTAGCTTTTAAATATGTATCGTGAGTATATGTTATCTAGTATATACACTCAGTAATAGGCTTTTACTTATTACCCTTGTTAAGTGGAATTTTAGTTTCTGGGTTTCAAGTCAATCAGCAATACTTTGTCATAGACAAGGTTCTATATGGGAGTGTGAAAGTACCAGAACATTAATGACTTTGTCTCAAATAAATGGGCTTATCTTGAAGAGAGCCTAAAGTTATAATAGTAGCTCATTTTTGCTGGTTGTCATCAAACTAAATTATGCTACAGTACTCGGAGTCCTGCATCCAGCTCTGTAGCCCTCAGCACAGGAAAGACATGGACCTGTTGGAGCGGGGCCAGAGGACACCAGTAAAATGATCAGAGGGCTGGAACACCTCTCCTGTGAGGACAGG
>Ga0065711_1044449_pt1 | contig 14095 bp, 9 predicted proteins | sample Hoacrofraction12_FD_59098 | JGI IMG/M metagenome (GOLD analysis project Ga0065711, IMG submission 59098) | Hoatzin crop microbial communities from Cojedes, Venezuela - Epithelial fraction 12 v2 (version 2) | ecosystem: Host-associated > Birds > Digestive system > Esophagus > Crop | place...
GTTGGAAGGGACCTCTGTGGGTCACCCAGTCCAACCCTCCTGCCGAAGCAGGGTCACCTACAGCAGGCTGCACAGGACCGCGTCCAGGCGGGTCTTGAATATCTCCAGAGAAGGAGACTCCACAACCTTCCTGGCCTCTTCCTAGCAGACCACCGTGGCCTCTGCTCCCTCTTCGCCTCTGCTGCCGTGAGCTCCACCAGCACCGTCCCAGGCCCCTGGTGAACGTCCTGCACAGCTGGTGAGCACTGGCTCTTCTCTGAGCCTTCCCGGGGAGGCACACTTGACAGCTTGGGAAATGGGGGTTTTGGTCATGTACTGGGTAATCAATCAAGACGGAAGCGAGCTCTCCTGATGCCCTGCTGCTGGCAGAGGCATCTCTGAGGCCCCTGTCCTGCGTTTCTTGGAGCAGAGGGGTACCTGCCTGCCACTGAACAACAACATTGCGTGTACAGCCTGAAAGCAAGATCCGTCAGCGTGGGCTGAGTTGTTCGTGTGGTTTAAACAGAGCAAAGATTGAATCCGGAGCTTATACAGAGTTTAAGCATAGGAAATTCGTGATAAGACACCAAAAAGCAAAATGCCCCTGCAGTCACCGACAGTGTGCAGTTATTTCTAAGGAAGGTGAGGGGCAGACCCAACCTGTTGCTTCTCCCGTGCGTTCAAACCTGTGCTAGGCTCCGCTTTGGTGAACTCCACTTTACAGAGACGTCTGTGACAAGCAGACACCTGTGAAGTCCCTTTGTCCCTGACCTCGACCCGCTCCTTTTGCTGTGTCCCGCTGAGGTGGCAGCTCCCCGGCTCTGCACGTGCTGGGTCACTGCACTCCTGAAGTCTCTTTCGGACCAGGTTTTTCTTTAGCTACAGGTTATTCTATAACACAGAACACGCCTCCAACAGTCCTCTGAAAAAGGCAGGCCCCCGTTCAGCTGCCTGAGACTCAAGGGCCAACATTCAGCCCATATTCAAGCCTCCTCCTTCGCTTGAACACAATCCTAGAAAGAATCGCCATGCCGTCCGCACTGCAGCTTACAGTTTTACCCCTTCAACCGCACGCAACCAAGAGACAGGCAGGACAGGAGGACTTAGTTTAGACAGAAAAGGAATAGGACAGATCTATCTAGCACAGGGGAAAAAAAACCCCAAAAGCTCCCTCGTGTCTAATGGACGCTCACGGTACTTGTCAGAGTACCTGAATAAGCACAGGTATCTCTCCAGTCCCTTTTGTTCTTTATTGTCCTGGGTTTTTTCCTCTACAGTAGCTGCTGATAGATCCTTCTCAATTTCAATATTTCCTGGCCAGTTGTAAACCAGATAATTTACTGCTTGACCACCACACATCTGAGCGCTACCCCAAGAAGATGGATTCAGCCATATAATTCATACGAGCTCGGCCATTCGGATGGACGATCGGGAACATTTAATGGTCATCCATTGCCAGCCCTCTTCTAGCAGGAAAAGTTTGGTGTCAGAAAACTTGTAACTACAAACACAATGCAAGAGACAAAGTGTCCATCTGCAAAGTTTGTGTTTGCTTCAACTGCTTCACAGTCATGTAAAATAAACCATTTTTGCAAAGTATTTTCCATGTAAAAATAGCAGCCTCCTATCCCAAAACAAAACACAAGCAATAGGTGGATTTTGGAGTGAAAAAGTAACTTACATCAGGTATCACCACACTCTCCCATTAAACAACATTTTAATTTAATTATATGTAATAAGTGGTTTAACTTAGTACACATGAAACCCCAGATACAGGTGGGAAAACTCAAAGTTTTTCTGCAGTTGCCATTCAACATTTCCTAGAAAACTTTCCATTACAAGCACTAATAAAAAATATAAAAACCTCATATGGAAAGCAACCGTTATAAAACAATATAAAACCTCTAAAAGTTTTAGTACTGTTATTGAGATGTATGTTTAAAGATTCTAGAAGTAAAAATAACTTAAACATATTTTACTTCTAAACTGTTCTGTTGAGCTAATGTTATATACTATAATATACTATAAATCCTAGGTGCAGTAGTTTAGCATTCTAAACAGCATACCAGTTAGGGAGAAAATACTCCAATGAGTTTGTAACATACTGACAATAGGAAAACATAAATATATACTGATTATATACAGATTAATTTAGAGTCTTCCTTCAGCCTCATTTTCCTGAAAAAAACTGTAAAAGTTTATATTTTATATTTTTCATCTACAGAATTTATGAGAAAAATTTTGTTTGCTCCTCAGTACATTTAGCCTTATTCAAAACTGCAATATTGCATTGATTAGATCTAGTGCAATAATATAGCAAAGTAAAAGAATTCAGAGATGAATCAAAACTAGGTATAGTCTATGATTTGTGTCCGCGTGTACACACATGCAGACAATACATGATTTTACTGCAAGTGTCCTAAAAGTTGATGTTGTGCCCAAGACTTTCACAAAACTCCTAGTGTCTTGGAATATTTAAAGTAATGTATTTAAATAATACTTAAAGCCCTAAAATTGGAAAGCAACACCTGTAACAGAAGTCTAACATGTACAAAATGGAAAAAGAAAGCTTTATCATCCAAAAGCAGAAACACCTTCCAGTCAGACTGGGAAGGAAAACAAAAATTGCATTTTCTATTCATTAACACTGTGATTTGCACTTTGTCAGAGACACAATAATGCTGTAATCTAAACTAAATGCAATACTGTATACCACAGCTCTTGCTACTCAGAAAGCACATATGTTAAAGGCAAAGGTTCCTATGATAAGCTACGCTGCTTTCAGGTTACTTCTTTCAGCAATAAACTTCATTACAAACCTGATTCAGAGCAACTTTTGCTGGGCAAACTTCTGCTCCTCTTACCCAGCCCCGAACTTCTGCTGTCTTGAATGCAAGAGTAATGACTGAAAGTGATTTTATTAAAATATTTGCTTTAGAAGCCAGCTGTAGGTGTTGTGTGAGCTGTTGGTGCTGAGGGGTGGAGGCTCGGCAGCCCGGGTGATTGGAGGGCTGCGAGCCGGCCAGCTATTTGCCCAGCTAAGGCGGGGAGGGAGAGAGAGAAACAAAGTCTTGCTGCTGTTCAGTTAAATCATACCCACACTCTTCGTGACACAAAATCCAACTGGAATGCCGTTTTCTATGTTTAAACACACCTATGGGCTTGCCTATAAAGCGCACACTGTTGTGAGGGTACCCGCCACGGCCCCCCAGGGACTTCTTTTACACATCCTACAGGAAAAGCAAAAATGTGGATGTCAAACTTGGTTTCCCACTGTGAAAGCAAAGTCTTCCCAGCTTTCGCGTTCACTCCCTTTGTAAAAAATAAATTGGCTTTGAAGCATCTTGAAGGATACTTTGCAACACTTTGAGACTTGAGTGCAATACTGTAGCGTGAAAACTGCTTTTGCTGAGTAAACTTTAGAAGAATACAAATAATTTGAAAAGTATTGCTGTGGCTAGAAATAACAAAGAAGACTGTATATTTACAGAGTCTGGTTAGAGCCCATTCTGTTGAACTGGGGTAGATGCACCGTGTATCTTGTTCTCCTTTATATGGTTTGAAATGTAAAAATGCCAAGGACTGGAATTAGAACAGTCCAAATATTCCTGTGACACAACCAATAAATAACCCTCAGTTTCTTAAAAATTAGCTTCCAGAATAAACCAAACCCCTATGGATAATACACAGCTGTATTTTTATTACTTCCAATGGCAGACAGCCCCACCCCAAACACATAGTAGCATTTCCAGTCACCATTATTCACGGTGTATTGTTTCCCTGAAAACACTTGTGTTTGGCTACCTCTATTTTGTTCAGAGAGCACTGAAAATATGAGTCTTGCTGAGAAAAGCCCCAAGCTTTTCATCATTAAAAAATCTTTCCTGAGAAAATATGGAGAAAAACACAGGCAGTGTGGCAGCCCCCAGCAGCCTGCTCTCAGCTTTCCCCGAGTGCCAAGTCTGCCAGTGCTGCAGGAACACAGAAGGCTCCTCTTCCTCCCCCATGAGCAGTCCTGCTTCCTGCGGTCACACGACAGGACAACCTTTCCCCAGCTCTCCCAGATCCAAGGAGAAATGCGCCCAAGAAGTGTGTGCTCCATGGAGGTCAGCCGTATTACAAGACCAGGAGTCCAGACGTCATTTCTTACATCATCCAGGGCTGTTCTTTTCTTAAAGTGCAAAAAGGAGCGAAGAGAAAAGCTCTTGTTTGATGAAGCTCTAATGATAGCAATGCTCACTTTTCCCCTTGGGCTGACCTCATCCTTGTTAGATAGGAACTTTCTCTCTTTTGCAGTTAACACCCAGTCAGAAGACAGAACCAAGAAGTTATGCTAGATGGGCAAGCTGCTGAACAGGTTAGGTTTCTTGTGTGTAAATGTACAGAAATTACTTTTAAGGACCATCACTCTCAACCATGACAACATCTAGTCATTTTTTTACCAAACCATCACCCTCTAGCAAGTCTGTGAATGATCTGATAATTACTAATGTGGATTTTAGCTGACATCCTCAAGGTCAGTTCTGAATCATTTACAGCAATGTAGATCCATTAGGAATTGTTGTTAATGCATAAATTAAGTGATTTATCGCTTAGTCATGGGAAAACATCCCTTCCACTTTAAAAAAACGTAGAAGCTGTAATTGCTTCATAAGCTGGTGAATACAGAGGCTCCACTTCTACTTGACTTCTAAAAACTAGCCTTCCTCAGGCACAGCTTCCCCACAGTCCGAGGGCAGGATACTCCCATGGAAAAGCTGGGTGTGAGGTTCACCTGGCGTTGGTGTCCTGCTTCGATCGCCTTCTGGTACGCTCCTGCCAGGTTGAGGATGATGCACTGTACTGGGCTGATCTACGAATTTATATCAATCCTGGAGCTGGAACGACTGTCTGGGGTATCACCATATGTAAATAAATCCCAAGTGGCTTTATTAATTATTAATAAAAGACTGTTCAGCAGGTCAAAGCAAACAAAAAACAAAACAAAAACAAAAACAACCAACCAAAATCAATCATGTCCAAAAAAAACCAAACCAAAAAGCAAACCTTGACAACTACTGTCAACTACTTTCTAAATGTGGCTGTAGAACTGAAGACTACGCAGGCCGTACAGATGTGGTCGTTACAGGGGCACAGGCCCAAATTTAAACAGGGGAATTGGAATTCGGTATTTCCAAGAAGGCAGAACAACCTTAAGGAAGTAGTTTAATTTCAAATTTGCATTCCTGGAAACTTATTAATTCCCTATAATCATAGTTCATCCTATAGCATCTATAAAATATCTATAAAATATTTTATGGACATTTTATATACATGCATTGTTTGTATTTGTATGTACACACATTTCAAAATCTTTTGCACTGTGCAGAAGTAACACAGAGCCACCCAGGACACGCTGTCATATTCTCAGAGGAAGACAAACAATTCTTGGTACTAAATACACAGACCTGGTCAGACTGAAGCCAACGGCAGAATTCCAAATTATATCACTGGGGTCAGGATTGGATTCAAAGTAAGGGCTTTGAATTAGGAAACAGGAAGAACTGGACAGAATGGACTAACCCTTCCTCTCCCAACCATACACAACTACAACACCACAAGGATTGTTCACACTTTTCCACAATAAATATTTTAGGGGTGTCACCATTTTTTCTGGGTCTTTTTTCACTACCCACTGCAATCTCTAGCACTCTTTCAATTTATTCACTGTACAATTAAGCAGAAGAAACCCCACCACTCTTATTGTTTCACAGTAGAGCACCATCACTACATCTTACATGGATTTACTGCCCAAGCAGAACAGAAATATAACCATGCATATTATTTCTCTGATTTGTCTGCAAGTGCCATAACATACATCGCAATCACCATATTTAATTACTACAACTAATAAACAGCATAAAACAATCCATTGAAAGTACCATAAGGTTTCTAGAGTTTGCAAAAATCCACTTCCAGTACATCTCACTGAAAACTGGAAAATGAGCGGTTACTCACTCATCCATGTAACTGCAGCATCTCTAAAACTTCCTTTGGTACCATTTCTAACTCTGAGGCACCAGCTCCTCTGGGATGGCTTCTTCAAAAGTGGATCTTCCTTTTATGGAAAATGCCAGAAACAAGATTACAGTAAGTCAGATTTAGTATTAACCAGATCCCTCTTTGCTTTCTGCCTCCCTTCATTTTTATTCTTGACCTTATTATGGCACAGATTTGTTACAGTCATTAAAAGTTCAAATCCTTCAGGGGCTGTATAAATCGGTTCAAAATTCCATCCGTGTTCTTTAAATTAACCGTAGAAAATCTTCTGACATTTGTGAAGCTGGAAAGTACTCGCACGTGCACTTTCTGGTTCCTTCAGAGCTATTACCTGGCTGTGATAACAATTCATCCCTGGTAACACCGGTAAATTTAGGGATCATTGCAAAGACAGATAGGAGCTGCGCTGCTGCGGTTCATTCGACTTTCTAAAACTTAATCCTGGGAACAGGAGCACCCAGCAGCTACACTGCTAAAGGCATTCAAACCTAGAACCGCCCGTGGCTGCCGGCCAAGAGGCAGGGAGTACGCTGGCTGGTGAAATAAAATAGCTTGCATCTGTCCCGCCTAGATCTACAGCACTACAGGGCAGAGCAGTATGTCCCCACTACACAGTGTCTGGTTCAGAGGTCCTGTGGATACTCAGACGTAGTTTTGTGTCTGTTTTCAGTCATGCAGACTTGAAACTACGAGAAGAACACGTTGCCACTCCGCGGAGTAGCGTTTTCGTAGATTCAGCCGAAAGGTGTATTTGTGTGACACAGCAGCATCGGAGAGGGGTTCACGGGGTCTGAAGGTTCACCAGCGAAGGACGCCAGAGCTGAGACCCCTTGGACAAGGCTGTCTGGGGGCAGCTACCTGCAATAACATACCCAGCTTCTTTCCTGGAGGAAATTCTTGTTTGTCTCCAGAAAAAAGCTGTGGTACATCCACTTAGTGCAGTCCACTTTGGCTCCTGGTTTGTTTCCAGTTAGAAATCCAACTGTGTTTTGACCAACAACATTACTTTATAGCTTAGGTTCTGGCTTTAGAGACTTCTTTTCTGCTCCTTAGCAACTACATCACACTTGGATTAAAGTGCCTCATCCAACAGTTCTCTGACTTGCATACCCCAAGGACCTTCGTAGCACATTCTTGCCATAAAGAAGTTGATCAGAAATTCTCTTCTTGCCATGAAACAGCTGGCCACATCGGAAGGAATGCAGTGAAAGATAAAACTATTTTATTTATTTCATTTTCCTAAGGAAGGCTCCTTTAAGACTTTCTCTTATAGTGTTAAAAAAGCATGAACATATTGTCATAGAGTTATGCAAAATTCATGCTCAGGGAATTTTAAATTTAAAAAAAAAAAATCCCCATTAATTAGTGAAACTCTTGCAAAGACTGAAACAAACTATTGCAGGAGGCCAAATGACCAATTGATTAAAAGCTGCTCTGCTGCTGACTCTTGACTTGTCTCACAGACACGAGCCCAGATACATGGATACGCTTTATTGCAAAAGCGTACCCATGTGCTTGCCCATGTAACCACCCACACTGCACCAAGTTAAACATGAACAAAAGTGCTGGCCGGACCAGGGCCTTAGTCAACCGTTGCAATCCCTCGACGGCGCTCTGCACAGCGCGTGCTGCTTTTGCCTTGGAAGTCAGGACTTTCCAGCCGACCGAAAGAAGCACAACTTTGGCCATGCACAAGAAAAAAACCACAGCGTGGTTTGTACAGTTTGTGCAACTCTGATGGGACTTGAGAAGATGTGCCAGTATTCATAAAAGGATTCATCAAGTGCCAGCAAGAATATTTTCTGTGTCAAGATCAATAAAGTACTTGGCATTTTAGTGGTTCTGAGAATAAAAATCCAGGTTACTACGAAAAATTAAAATTAGTGCAATCTATGTGCTAATCTACCTAAGATGATCACAAACACGTAAGAGAGAAAAAGAATCTTTATAAAGCTCAACAGCAATGTAGGCCATCTCTATAACGTGACAAGATAATTTCTGAAGAGAGTAAACTACAACCAACACTTTTTAAAGGGCTTCCTATTTATTAAAATATAAACATATTTATTTTAGGCTGCTTCTCATGGTTTAAGCAGATTGCTGAAACTAATTCCTGCAGAATGTTGTACAGATTAAAATAAAATTATCACTTTATTTCTTTAGTAATTCTCTTTTACTTTGTACTTAGAAAGATAAATACCTCAAATCCTGACCTTCTGTAAGAGAAATGTGATACATCCTATTAAAAATGATCATATGCTATTAGACTAATACAGGCACGAAGAATAAATCTGCTAACCTGCACTTCATATGTAACAAGAAGAGCTTCACTGGCACAAATTCCTACTAGTTATTTTGATCCAGTAACAAGTCATTTAACCCAATATTCAGCATGTCCCAAGCAGCTACTGGCTATTATTTGTCGAATTCCAAATATTCCCAAGGGTCTAAAGAAAATGTTTGTAGTGCTGACTCATAGTGCTGTCCTCAAGTCTAAAATCAGGGTTTTGGAGAAGCCTTGGAGAAGGAATGTGACTATTTAAAGCCATACTCTCTAGAAAAAAAAAAAATCCACACATACATTTTTGGCCCAAATCCAAACCTTGAATAAAGGATAAATATAAATTTAGATAGAAAAGTTTGTAATGTATACAAAGAAGAGTCAAGAAAATGAAATTTAAAACCAACTCTCGATCTGTAATTGAAAATGAAGTGCGATGCCACGTCGTGCCAAGACTGAAGCGAAGCGGTCTCGCGTCTCCCTGGAGACCTGGGCAAGGAGGTGGCTCCGCACTGCGGCTTGGGGACCAGCACGAGGAAGGCACCACAGGCCAGTCGAGGCGTGAGCACACTTCTTCATCAGAGGCATGAAGTTACAAACGGTCTAAGCCCAAGGAGAAAGATCTACCAGAAACCAAAACGTTAAGACATTGTGCATTTTTTGAGATGCAAGCTACTGCATAACATTCTGGTTTCCGATGAGCCTGATGGAACTCACAACACCGCAAACTGAAGCAAACTTTGAAAAAAAAAAAGTATTCCATTTCTGACAACAGCCCATGTTTCAGCCAAATCTGTCGTAACATACTACTGACCACATATATTTTCTTCTAATGACAACTTACGTAGGTAATTAGGCACATTTCATAGTAATTATCCCAGCCTAAGTAAATGCAATTGCCATTTTAAAATAGTACTTACATGTCAAAACTTTAAGAAAAAAAACTTACCAAGCTTTTGACCCAAATAATGGGGCTCTGAGTTATTTATTATTAAGAGCTGTATTATTATTTACAAAGACAGTACTTTTTTAGTTGTTGTGAATGTGTTTCCTTCACAGTTTTTTAAGGTTGCCCTTTTCTAGTTATCACTTTCTTCATTACCCGAATTAACCAACTGAATATTTATTTTCTAGTCCTATAATATGGGACTGTCTTCCTTCAACTTGCTCTTTTTCCCTCCAGCCAAATAATCTCTTTTCTTGATTTATTTGGAATTTTTATTGTTTTAGGAATATCTGTGGGGGGGTTTTGATGCTGTTTGGTGGTTGCTTTTCTTTAACAATCTTTCAGTTTGAAAGGCTAAAAGTGTTATTTTTTCCTATATCAAAAAAGGGAAATCTTTCCAGTTAATATCTTTAATGAAAATTCAGTTTTCCTATAAAAAACAATTTTGTCCAGAAAATTTCTATTCACTCCATTTCTACTTCATTCCTGAGGTATGTCATTAAGAATCATTCCCAGGCTGGAAAATGCCTGCAAAAAATGATATGAAGGTTGCTGTTTTTATTTACTCTTTTTTAATCTGTTTTTAATCAGTAACAGGGCTTTACCTCTAACCCCATGGTTACTAAGTTTCCATGACAGCCTCTTGTATAAGACATAAGCAAAAGCCTCTTACAAGCTTACATCAGATCAATTCCATCTATTCTGTCCTCTTCAAAACCAGATGAAATAAAAAAATGAAACCCTGACAATGTTGGAATATTTTTTGTGTGTTTCTAATAGGAAGATACAAGTAATGACTTTAGGATCAAAACTAAATCCCAGCCCCTTCCCTGCTGAAAATTGTATTGCTTTGCTCAAAAGCTGGTGATTATCTAAGAAGGACTTAGTCATTAATTTTAAAGTAGAAATCATGAGAGCCCATTCACACACCTAAACTCCTGAGGTGGCTTCTAAAATTTTTATAAAGTCTGCAGATTTTTGTAACGGCTTTGGCTGTGTGCTCCTGTGCGCTTCCACAGGGGAACCACAATGGGAGCAGCTCAACCGCCCCAAAGTAGTCTAATTTCACAGCGTAAGAATGGAAATCAAGCAAAGAACTAACAATTCGCCTCATCTCTCTCCTCCCTACCCAGCGTCAGCCGGCTGGTTTGATGGCAGAAGCAGCATCAGTGTCAGGGATTCTTGCGCTGCTAAGGTTGCCCAGTCCCATCCCTAGGTCACAGCACCTCTTGGCCCATTTGACCAGTGCACCATACACTGACAGGCTCCAGTGCGTCTTTGTGTTTAAAAAAAATGCTGCAGTTCATCTTCTGTAGCGATTTATTGAAAAATTATTTAAAATAACTCAATTTTATATAAAAAAGTGGACTTTCCTCCTTTTTCTATGGGAGTCAAGGAAGGAAAAACAGAGTGGAGGAGAGAGAAAGGATGAATGTATCTAACTTAAGACTAAAATAAACCATGGATGATATTGGAAATAGCTTCACTTACAAAAGTGTCATGGAGCAAGGGAAGGGAAGGAATTCCTATTACACATCTTACTTGTTTCTAAATGACTTTTTATGTCACATGGAATAGATGCCATCTTAAAGGGATTACAAAAAAACCCCCCAACTAGGTCACCTAATTGAGGTGTCACGGCTTTCTCAGAATGGAACATCCAAAATGAAGTATGCATTAATTATCTACCAGTTATGACAGTTTTTAAAAGCCAAGCTTGCTTTCTCTTGCTTACAGAAATCCAAGAATTAGACTCACACATTGTTTATATTCCATATTTGGTTTATCTTTAGTCAAAGGCGATAAGAATTAATTTAAGAGATTCTTTCATAAAGGTTTTGACAAATCTCCTTTGCAACCAAATATTGCTCTGAAATAATGGTGACATATTTCAAGTAGGATCCATCGCTGGATCTGTACTGGACTTTAAATATTAAATCAGAGAATTATTTTGCTTCCGTTCTGTGTGAAAATGGAACCGTGACGTGCCCAGCGCCACTGGCAGACATCACTCACGCCAGGCAGAACCAGAGTGCTAAGTGCATTGCTGTGACTCATTTTAGGCTTGTACATAAGAACAACACAAAACAGCATAAACAGGAATCATTAGTTCACATGATATAAATAAGCTTCATCTGCAAGGCTTAATCCCAGAAGCGTTGAACAGCATTCTGTGTGCTGAAGTTAGTGTTAGTACCCCACATTCCTTGGGGGTACTTTCTGCACCCTGCAGAACCAAACACCACTTTTTCAAATACGAAATCCCAAAATAATAAGTCACTGAAAAGTCACTATAGCAACCCTGTTACAGAGCATTACCCTTTGACATTAAATGTAGACACTCCAGCCAGACATTCTGAATATACACTGTCCATGACAAGATCATATAAATCCTAACATCTAACATTATTTATAACTGAGGCAACTAATGCCAGAGAGTTCCCTTTTCATTCTTGGCTTTAAATAGCAGCACTACATTAAATGCATCAGGAACACAGCTTGAAGCACATTATAACCTTCAACTGGATAATCTTCTGGAAAGGTTTTCAAATTTCTTGGTATTTTTTCAGCAAGTCGATAAACACCTTGACTGTGTGTAACATCTCACGGGTTAAACATGACCAAGACCTCAAAACACAGCAAAAACCAACACTGACCTTACTAGTCCCACGCTGGGATCTTGATCACAGATTTCCAAGTGGCCGAGCAACAGCTACGGGAAGTGACCCTACGTAAGCCTACCCCTGCGCTGCGGCTTCCCAGAAAGCCGACACTTGCACAGGCTGAAGTGCTCCATTTTGTCACACAGCAGAGCACTGCAGACAAAAATGCTCTGTTCAGCATCTTCTGAAGATATATCGAAAACCCTCTGCGAACTTCCCTTAAGAAAGAAGTATTATTTCGTGTCCTAATCAAACCACAACTGTGCACAACAGTAGCGTAACCTTGACGAAGGCAGCTGCCTTGGAGATCTGTGCAGATCTGACCTCATGCACAAAGCCTGAAACGCTGGCAAGTCTGCTTCGTGAAACCAGATCTTCTCTTGGTATAAATCCAAAACACGTTTATCAATAGCAGGAGAGTCATTTCAGCAGAGCGTAAAAAACCATGTAAGACAACACAAGCATAGGTTCATAAAGTGATGAATATTCTGAAAGTAATGAATGACATATGGCACAACACAAACATCCCAGACAAAGCCCAACCTGTGCGTGTGCACGTGTCTATCTGCACTCCCAGCCAGCCAGCACGATGGTTCTTTACCTGCAACCTTATCTTCCATATAAATTGTCTGGAGGGCACTGGAACAGCCAGCAGCTTAGCAGTTCTACAGTTTTCCCAGGAGGCTGTTCTGGTCATAAAATTCAGAAGTCATCTGAGCAATAAATTGCATGTATTGTACCTATGGAGCTACTTCACTGGCTACCAAATGGCACAGAGGAACAAGCCACATAAATGTTGCTTGCGGTAAAATACTTGCCGTACCAACTGATGCACTAGTTACAATAAATTACTTGCAAATGTGTTTTCAGGATGATTTGGATTACACAGCAACTGGAAAGTGGCTGGGACAGCCCATGACTTCCACCACATGAAGATCAGGTGAAATCCAGTTTCCCAAATTCACTCTGTTGTGGCAACAGAAAGACCCATACATTTATAACTTTTAATTCTATCTTCAGTGAACACAGAGCATCTCGATAAACATTTTATACCACCTCCTCCCCTCAGTCACTTTCTTCCCTTTCCACATCCAATGAACCTCAATGGCATGCTCAGCTTCCGAATGAGAAGGTCAGGGGGTGTCACATAGGTAATGAGGAGTTCCCTCAAACATCCTCTGACTCCTATATATTGAACATTAGCAACAGAGAACATCCAGCACATTTAGTCACCAAATTATCTCATATTTGTTCAATTGCATATTCACATCTTTTTTTCTTTCCTTATCATCCATTAAGTGAAACAAGATACTTCTCCCCTTAGAAGTTCCTAAATCAATCACTTTTTCTAAATGTACACAAAAACTGGCCTCATCTCCAGCCATGCTGTGAATAAGTCGTGGGGAAAATCCCACATAACACTAGATCCTAATACAGCCAATTATATGTGACTAAAAAAACCACCCCAAATGCACAAGCCAGGCCCCTAAAAGTCCAGACACTGCAAATAACTAGACTAATTATCACCAATATCTTTCCACATATGTGTGTACGTGGGCTTGTGCGTGTGTATGAGTGCAAACTACATTATTTCTTGGATTGCTTCTCAGAGCCCACTATGCAAAAGGATAGTTTCTAGATCCTCCTAGAAGCTATGCTAAGGTGCATGGAGGATAGGGAGATGATTCGAGACAGTCAGCAAGGGCAAGTCCTGCCTGACCAACCTAGTGGCCTTCTATGATGGAGGGACTACATCAGTGGACAAGGGAAGAGTTACAGATGTGAACTATCTGGACTCCCATGAAGGCTTCAACATGATCCCCCACAACATCCTTCTCTCTAAATTGGAGAGAGATGGATTTGATGGGTGGACTGTTTGACACTGTTCCCCACAGCATCCTCCTAGAGAAACTAGCTGCTCATGGTTTGGATGGGTGTACACTTCGCTGGGTAAAAAACTGGCTGGATGCTGAGCCCAGAGAGTAGTGGTGAATGGAGTTCAATCCAGTTGGCTGCCCGTCATGACTGGTGTTCCCTAGGGCTCAGTTTTCAGGCCAGTCTTGTTTGACATCTTCGTCAATGATCTGGATGAAGGGATTGAGTACTCCCTCAGCAATTTGGCAGATGACACCAAGTTGGGTGGGAGTATCGATCTGCTCGAGGGCAGGAAGGCTCTTCAGAGGATCA